>ERZ1740067.450-NODE-450-length-33116-cov-6.488763_pt1 | contig 33116 bp, 23 predicted proteins | sample MGYA00581736_ERZ1740067 | MGnify/ENA primary metagenome ERZ1740067 (study PRJEB43018, sample SAMN04849236) | marine metagenome | isolation source: floating plastic debris | place: Pacific Ocean | collected 2008-08-27 | study: EMG produced TPA metagenomics assembly... | reverse complement strand
GCCGATGGCCGTGTGGATCGCGTCGGCTTCGCGACGCCGATGTTGCAGCCGTTGGTCGCGGGCACGGGTCTGAACCTGCCGCGCGACATCGGGCCGACGCTCGACGCGTCGCTTGTTGCCAAAACAACCGAGGCTGCGGGTGCGGGATCGCTTCCCGCCGCGACGCTGGATCTGACGGTGAGCGCCGCGTCGCTCGAGCTGAGCGCGCCCATCGCGCTTGATCGCGGTGCGCTGCGCACGCGCGATGCGGGCGTGACGCTCACCACCGCGTCGGCCGGCCGACTTGCGGGCGCACTGGCCAGCGGCCTCGACATCGCGCCCACGGGCGAGCTTGAGGCGAGCATCATCGACCTCGTCGTGCCGATCGACGACACACTCAAAGCCAAGCTCGGCGAGGCCCGCGCGAAGGTCGCGGTTCGCGCGAGCAATATGAGCGCACGCCTGCGCGAGGAGCGGCGAACGGCGGCTGGCGAGGCGATCCCCGCGCTTGCGATCCGATCGCTCGACTTCAACGCGACGCTGCCGCTCAAGGGTGACCCGCGCATGCAATTCGCCGGCGACATGGCGTTCGGCAACCAGTCGTTCACCGCTGATGGCCAGATGCGCCTCGCTGGGTTGCTCGGCGCGACCGCCGACGGCGGCCTTGAGATTAACGCGATGTCGGCTGCGCCTGTTGGCACGATCCGCGCCCGCGGCGTGCCGACATCGCTCGTGCGGCTGGTGCCAACAGAGCTCACCGACGCGGCCGGCAATCCCGTCCGACTCACACAACTGACGCGGCAGACCGTGGGCGACACGGTCGACCTCACGTTCCAGTCGCAGCCGCGCGAGGAGGGCCAATCGTGGCCGCTCGACGCAACGCTTGCTGTGCGTTCAGATGGCCTCACGGTCGACCACGCTTCGGTGCTCACACAGCGATCGATCGAGGTCAAGCCAACGACGGCGACCCTCACGCTCCAACCCGCCGCGTTCTCGACGCTGATCGACACGTTCGCGGCGGGCGCGACGTCGGCGTTCGAGTCCAACCCCGCGCTTGCTGGGCCTGCGACCGCACGCGTGGATATCGAACCGTTCACCATTCCGCTCACCGAGAGCCGCGTGCCCGACATCGCTGCGCTTGGGGAGCAGAGCGTCAAGGCAACCGCAACGATCGACGCGAGCACAACCCCGCTCACGATCGCGGGCGACCCGTCAGCGGGGTCGCCGCCGCTTGATCTCGGGCCGGTCACCCTGGAGAACATGACGCTCGTGGGCGAAGCAAAGCTCGCCGGCGTGCTCGCCGAGACAGGTTCGCATCCGGCGACCGTCGCTTTGCGTGGCAAGGTGCTCGGCCGGGGCGGCTCGACGCTCGCCTCGCTCGTCGGGGGCGGCGGCACGCAGCTGCGCGCCTCAAGACCGGTCGCGCCGATCACTGGCAACCTGGCGATCGGCTCGCTCGACCCAACCCTGGCAGACGCGCTCGTAGGCACGCCGCGACTCGTCTCGGGCGCACTCGGCGGCACGACCACACTCACGCTCGATAGCACCATCGACCCCACCCGCGCCAACGCCGAGACGGGCAAGCGAGCGCCGCTCGTTATCAACGCAACCATCGACAGCCCCAACCTCAAGACGACCTCGCCCGCGAAGCTCTGGGTGCGCACAGCGCGCGCCGATCTGACCGAGCCGCTTGGTGTGTCATGGAACATGCCCGCGGCGTGGGCGAGCGAGTTCCTGCTCGGCACTGCGCCGGGCACAACCGAAGCGGACGCGCCGAAGTTCGCAGCCGCAACATCGTTCGACGCGAGTGTGAGCACGCTCGCGATTGGCATCAGCGGCAACGGCCCGCTCAAGCCGGGCGTCTTCGCGCTCGACAGCGAGATCACCGCGCCCGCAATCGAGATCGCCGCGGGCAACGGCACGCCGGCCCGATTCCGCGACTTCGTCGCCAAGGCGAGCACGCCCAAGGACACGAGCGAGCGCATCGACTTTGGTATCGCGATGACCGACGCCAACGGCACGGGCGAGGAAGCACGCGTGCGCCTCAACGGCACGCTCGCCCGCTACGCCGACGCTGCCGGCGCGTTCGACGCCGACACCGCGGTCGTTGATCTCAAGGGCCGCGTCCCCGGGTTCCCAACGGCCGTCGTCGACGCATTCGCCAATCAGAACGGCCTGCTTGTCGACACGCTTGGCCCGCTCGTTTCACTCCGCGTGAACGCAGACGATCTCTCACGCACGAGCGGCACGCTCGATATGCGCATGCGAAGCGAACGATCATCGGCGACGGTCGCCGGACAGGTGCGCGACGGCGTTTTTGTCACCGACGGCTCGACCGATATCCGCCTCACGCAGATCGTTGAGGCGCTCTCCGGCCGATTGATCCAGGGCATGCCGATCGCTGCGAAGTTCGTCAAGACGCCGCAGGACGAGCCGGCGGTTATCACCGCACCAACGCTCGAGGTGCCCACCGATGGCGACCTCGCGAAGCTCAACGGCGTGGTCAACATCGATCCGGGCGTGCTGCAATTCCAGACCGACTCGGCGTTCCGAAAGATCCTCTCGGTGACAAGCAACAACACCGAGGGTGCCCTCGGCCAGAACCTCGAGCCGTTGCAACTCAACATCAACAACGGCGTCATCACCTACGACCGCTACCCGCTGCCAATCGGGGAATACACGATCGAGATGCAGGGCACTGTTGACCTGGTCGGGCAGCAGCTCGATCTGATCGCGTGGGTGCCGTTCGGCGCCGCGAGCGAGGACATGGCCGGCGCATTCAACACGGGCGTGCTCTCGGCGCTCGGTCGGCAAGTCGGCACCTTCGAGCGGCTGACCATGCTGCCCTTCCGCATCAAGGGCCCGCTCAGCAAGCCCGGCGCTCCCGCACCCGATGTCGGGCTCTTCCTGAAGAGCGCACCCGACGCGCTGCTCAAGACGCCCGGCTCGATCCTCGATGATGTCGGCAAGGGACTGGGCGATCTGATCCCGGGCCAGAAGCGCAACCGCGATTAGTCGAGCACGCTCGAGAGATCCGTCCAGAGCTTCGCGAGGCGATCATTGAAGCCGCCGCCCGCGGGCAGCGAGGTGCCGCACGCGGTGAGCAGCGCGACCATGCCATCAAGATCCGCGACGGCAACTTCCTCGCGCATGATCGGCGGAGTGCCGTCGAACCTGCCCGCCTGTACCGCGTCGAGCTCGCCCATGTTGTGGTAGTTGCCCAGAGGCAGGCAGACGCACGTCGCCTCGAGGCCGTGCGCACAAAACACGCTTGCCTCGCACGCACCGCCCGCCATCAGCTTGCGTTGCCACGCGCCGGCGTCGGCCGCGGTTTGCGTCGCGCGGGGCGTCGCGGGCCCGCCGAACACGTCTTCGGCTCGCTTCGAGATCGCCGCGGTGAGCGCGGGGCTGAACGTGCTGATGCGATCGCCCACGCGCACGATGGGGCCGCCGCCGATGGGGGCGTCGTCGCTCGCTCGGCTGTTCTCGAGGCAGATCAGCCGGGCGTCGCGCGGGATCGAGTCGTTGGTTGTCGCGCCGATCGCACCGATGAAGCCGACCTCCTCGGCGCGGGTGAACAGCAATCGCAAGTCCTCGACGCGCTCTCCCGCGGCATGCTTTGCGAGCACGTTGTCCATCGCAGCGAGCGCCGCAGCCGCGGCGGCGAGGTCGTCGCAGATCGACACGCGCAACATGCCATCTTCGACTGCGCCGGCGGGCAGTGCCCACCGCGCCACATCGCCGACTGTTGCGCCGGGCGCTTCATCATCGAGCTCGCACACGAACCGCTTGAAGGGTTCCTGCGGCCCATCGCGCTCCACCAGCACACCCTCGACGGGATCGCCCCGAGTCGCGTGGAGCTCGACGCGGGCGTTCTCGAAATAGCGGTCCATCACGCCGCCGCGGAAGGCGAGCTCGAAGGTGCCGGGCCCGATCACGCGGTCAACGACGAACGCCGGGTGATCCAAGTGCGCCGTGAGATAGACCGGCGGCCGATCTGTCGGGGCACCCTTGATCGCAACAGTGAGATTGCCGTGTCCGTCGCGCGTGAGCGACAGACTCGCTCGTTCGGCGACCCAACGCTCGATCCAGGCGACTACGCGGTGCTCGCGACCGGCTGCGGTCGGGATCGCCGCGAGCTCGAGCGCCCAGCGGACAACATCCGAGTGCCCGGCTGCGCTCATCGACGGTTCGTCCGCACGCGCCCATTCATACGCTTGGGCGGCATTTTGCTGGGAATGACCCCGCCCGGGAACTTGCTCGCGTCGACCTGCTCCTTGAGCGCGTCGGGGTCGAGCTCGGCGAAGCGGTTCTTGGGCTTGTCGGGGATGTTCTCGACAACGTGCACCGGACGCCCGCCGCGCGAGGGCGGCTTCCAGCCGTCGGGCTTCGGGCGACGCTCGAAGTCCTCGAAGACCTTGTGCGGGATTTCCTTGTCGATCAGCACCTCGATCTCGGTGAGGATCGGGCCGTCTTCCTGGGTCACGAAGCTCCACGCGATGCCCTTGCGGCCGATGCGCGCGGTGCGACCGATGCGGTGGACGTACACCTCGGGATCGTCGGGCAGGTCGTAGTTGATCACGTGCGAGATGCCGCCGACGTCCAGGCCGCGGGCCGCGAGATCACTCGCGACGAGCACCTCGAGCTTGCCCGCCTTGAGCTGCTTGACGATGCGCTCGCGCTTGGACTGCGGCAGGTCGCCGTGGATCGCGAAGCTCTCGATGCCCTTGTCCGTCAGGTAGCGCGCCATCTCGTCGACCGTGCGCTTGAGGCGACAGAAGACGAGCGTGAGCGCGGGCTCCTCGTGCTTGAGGATGTGGCGGAGCAGGCGGCGCTTGTCCCAGCCGTCGACCGAGACGTGGAACTGCTCGACGAGGCTCACGGTCAGCGAGCCGCTGGACGTGACGATCTTCTCCGGGTCCTTCATGTGACGCCGGGCGAGGTCCTCGATCTCGGGGCTGATCGTCGCCGAGACGAAGATGGTCTGCCGCTCGGGCGGGCACAGGCGGAGGATGCGGCGGATGTCGTCGCGGAAGCCGATGTCGAACATGCGATCGACCTCGTCGAGCAAGGCAAACTTGATCCGCTCGGCCCGCAAGTGGCCTCGCTCGATCATGTCCTGCACGCGCCCCGGGGTGCCGACGACGATCTCGGGCCCGGCCTCGAGCGCGTCGATCTGCTGGTTCATCTTCGACCCGCCGTAGACCGGGCACACGGTCAGGCCGGTGTGCTTGCCCAGACGCTTGATTTCCTGTGCGATCTGCACCGCGAGCTCACGCGTCGGTGCGAGCACGAGGGCTTGGAACGAATCGCCCGGCGTGCACATGTGCAAGAGCGGCACGCCGAAGCTCGCGGTCTTGCCCGTGCCCGTGCGGGCTTGGCCCAGCACGTCCTTGCCGGTGAGTGCCGCGGGGATGAGCTTCGCCTGGATGCTCGTCGGCTTCGTGTAGCCGTTCTCCTCAAGCCCTTGGACGACCTCGGGGCGGAGGCCCATGTCCCTGAACAGGATCGACTGGTCGAACACGTCGCTGTCGAGATCGACATCGCCGAGCCCCGAGCCGCTGGTGTCGACGGGCGCGTCGTCAAGATCGATGTTCACGGTGTCACCGGGCGCGGGGCGCTCGCGCCCGCCATCTCGGCCACCCCGACCTTCACGACGACCGCCATCGCGATCGCCCCGGCCACCACCGCGGCCATCACGGCGCTCGCCGCGGTCATCGCCATCGCCACTGCGACGACGGCGGCGCTTCTTCTTGGGAGCGTCGTCGCCATCGCTGCTGCGGGGCTCGTCCGATGACTCACCGGCCTCGCCTGCGTCGCCGGAAGACTCGCTCTGCGTGGTCGCCTCGGCACCCTCGCCCGCGGGCTTGCGACGGCGGCGGCGGCGGCGCTTTTTCTTGGTCGGCTCGCCGGTTTCCGAGCCCTGATTGGCGTTGTGGTCGGTTGCGTTGTCGGAAGCGGTTTCGCGCGGGGCGTCGCCGGCGGCATTCGCGGCGGTCAGATCATCGGGCATGCAGATACTCGCAAGGAGGGCTAAGCGTGGTGGCGTGGGCCGCGAGCAACGCGGCGCGTCCTCGCAGCGGAGAGCCCGCCGGAGGAACACCAGTGCCCAAGTCTATGCAATCAAACACAAGACATCCGGGTGCGATTCTCGCCACAACCCGCGTGCTGGGCCCGATTTGCGTGCTCAGACGCCGCCCGTGTCGCCCGCATCGCGGTCGTGATGCTCGGTGCGGGTCAGCTCGATGAGGACGGTGTGCTTCATGAGCGTGCCCGCGGCCGTGCTTGCCGCTGCCATCCACCCCCGCCAGCCGTCGCGCCAAGCGCACTTGAGCACCAGCTGCCGCACCATCGCCCAGGGCGGGCTGAACATCAGGCGGAGGTAGCTGCCCCGCTTGCCCTCGCTGAACATCGCCATCGCGCCGTCGCGTGCGTGCCCCGCCTGCGTGCTCAGGTGCTTGGCGATCGTTTCAAAGGAGTCATGCCGCATGTCGCCGACGATCGTGATCTTGCGCCCCGGTCCGGGCGTGACGAGCATCGCGTCGTGCGGCTCGCGGCCGCCGTACTCCGCCCGCTCGCGCCGCACGAGCCGAAGCCGCCACTCGGGCTGCCACGCGTGCTCCAGAAATCGGCCCATGTAGAAAACCTTGCGGTTCATCTTCACGCCGACGCCCTCGCGGCGATCCTCGCGCTGAACTGCGCGTAGCGTGCCGCGCTGGGCCGGCTCGAGCTATTCGTCCTAATCGAGCCCCAGCACCCAGTCGCCCGTGCACGCGGCGAGCGCGAGCCGCTTCGTGCCGATGTAGCCGCGCCACTCGGTGCGGATGATCCGGGCACCGGCCTCCTCGAGCAGGTCGAGCGTGCGGTCGGTCGACCCCGAGTCGACCGCGACGATCTCGGCTGCCAGCCCGCGCACGCTCTCGAGCGTTCGGCCGATGGTCGCCTCGTTGTTTTTGCACACGATCGCGACGCTCAGCGGCGCGATATCGCCCGGCGCGTCGTGGGCGCGCTGCGCGGGGGGCAGAGCGATGCCAGCCAGAATCTCTTGTGCGTCTTGGATGGGCATTTCGTGTTTCGGAAGGGGCGACGACCGAGCCCGTCGGGCCCGCCACGATCGCCCGCCGGGCCCGGCGTGTCAACGCGCCGCTAGGCTCGGAGCGTGGATCGCCCACCGACCATCCCAGCAGGCATCCCCACCGACGCCCGATGCCGGCGGCAGACCGATCCCCGTGTCCACTGGCCCACCACGATCACGACGCTTGCCGATTTGCGCGTGCTCAAGCAGTCCGAGGCCGGGCTCGTCGTTGCGGGGACGGCCTCCGCTGGCGACGCGGTCGTCGTCAAGATCCGTCGGCTCGCCGGCGTGAAGGGCGCGTTGCGGGCGCTGCTTGGGATGACGCCCATGGCCCGGGCATGGCGGACCGCAGCTCGCCTGCGCGCGGTCGGCATCGCAACCGCCCAGCCGCTCGCGCTGCTGGCAGGCACGTCGGGCCGCGAGCGCGTCGAGGTGCTCGTGCTGCCCGAGATCGCGGGGCGCACGCTGCTCGCTCGCCTCGCCGACCGTGATCTGCCCGAGCCTGTCGAGCGAGTTGCTGCCGGAAACATCGCGGACATGGTCGCCCATCTCGCCAGCCGCCGCCTTGCCAACCGCGACCACAAGCCGAGCAACATCATCGTGGGCGACACCGGCCGGCCCGTGCTGCTGGATGCCGAGCTACGCACCGCGCCGCCCGCCGAGGCCGCGGCGCGGATGCTTGCCTCGCTCGCTATCGAGCCGTCCGGCGTGGGCATCACCCTGCCCCGCGTGCCGACCGCCCGCGTGCTCCGGCTCGTCGCCTCGCGTCTGGCAGAGCACGGCGTCGATTGCTCCGCCCGCGACCTGCGCGACGCGGCGGCCGCCATCATCAACCGCCACGGCGACCCCACACCCAAAGACAACCCGCTCGCGCCCCCGGACACAACCGAATAGCGCGACGCGCGACGATGCGCTACCCTGAGACCGACCATGCCCCCCACCGCGACCAAAGCCAAATCAAAGACCAAGCCGAAGAAGAAGCCCGCGAAGTCCGCGGCTCGCGGCACCGGGCCCGACTGCAAGGTCCCGGCGACCAAGGGCTCGGCCAAGACGCCGGCCAAGGGCAGCGCCCGGATCTGGATCGGCGATTGCCGCGAGAAACTGGCCGCGATTCCCGAGGTCAAAGCGGGCACGGTCGACCTGGTCTTCGCCGACCCGCCGTTCAACTGGAACCGCGCGTACGACCGGTGGGACGACAAGATGCCCGAGGACGAGTACCTCACTTTCACCGAGGACTGGATCAGCATGTGCGCCGATGGGCTGCGCCCGGGCGGCGCGATGTGGATCAACATCCCCGACGATTGGGCCGCGGAGATCGTGGTCTATTGCAAGCGCGTGCTCAAGCTCGAGATGGTCAACTGGTGCATCTGGCACTATCGCTTCGGGCAAAACACGACCAGCCGATTCATCAACTCCAAGGTCCACGCGCTCTACTTCATCAAGCCCGAAGCCAAGCCCGAGAACGTGCGCACGTGGAACCCCGATCCGATCCTTGAGCTCTCGGACCGAGCGGCGATCTACTCCGACCCGCGCACCGAGACCAAGCGCGACGGCATGCCCGCCCGGCACCGCGTGCCGATGGACGTCTGGTACGGGCAGTTCTGGGGCCGAATCCAGGGCAACAACAAAGAGCGCCGCCACTACCACGACAACCAACTGCCCGAGGTCTATCTCGAGCGCGTGATCCTCGCGTGCTCGAACGAGGGCGACACCGTGCTCGACCCCTTCACCGGCTCGGGCACGACGGCTGTGGTCGCACGCGACCACAACCGCAACTACGTCGGCACCGAGTTCAGCGACGAGAACGCCGGGTTCGCGACCGAGCGCATCAAGGCGGGCATGGTCCGCACGGCCGGGCTCCGCGGCACGTCGACCGCGATCCATAAGAAGCGCAATCTGGCCTGATCACACGAGCCTGATCACACGACGCTGATCGCGCGAGCCAATCGACCTCTGCAGGCCAGGCCACCGGCCACTGGGCTGAGTCCGGCGACGCCGAATGTGAAAATCTTGCGCTTGGCGAGATAACCACGGGCCCAAGGGCCTTCTCGGACCGATGCAGGTCGTCCAACCGTGAGTCCCCGCTCGGCTTCACGCCGGGGGTCGGCCTCGTGGGCTCACCCGCATGGAATCTGATCAGTCTTGACCGCACCTTCCGCGTCCCGGCTCATTCGCCAGCCGATGCACACCGTCCCGAGGCTCGGATGGGGCATGAAGGCCGTCTTTGAAGGACCACCCACCACGTTCTCGTATTGAACTGCAGATCGCGCGACGGAAATCCTCCGGCTGCGCATCCCAATGAACTAGACGCAAGCCCCCCGTCACCGACCACTCTGCCGACCACCCGGCCGAGCAACCAACACGGGGGAGGGGATATCTCACCGATGACGACGATTACGACACAACCCAACGCCCATGACCTCGCCAGCAACGACCTCGCCGGAAACGACCTGGCCGGCACAAGCAACACGAGCGACCTGGAAATCCGCGCCGCCGACCAGGGAGGCTTCTACACCGCCCAAGTCGCGTGCGGCGCGATCAACGACCACACCGCACCCGAGTTCCAGGACCTCATGCTCGGCGTGGTGAAACGCGCCAATGGCAACGTCGCGATCGCCATGGGCGGCGTCGGCACCATCTCCAGCGCCGGGCTCAGCACCCTCGTGGGCATCGCCCGGGCCTGCACCGAGCTCGGCGGCAAGTGCGTCCTGCACGATGTGCCCGACGACATCGCACGCATCATCCGCACCACGCACCTCGACAAGGTCGTGCCCATCGCCAAGAGCCTCGACGACGCCAAGAAGATGCTCAGCCCGCACCGCAAGCGCGGCGCGTTCGCACGACTTCTTGGCAACTGATCGGCGGAGGGAAAGGCATCGAGGCATCGATCAAGACGCAATCACACGCCGCACTGACCCGCTCCGAGCGGGTCGGTGCTGTTTTGGACCGCGATCAATACCCACACAGCCGACGCGTTAGGTCTTCCGATCGACCGCCCGGCCTTCGACCGTGAGTGTCGCACGCGAGCGCTGCTTCTTCCGCTTGGGAAGCACCACCGGCACGACCTTCCGCAGCAGGTACACCAGCGCTCCGAGCGCGAGCACCGTCGCGACCCAGAACTGCCAGTCGCCGACCGGGAACGCGCTGGCGATCAGCCCGATCACGATGCCAACACCATGACCTGAAAAACCGCCACGCCCGCGACGTAGGCCAGCCCGCCCATCCACGCGAGCTGCAAGAGCGCCCACTTCGCGCCCCCCGCCTCTCGCGCGGTCACCGCGAGCGTCGGCAGGCACTGCATCGCGAGGACGTAGTACACCAGCAGCGCCCAGGCCGCGGCCGGATAGAAGAGCAACGTACCGTTGTCGCGCGTGGCGCTGGCGATCTCGTCGAGCACGCCCTCGGCCTCGGCGTCGTCCTCACCCGCGATGACCACCGCCATCGTGCTGACGAAGACCTCCCGGGCCGCGAAGCGCGTCACGATGCCGATGCTCAGCCGCCAGTCGGCACCCATCGGCGCGAAGATCGGCTCGACCGCCTGCCCGAGCTTGCCCGCGAACGAGTTGCGGACCGAGTCGATCGCGTACTCACGCTCGAGCTTGGCGAGCACCTCCGACAACAGCGTGACTTCCGCAACGTGCTGTTCCAGCGCTTCGGGTGACGCCGGGCGGACAGCGATGTTCTTTACTGCGAGCGTGGACCTTGCGTCGATCAACTCTTGCGAATCGGCCGTCTTCGGATACGCGCTCATCCACCAGAGCACAATCGAGATCGCAAGGATCACCGTGCCTGCCTTGCGGAGGAACAGCCAGCCCCGCTCAGCCGCCTCGCCCGCCGCCCGCTTCACGCTCGGCAGCGTGTAGGTCGGCAGCTCCATCGCCATCGGCACGCTCGGGCCCCGCAGGATCGTCCGCCGGGCGATCAGCGAGCTGAACAGCCCCGCGAAGATGCCCAGCGCGTAGCAGCCCATGAACGCGAGCGCAGCCTTGGTCGCCGAGTCGGCAAACAACAACCCCGTGAGCATCACGTACACCGGAATGCGGGCGGTGCACGACATGAACGGCGCAACCAAAATCGCAGCCAGCCGCTCGCGCCGATCCGGAATAGATCGGCACGCCATGATCCCCGGCAGTGCGCACGCGTGGCTCGAGAGCATCGGCACAAACGCCTGCCCCGGCATACCGAAGGGCCGCAGCACGCGGTCCATCACGAACGACGCCCGCGCGAGATACCCCGTGTCCTCGAGCAGCGCGATCAGGAAAAACAGGATCACGATCTGTGGCAGGAAGATCACCGTCGCGCCAACGCCCGCGATCACGCCGTTGGCGAGCAGGTCGGTCAGAATGCCCGCGGGCAGCGACGCCTCGACAGTGCCGGCCAGGTTTCCGAAGACGCCGTCGATCCAGTCCATCGGGAATGCAGCCAGACGAAAAATCGTCCAGAAAACCGCCCCCATGATCGCGATAAAAACACCCAGCCCGAGCAGCGGATGGGTGAACGCGTGGTCGAGCCGATCGGTCAGCGATGCGCTCGCCTCGCCCTGGTCGGCCGCACCCATCGCGACGCTCACGCGGTCGGCCCACGCCTCCGCGCCGTCCATGCCGGGCGCGGGCGTGTCCTTCGGGATCGCCGCCTTGGTCATCGCGCGTGCGAGATCGTCGAGCCCCTCGCCTGTGCGCGCGCTGCACACGATCACGGGCACGCCGAGCGTCTCGGCAAGAACGTCCTCATCCGCATGGATGCCGCGTTTGCGGGCGACGTCCACGCGGTTGAGCGCGACGACCATCGGCAGCATGCGTCGGGCCGCCTCGGCAACGAGAACTAGATTCCGCGGGATGTTTGTCGCATCGACCACGACGCACACCGCGTCGGGGGCTGCAACAACCTCGCCGCCGGGCGCGGTCGTGCCCGCGAGCACGCCCCGGCAGATCGCCGACTCCGACGAATCGATCTCAAGGGAATAAATCCCTGGCAGGTCGGTCAGGTGCGCGTCGGCATGGCGGACATGCCCGGTGCGGGCGTCCTGCGTGGTGCCGGGAAAGTTGCTCGTCTTGTTGCGCAGGCCGCAGAGACGATTGAAGAGCGTGGTCTTGCCGACGTTGGGGTTGCCAACGAGGACGACGCGCTTGGCCACGGGCTCGGCTTGTGACGCGTCGGCATCCACCGGCAGTTATGCGAGTGAAGACGCGGAAACGGTCGGCTCGACCATCACCCGGCGTGCGAGCGCCTTGGTCATGCCGATCCGGCACGCGGGCCCGTTCGCGCGGCGCACCTCGACGATGCAGGGCGAGCCCCGGCGACGCACGACGACGCTCACCTTCGGCCCGAGCCCCCGGGCTCGGAGGGCCGCGAGATCGGCCTCGGCCACAGCCTCGGCCGTGACCGCGCCGCCCTCGCCCACGCGCAGTTCCGAGAGCGCACAGCAGGCTGCCGCACACGCCTCGTTGGCCATGCCCCCCTGACAACAGTCGCTCATCGAACCACGCCCTTCCTGAGGGCAGCACCCAAAGGAATGCCGCGGCTCGACTGTACCGGGGCTGAGACTGGGTCTCAACCATGATCCACCAGCGGCCAACAAATGGCGACATTCCTATCCGTTTGACGATGACCGCCGCCCCGAGGACGCTGGCCCGATGTTTCGGAGCGTCCTGACAGGCCCAACCTCAGCAGCGGATCAGATCGCCGAGCAGCGCGGACCGATCGATCGCATCATCGACGCCCGCGCCGCCCTCATCCTCTTCGCGCTCGTCGCGGCGGGCATCGGCCTCTCGTGGAACATCGATGTCGGCTCGACAGCGCTCCTTGGCATGGCTGCGGGCTGCGCGGGCCTGTCGCTGATCTTGAAGGGACGCTGGTCGATCGCCGCACTCTGCGCTGCCGCGCTCCTCGCGACCGCGGGCTGGACCGAGCTTCGACTCGACCAACGCCCGTCGCGAGACGTCCGCACGGTGCTCGAGTTGCCGACAAATCCCGCCGCCTGGCGCGGCGGCGTGCCCGTGCGCGTCGAAGGGATCGTGCTCGACGAGCCCGAGCGCCGCGGCGCACGTGGCAGCTTGGCCGAGTTCGCACGCCTCGGGCGCGACCGGGCCGTGCCCTTCGCGATCAACCGCGTCGAGGTCGCCCGCGATGTCTGGCAAACCGCGACGGGCACCGCCCACGCAACGCTGGGCGACCGCGACCAATCCATCGGGCCCGATGACGACCCGTGGCAACGCGGCAACGCACTCCGCGTCCGAGGCATGCTCAAGCCCAGCACACCCCGGCTGAATCCGGGCGAGGCCGACACGGCGCGATGGGCAGCGCAAGGCAACCGCGTGGGCGTGCTCGCGACCTCGTCATCACTCGCAACGCCCATCAGCGAGTCGCGTGCGCGCACGCGCCTTCGCTCGACCGTGATCGCAGCACGCGGCTGGCTTACTGATCGTGCGGAGCGTGCGCTCGATCGCGCAGCACCACCTGGGGCGGGCGGCGGCATCGTCCGCGCGATGCTCCTCGGCGAGACCGACCCAGACGCCGACGAGCTCCGCGGCGCGTTCCAACGCGTCGGCGTATCGCACGTGCTCGCCATCAGCGGCTTTCACTTGGTCGTCATGGCTGGGCTGGTCGTGGGTGTGGTGCGGCTCACGGGTGATCGCGGCTGGCTTGAGCCGGCGATCGCCGCGACGCTCATCGTTGCGTACCTGCTCATTCTCCCCGTGCGCCCGCCCGTGTGGCGCGCCGGGCTGATGGCGATCGCGCTGCTTGCCGCGATGGCTGCGGGCCGGCGGTACGAGCCGCTGGCGGTGCTCGCGTGTGTCGCGACGGCGCTGCTGCTCTGGCGGCCGATGGACCTCGCGGCCGTGGGCTTCCTGCTCAGCGTCGGCGTGACCGGCGGACTCATTCTCTTCGCAACACCGATGCAAGCCCGGCTTTGGGGCACGATCGATCGCCCGACCACGCCGCTGTCGCGCCCCGCCGCACTCGCCCGGGGCGTGCGCACACGCTGCACGATTGGACTGACCGTCGCGGTCGTTGCGTGGTTGATCGCTGCGCCGATTGCTGCTGCGGGGATCGGCGTGGTCAGCCCCTTCGGCGTGCTCGCAACGATCATCGTCACGCCGATCGTGACGGTCATGCTCTGGCTCGGGTACACCGCGCTGGCACTCGGCGTGCTGATCCCGAGTAGCGCTGCGCTGCTCGCGCCGCTGCTGGCTGGTGCGACCGCCGCGACGACCTGGGTTGTGCGCACGGTGGACAGAGTCCCAGGCGCCTTCACGCAGGCGCCACCCGTGAGCACCTGGTGGGCAGCGAGCGCGGTCGTAGTTGCGGCGCTCGCGATGGGCGGCGCGCGGCGGCTGATCTGGATCCCCGCGCTCGCGGTCGTCATCGCGTGGGGCGCCGGCGAATGGCTGGTCCGGCGTGACGCGGGCGACGCGCTGCGTGTCGACATGCTCGCGGTGGGTGACGGCTCGGCGATCCTGCTGCGGTCCGGCAACGACGCGATGCTCTGGGACTGCGGCTCGATGTCATCGGACCTCGGCATGCGCACGATCCCCGCGGCATGCTCGGCACTCGGCGCGACGAGGGTCGGCCGGGCGATAATCACGCACGCCGACTTCGACCACTTCTCGGCACTGCCCGACGCTGCACAACGCCTCGGCATCCGGACTGTGTACATCGGCCCGACAGTCGTGGAGCAATCCGCGATGCCGACCACCGCATCGGCCGTACTCGTCGATCAACTCACGCAAATGGACGTAGCGATTCTGCCGCTCTCGCAGGGCGATTCTCTCACGGTGGGAGCCGCGACACTGCGCGTCATCGCGCCGGGCCCGGGCCTCGACGATGAAGCCGACAATGACCGTGCGCTTGCGGCGCTCGTTGAGCTGCCCCGCGCGGGCCGCGAGCCCGCGCGCGTGCTGTTGCCCGCCGACTCGGGGCCCACTGCCCTTCGGGCGATGCTCGACGCGGGCCTGCCGCCGATTGACGTGCTGGAGCTCCCCCACCACGGCTCGTGGAACGACGTGGCGCGCGAGCTGGTCGAAACGCTCGATCCCTCGCACGTGCTGCAGTCGACCGGCTGGCGACGCGTTGGCGACCAGCGCTGGCGCGATGCTCGCTCGAAGCGCTGGTGGGCGATCACCGCGCGCGATGGTGCCGCGTGGGTGCGGCTCGATACCGACGGTGCGATCACCGCAGGCACGACACGCGATGCTGCGGATACCGATGCGAGCTATCGGCCGTAGCTCTGCGCCTCGCGATCGAGCGCTCGGCGCTGGTGCGGGCGCTCGGCTGCGTCGCGCAGCTGGATCAACAGCTCGCGGGCGGCGGCCCGGCCGTTGAACTTCGCATACTCCGCGGCCAGGTCCTTGCCGTCGGCCACATACTGCGTCTTGCGGATGTTCTCACGCATCGCGCCGAGCCAGTCGCTGTCACCACGCATCAGCTCGCGTCGGCCGGCGAGCCAGACCGCGTCGCGCTGCTCGATCGTCCGCTGCGCGTCGGGCAGCGCACGGACCGCGCTGAGGAAATCGTCGGTGAAACCAGCACGGAACAGCGGCATCGCCGCTGCCATGGCCATCTGCGGCGAGTTGGCGTCAGAGCCCTCGGCACTGGCGGAGCGCGCCAAGCGCACCGCGTCCTCGTCGCGCCCCATCACCGCGAGCAGCTCGACGGCGCTGGCGAGGTCTCGCGCTTGTAGCGCGTCGCGAAGCTCGCTGTCGAGATCCGTCGGCTCGAAGAGCGCGGGGGGGGCGCCGTCGATGCGCGAGCGCCATGCGCCGAGTGCCAGCATCGGATCGCCGATGACCGCGATCTTCCAGCACTGCGCGGTCGGATAGCGCGACGCGATGCCCAGCGGCAGGGCGCGGCCGAGTTCTTGGGTGAAGCGGGGCGTGGGGAGGAAGCCGCTGAGCCCGGGCTCGTCGACACTCACGACCATCGCGTACACGCCGCGGTCGAGCAGGCGGCCCGCGACGGTGTCGCGCGACGCGGGCTGTTGCCCGGCGAACGAGTGCACGAAGTAGGAGAACGCGGGCACGGTCAGAATCGGCAGATCACCAACGGCCGCCTGCTCATTGAGAATCTCGAAGTTGCGCACAAGCCCCTTGCTGTTGACGACGATCACGCCCGCGTCGAGCGCTTCGGAAGCCCGGCCGAGCCAGTTGGCGCGTGTCGGACGCTCGGGGTCGTCAACGATGAACTCCATCTTCTTGTGCGGGCTCTGGCTGAGGCGCGAGGCGGCGGTGGTCGCGTCGTACGCGCTCCACGGCTGCTCGTCGGGATAGGTGTCGTAAAACCACGCCCGCTCGGGCTGGATGAACAGAGAGCACATCGCCATGTACGCGCTCTCGGACTCATTGCCCAAGACCTGGCCCGCCCACGCCCATCGCGTGGAGTCGGCACCCATGTCGTCATCGTGCCGACCGACGCGGTCGGTCGTGGCGCGGGCGGTGTTGTCGGGCGCGGAGCAGCGGACGGGCATGTTCATCGCGATGGTGACCATGTCGACGTCGTCGCCGATCTCGCGCCAGTCGAGCCCCGTGCGGCCGAGCGTGCTGGCGAGCATGTCGACAAACGCGGTCGTCTCGTTGTACGTGAGCTGGTTGTTGGGCTTGCCGGGCGCTGCCATCGGCAGCATGGGTTGGTAGCGCGCCAGCGAGAGCGCGAGCCCGCCGGCCCAGGCCGGGTCGGCCGGATCCATGAGCACCACGCCCACGACGCGGTGCGGGCCGACCCGCGCGTCGGCCGCCTACGCGGCTTGCTCAAACGTCTCGGTCTCCAGCGGCAAGCCCCACACGCTTGTGAACGCCGACACGCTCGCGATCGAGACATCGTCGGGCTCAAGGTTCTCGCCGCCGGGCGTCTGCCAGCGGAAGACCTGCTTGGGAATGAACGCCCGGTTGAACCGGGCGATGCGAGCGCTGGCTTCCGGGGTGCCGTCGTCGATCAGGACTGGGAAGACCTCGTCGGGCGTCCACGCACTCAGGGCGGCGATGTACGACGCGGTGTCGGGCACGATCAACACGCAGTCGCGCGTCGGCACGCCGCGGCGGGGCACCTCGGCCATCATCGCCACACGCATCGTCGGGCTCGCGGCCGACCACGCGTTCTCGAGCGAGCGGTGCAGCGTCGCGAGTGGGAAGCGATCGGGATACCGCGGATCCTTGGGCTCGGCGTCGGCTTCTTCGGTCTCGGACGGCGGCTTCACGCCGGGCGGGAGCTGCCCCGGCGCGAGCGGCCGGACCACCGGGCCGGATCGCGGCTGCGTGTTCTCGGACGTTGCCTGCTCGCTCGCACGGTCGACGACCGAGGCGACCGCGGCTGGCGACACATACAACATCATGCCGACCGCAAGCCAGGGCCAGACACGGACAAATACATCGCGGAGGCGGTAGTAGAGGTTCTTCATGCGCATGGCGTCAGTATCGCCATCTGAGGCTCTCGGACCACAGCGGCTTGGTCACGATTGCGCTTGGTCGGTTTTCGCTGGGCATCGACGCGCAGAAACCTACACTCGCCGCGATGCTCAACCGGTCCCGCAGCGAGTTTGTTGACCTGATCACCCGCGAGCGCGAGGCCCGCCCCGGGCGGACGCTGGCGGTGCCGCTGGCGATCCGCGTGCTCGACGACCAGCTCACGCCCGTGCTCGCGTATCGCCGTCTCGTCGCGGCAGACGAGCGGCTTGAGCCTTCGTTCCTGCTCGAATCCGTCGAGGGCGGCGAGCGGCAGGGCCGGCACTCGATCATGGGCGCCCAGCCGATCGTGCAGGTCATCGCGTATGGCCAGACCGTCACGATCCACGACAGCCGGGGCGAGCAAGGTTCGGCCACCGCATCACGCATGCCCCGCACCGATCGCACGGGTGACCCGCTCATGGCGCTCCGCGAGATCGTTGCCGATCTGGACATGGTCGGCATCGAGCAATCGCCCGGCGAGGTGCCGCTGCCCGACTGCGTGCTCGGCGGCTGGTTCGGCTACGCGGGGTACGACACCGTGCGATACGCCGAGCCCGACAAGCTCAGCCGCGACCGCGCCCCCGACGACGACCGCAACCTGCCCGACCTGAACTTCGCGCTCTACGACGGCGTGGTCGTCTTCGACCACGTCGACAAGCTCGTGCACGTGATCACCCTCGCGATGGTCGCGCCGGGCGATGACGCGGGGCGGGCCTATGACGCGACAGCCGAGAAGCTCGCGGGGCGCGTGCGCACGATCGAGGAGCATGCCAAGCCCCTGCCGGGCGTCGCGGTCGGGCGGGCCGGGGCGGTCGAGGCGATGCGATCGAACATCACGCGGGCCGAGCACGAGCGCATGGTCGCGCGAGCCCAGGAGTACATCCGCGCGGGCGACATCTTCCAGGTCGTCATCGGGCAGCGATTCGAGCGATCATCGGCGGCCGATCCCTTCGACGTGTACCGATCGCTTCGGGCGGTGAACCCGAGCCCGTACATGGTGTACCTCCAGACGCCGCGGTGCATCCTGATCGCGTCGAGCCCGGAGATCCTGTGCCGGGTGCGGACCAATGAGGACGGCGCACGCGTGCTGACCAACCGTCCGCTCGCGGGCACGAGGCCTCGCGGGGCAACGATCGAGAAGGACACCGCGCTCGAGCGCGAGCTGCTGGCCGATCCGAAGGAACGCGCGGAGCACGTGATGCTCGTGGATCTGGGTCGAAACGACGTCGGCCAGGTCTGCAAAACGGGCACGGTCAAGCTCGAGCGCGTGATGGAAATCGAGCGCTACAGCCACGTCATGCACATCTCGTCAACCGTGACGGGCGAGCTGCGCGATGGGCTCGACTCGTGGGATGCACTGCGGGCGACGCTGCCGGTCGGCACGATCTCGGGTGCGCCCAAGATCCGCGCGATGCAGATCATCGACGAGCTCGAGAAGGTCCGGCGCGGGCCCTACGGCGGCGGGCTTGGCTACGTGGGCATCGACGGCGAGATGGACATCGCGCTGGCGCTGCGCACGATCGTGGTGCCCACGGACATGCGCTCGGCGGGGCAGTGGATGTACCACGTGCAGGCGGCCGGCGGCATCGTGATCGAGTCGCAGGCCGAGGCGGAGTTTCTTGAGACGGTCAACAAGGCGGCGGCGCTCGGCCGGGCGATCGACGTGGCCGAGACCGGTGCACACGCTACTGGTGCCCAAAGCACCAGCGAGCACAAAGCGGGTGACGCGTAATGGTCGTAAAGCCGATGCGGCAGGGCGACTTAGGCGAACTGCTGCTCGTGCACGGGCGACTTGATCTTCACCTCGATGGGCCCGCTGGTCATGCCCTCGAGCGAGTCCTTCAGGGCCGGCGCGGGCTTGAAGGTGCAGGTGGTCGTCGCCTCGATGCGGATGGGCTCGCGCGTCGTCGGGTTGATGCCCGTGCGGGCGGCTCGAGATTTCTTCTGAAACGTGCCGAAGCCCGCGATCGCGACCTTCGACTCGTCGCGCACGCCGTCCTTGATCGCGGCGATCACCGCCTCGACTGCGCGCTGCGCCTCGTGCTTGGTGATTTTCATCTCGTCGGCGACCTGGTCGACCAATCCTGCCTTGTTCATAGCGAACCCCTCAGAGCCTGCGCGGTGTCAACGAAGAAAACCACATATCGGGCAACCACTGGGAATACGTCCAACAAACGTGTGCGCAGCCGAAGTCAGCCCGCCGATTACACTCAGTCCGTCATGCCACACCAGCCGGCCTCATCGTCCAAACCAGCACGGAGATCGGGTGTGCTCATCGGAAACAACAACACCATGATGACGTCTGATGACCCCGCCCAGTTGGGGGGTGTCGGCATCGACGACGCGGCGGGCGTGGGCCTTGCCGAGGCGCCCATGCGCGTCCGCCCGTCCATCCGGCCCAAGCCCGCACGCTCAGAGACCGAGACCGATCAGCCCAAACAGTGGCACGTCGTGCTCATGGACGACGACGAGCACTCGTACGAGTACGTGATCGTCATGGTCCAGACGCTGTTCGCCAAGTCGCTCGAGGAAGCGTTCCAAATCGCCGAGCGCGTCGATCGCGCGGGACGCGCGGTCTGCATGACGACCCACCGCGAGCTTGCCGAGCTCAAGCAAGAGCAGATCCACAGCTTCGGCGGCGACCCATTGATCGCGACGTGCCAGGGCGCGATGAGCGCCGTCCTTGAGCCCGCCGACTTCGCTCGCGATGACGATGATGATGAAGACAAAGGCCGCGATGGCCCGGGCGGTCACACGCCCCGGGAGAGCTCGTGACGAATCGTCCGGTCGTTGTGCAAACCGAGGCGATCGAGGCCGAGCCCGCGTCTTGGCTCGCCGAGCGTGCCGAGTTGGTCCGCGTCGAGGTCGGATCGCCCGTGCTTGATGAGCACCTCGCGCGCGCCGAAGCGTTGCTCGTCAAGACCTATACGACCGTCGACGGTGCCTTGCTCGATCGCGCACCGAATGTCCGCGTGGTGGGCCGGGCGGGCGTGGGGCTCGACAACGTCGACCTCGAAGAGTGCCGAGCGCGTGGCATCCGCGTGGTCTACACGCCCGACGCGAACAGCCAGGCGGTCACCGAACTCGTCGTCGCGTTCACGTTCGACGCGCTCCGGCCGCGGATCTTTCTCGAAACGCCGATCGACACGCCGACATGGCTGAGCACGCGGCGCGAGCTGATTGCCGATCGGCAGATGGGCGATCTGACGATGGGCATCATCGGGCTTGGGCGGGTTGGCTCGCGCGTCGCGCGGGCCGCAGCGGGCCTGGGGATGCGCGTTGTGCACCACGATCTGCACAAGATCGCGAACGAGCACAGCACGCAGGTCCCCCGCGAGGACCTGCTCGCAACCGCGGACGTCGTGAGCGTGCACATCGACGGCCGGGCGAGCAACCACCGCGTGCTCGACGACGACACGTTCGGGCGGTTGAAGTCCGACGCGGTCTTCATCAACACGTCCCGCGGCTTCGTCGTCGACCACGACGCCCTCGCCCGCTTCCTCGGCACGCACCCGGCGGCGTGCGCCATGCTCGACGTGCATGACCCCGAGCCGATCACTGCTGCGAACCCGCTACTGGCAATGCCCAACGCCCACCTGAGCCCGCACATCGCATCTGCAACGCGCTCGGCGAAGGTCGCGATGTCGTGGGTCGTGCGCGATGTCTATCGCGTTCTCACCGGCGAAGCGCCGAAGCACGCCGCGGTCTGAACATGGCTCGAACCGCTACAGCGACTCGATCACCTCCGCCGCGACCACCGCGCCATCGGGCTCATTGCGGATTGCCGCGCCGGTGCGCTCGGCACACGCCGCGATCTGCTCGTCGGCGAGTGTCCTTTCGATCAGAGCCCCGAGCCGGCGGGGGGTCGCACGCGTCGCGTGGCACGTGAGACCCGCGCCGAGATTCACGACACGGATCGCGTTGTTGAACTGGTCGTTGCTCATCGGCAGCACGATGTTGGGCACGCCCGCGCGGAGGGCCTGGGCGGTCGTGCCGATGCCTCCGTGGTGCACCACGCACGCGGCACGCGGCAGCAGCGAGGAGAACGGCTCGTACTCAGTCGCGTGGATGGCCTTCGGAAGGTTGTCGGGCAGGGCGAGCCCGCGCCCGCGCAGCACGATCGCACGCCGGCCGCTACGGCGAACCGCGTCGATCGCGCGCGCGAAGTACCGCTCGGCGGTGAACACCGCGCTCGTGCCCGCGGTGAACACGAGCGGCGGCTCGCCCGCGTCCAAGAACGCCTGCGTCGCGGGCGTGCACTGCTCGGCCTCGTGCTCGGCGCGGTCGTGCCACGGGAAGCCGCAGATGCGCGAGCGCTCGGGATCGCCCCGCACGGCACCACGAAACGTGGGCGACCACATGCCCAGCATGGGCGCCCCCTTCCGAAACTCGCGAATAATGTCGGCCGGCGGACCGCCCGCGCCGAGGTCTGCCTGCACCCATCGCAGTCGGCGATTCGCCAGCAGCCGGGCTGCACCGCGTGCCGCCGGATTGAGCAGCTTTGCGAGCTTGGCATGGTTCGAGCCCACATACCGCTGGACGGTTGGCGCGGGATCGCTCGGGTTGAACCACACGCTCGGCGCGAGCGCGCCGATGGCGCACGGCAAGCCCTCGGCCTCGGCGAGCCAGCGCGTGCCGAAGCAGATGTGGTGCGCAAAGATCGCGTCGACGCCCATTCGCTTGGCGTGGGCGATGGTCTCGCGGGCCATGCCGGGGGCACGCTCGAGCAAGCCATTGACGATGTACGAGGGCGCCCGCCACGGGCTGGTCAGCCGGGGGTCGCCCACGATCGCGAGGTAGTCGAGCCCGGCATCGAGCGGCACCGCCTCGACGCCCGCGAGCTCGGCAGCCCTGTGAAAATGTGGATGCACCGCGAAGCGGACCTCGTGCCCGCGCTGCACCAGCGCGCGGGCGACCGCGAGGTAGGGGTGCACGTCGCCGTGCGAGCCGACGGTGGCGATGAGCACACGACGCATGGGCCAAGCCTACGCGGGCTAACGATGGAGGCATGACAAGCTCGACCCCTTCGCACACGACCACGCACACACCAATCCAGCTCGGCGTGAACATCGACCACGTCGCCACGGTCCGCCAAGCACGCCGGGGCGACGAGCCCGACCCCGTCCGCGCGGCGCACGAGGCCGAACTTGGTGGAGCCGACGGCATCACCGTGCACCTGCGCGAGGACCGCCGGCACATCCAGGACCGCGATGTCGAGCTGCTCCGCACGCTCGTGAAGGTGAAGTTCAACCTCGAGATGGCCGCAACCGACGAGATGGTTGGCATTGCCGAGCGCCTGACGCCGCACACGGCGATGCTCGTGCCCGAGGGTCGTCAGGAGATCACCACCGAGGGCGGGCTCGATGTGGTCGCGCGGCGGACCGAGCTCGCGGGCGTCGTCACGCGACTCAAGGGCGCGGGCGTGATCGTCTCGGCGTTTCTCGATGCGGATGAGGCGCAGGTTCGGGCGGCGGCGGAACTCGGCTTCGATGTCTGCGAGGTGCACACGGGCCCGTACGCCGAGGCGTTCGCGCGCAGCGGCGGCGACGCGCGTCGTCCCGAGCTTGCCGAGGCGCTCGAGCGTGTCGCGTCGGCGGGCGTGCAGATCCGCGCCGCGGGCATGCGCTTCAACGCGGGGCACGCGCTGAACTATCACAACGTCGCGGGCATCGCGGCGTTGCCCGGCATCGAGGAACTGCACATCGGGCACGCGATCGTGAGCCGGGCGATGTATGTGGGCCTGCGCGAGGCGGTGTCGCAGATGAAGGCGCTGATGGTGCGCTCGCTGGCCCACAACTAGTTGGTGATCGTGTGCAGATCGCCGGGCCGTCCGGCGTGGGCATGTAGGGCTTGCGCGGGTCGACGCCGTGGCGTGTGCCCTCGGCTGTGGTTGGGGCGGCGCGCGCTCGATCGACGCGGGCCTCGATGCCGGCGCACACGTGCTCGGCCGCCTCTTCCAGGTCGTCGGTCACCAGAAACAGATCCAGGTCTTCGGGGCTGATCGTCTGGTGCTCATCGCGCATCGAGCGTTGCATCCATGTGAGCATGTCGCCCCAGAAGCTCTTGCCGACGAGTGCGACGGGGAAGGGATCGATCTTGTTGGTCTGGATGAGGGTGAGGGATTCGAAGAACTCGTCCATGGTGCCGAAGCCGCCGGGGAAGTTGACGAAGCCCATCGAGTGGCGGACGAACATGACCTTGCGGACGAAGAAGTAGTCGAAGGTGAGCTCGTGGGTCTGGTAGGGGTTGGGTGCCTGCTCGTGGGGGAGCTGGATATTCAGACCGATCGAGGTGCCGCCGGCCTCGAAGGCGCCCTTGTTTGCCGCTTCCATGATGCCGGGCCCGCCGCCGGTGATGACGCCCACGCCGCGCTTCGCGATCAGGGCTGCGAGACGCTCGGCCGCGTCGTACCACTCGGCACCGGGCTTGGTCCGGGCCGAGCCGAAGATCGACACGGCCGGTGGGAGGTGGGCCAGCGTGTCGATGCCCTCGACAAACTCGGCCATGATCCGGAGCACGCGCCAGGACTCGGTGAAGAAGTGGTCGGTGACGTTGCCCATGGGTTTGTCGCTCCTGTTGCGCCGCTGATGCGCTGCAAGTATCCGTTTGGGAGATCGCGGGCGTAAGCGTACAAGCCAACAGCTTGTCCACATGCCGTCCGGGCCTTGGGCGCCGGGCCGCGCCGATTGCGGCAGATCGGCCACCGAATCACGCCGCGAAGTGCTTTGGATCATGGGGCTCGGTCCCTACGATCGCCTTATGGCCAGCGATCGACCCTCCCAACCCGCCGCCCGCACCCCCAAGGGCAAGTCGGCAGCGCCGGGCGGCAAGAAACGGGCCAAGAGCTTCGCCTCGCTCGCCTCGGCCATGCGCTGGCTTGACGGCCGGGTGAACCTCGAGCGCACCCGCGAGAGCCGGGTCGACCCCGATGCTTTCAAGCTCGACCGCACGCGAGCGCTGCTGACCGAGCTGGGCGAGCCCCAGCAATCGGTGCGGTTCCTCCACGTTGCGGGCAGCAAGGGCAAGGGCAGCGTCGTCGAGATGCTCGGATCGTGCCTCTCGGCATGCGGCTTGGGCGTGGGCGTCTACACCAGCCCGCACCTGATGGACGTCCGCGAGCGCGTCCGGATCAACGACCAATGGATCAGCGAGGCCGACTTCGTCCGCCTACTCGCGAAGGTCGCGACCGCGGCCGACCGCATGCCCGCCAAGCACGGCGAGCCGTCATACTTCGAGTGCATGACGTGCCTCGCGATGGTGTATTTCGCCGAGCAGGCGGTGGACGTCGCGGTGCTCGAGGTCGGGCTGGGCGGCAGGCTTGACGCGACCAACGTGGTCATGCCCGAGGTCACGGCAATCACCGCGATCCAGCTCGAGCACGCGAACATTCTGGGCGACACCGTCGAGAAGATCGCGGCCGAGAAGGCGGGCATCATGAAGCCGGGCGTGCCCTGCATCACGATGCAGCAGGAGCCGGCGGTCATGGAAGTCCTCCGCGCCAAGGCCGAGGAGGTCGGCGCGACGCTGGAAGTGCTCGGCAGTGAGGTCGACTTCTCGTACCGGTTTGAAGCAAGCCCCGAGCTTGGGCCGCACGCGCGGGTGTGCGTCACCAGCCCGCACTCGAACTTCGAGCATCTCGCCGTGCCCCTGAAAGGTGAGCACCAGGCGCTGAACTGCGGCATCGCACTCGCGATGCTTGATCGACTCCGCGAGCGCGGCATCGACACGCCCGAGCGCTTCGTCGCTGAGGGCCTCGCGAAGACCCCCGCCAACGGCCGGATGGAAATGGCGTGGCACTCGCCCCGGATCATCCTCGATGGTGCGCACACGCCCGAATCGCTCGAGGGGCTTGTCCGCGCGATCGGCGCACACGTGCGATACGACTCGATGGTGATGATCTTCGGATGCGCTGCGGACAAGGACGTGCCCGGCCTTCTTGCCAAGATCGACATGGGCGCCGACAAGGTGATCTTCACGCGGGCGGTGGACAACCCCCGCGCGAGCGATCCGGCCGAACTCCGGCGCGAGTTTGAGAAGACTTCGACCAAGATGACCCAGGTCGCCGACTCGCTGGAGGAAGCCGTCAAGATCGCTGTCCGCGCGACCGGCCGGGGCGACCTGATCGTCGTGACCGGCTCGTTCCACCTCGCGGGCGAGGCGAAGCGGTTCCTCGCCGAGCGAGCGGCTCGGCGGACGGAGTCCAAGGCAGCGCCGGCGCCCCAGAGCGCCCGGCCGCAGGCGGGCACGACCGGCTCGTGACGCTGACCTGATCGGTGCGGAGCGCGTCGGGCCGGCGTCTAGACTTGCCGCGATGCCTGACGAGACCCACGCCGACAGTTCCGCCCCCGCAGCCGACACCCCGGCAGCCCCCCCCCACCGCTATAACGCGGCGCTGGCCGACCAGATCGAGACGCGCTGGCAGTCGTGGTGGGCCGAGCACGAGACCTTTCTTCAGGCCAACCCGGGCGAGACGGGCTTCGAGGCGGGCAAGCCCAAGTTCTACTGCCTGGATATGTTCCCGTATCCGTCGGGCGCGGGCCTGCACGTGGGCCACCCCGAGGGGTACACCGCGACGGACATCCTGTGCCGATACAAGTCGATGCGCGGCTTCAACGTGCTGCACCCCATGGGCTGGGACGCCTTCGGCCTGCCCGCCGAGCAGTACGCGATCCAGACGGGCGTGCACCCCGCCGAGACGACGCGCACCGCGATCGACAACTTCCGCCGCCAGCTCCAACGCTTCGGCTTCGGCTACGACTGGTCGCGCGAGTTCGGCACGATCGACGAGGGCTACTACAAGTGGACGCAGTGGATCTTCCTCGAGATCTACAACTCGTGGTTCGACCCCGACGCAAACAAGGCCTGCCCCATCGCCGAGCTGGTCGCGCAGCTCGAGTCGGGCGATCTGCGTGTCGGCATCGATGGCGAGCTCGTGCATGTGGGCGCGGCAGCCACGCTCGGGCCGGTCGCGGGCGAGCCGGTCGGCACGCGCCAATGGCACGAGCTCAGTGAAGACGAACGGCGCGACGTGATCGATAGCCAGCGCCTCGCGTATGTCGGCGAGCAGACCGTCAACTGGTGCCCCAAGCTCGGCACGGCACTCGCGAACGAAGAGGTTGTCAACGGGCGCTCCGAGCGCGGCAGCCATCCGGTCGTCCGCAGGCCCCTCAAGCAATGGATGTTCCGCATCACCGCGTACGCCCAGCGATTGCTGGGTGGGCTGGCCGACGTGCAGTGGCCCGAGTCGACCAAGGCGATGCAGACCGAATGGATCGGGCGGAGCGAGGGCGCGGAGGTCATCTTCCGCCTGGAGAACGCGCCGGATCTCGACGAGCTGCGCGTCTTCACGACCCGCCCGGACACCGTCTTCGGCGCCACGTACATGGTCGTCGCACCCGAGCACCCGCTCGTGGACAGCGTGCTCGCGGCCCCCGCGCCCGACACACCGACCGACGAGCTACGCGCGTACGTCCAGGCGGCACGCAACCGCTCCGATCTCGAGCGGCAAGAGGGCAAAGAAAAGACGGGCGTCTTCACGGGCATCCACGCGGTGAATCCCGCGACGGGCGAGCGCATTCCGGTGTGGACCGCCGACTACGTGCTTTGGGGCTACGGCACCGGCGCGATCATGGCGGTGCCGGCGCACGACACCCGCGACTACGCGTTCGCGCAGAAGTTCGGCCTTGCCATCCGCGACGTGGTCTACCCGCGCACGATCTTGGTCATGCGGTGGTTCTTCGACCAGGCGCAGGGCGACGAGCGCACGACGCGCTGGGCGACGACGCTGGCCGACCTGCTCGGGTACGTCACGTCGAACGACGTCGAGTACGAGGGCTTTCCCGCGGCGCTCAAGCAGATACGCGACAACCCGCGCGATGGCGGCCAGCAGATCGACCTCGAGCGATGCGTCGACGACTTCCCCGGCGCGGTGGGCCAGCAGATCGGCTCGACGCAGGTGGTCTGGCTCGACGCGCTCGAGAGCATGGGCGTCGAGACGTGCGAGAAGGCCGAGCGGACGCTCGGCGCGGGCGCGTTCTATGCAGAGTTCGGCGAGGCGTACGCCGGCGCGGGCCGGCTGGTGAACTCGACAAACGAAGGTGTAAGCCTCGACGGCCTGCCCGTGCCCGACGCAAAGAATCGCATCGCCAAGTGGCTCGAGTCCGAGGCGCACGGCAAGGCGATCGTGAACTTCAAGCTGCGCGATTGGCTGTTCAGCCGGCAGCGATATTGGGGCGAGCCCTTCCCGATCGTGTGGGACGAGCGGGGCCGACACCACGGCGTGTCGCAGGACCAGTTGCCGGTCGCGTTGCCCAAGCTCGCGGACTACAAGCCGATCGAGAGCGACGTGCCCGTGCCCCTGCTCGGCAAGGCGACCGACTGGGTGCAGACGACCGCCGGCGAGGTTGGGGTCGAGGGTTTGCCCGCCGACGCGCCGGTGACGCGCGAGACGAACACGATGCCCGGCTGGGCCGGAAGCTGCTGGTACTACCTGCGGTATGCCGACGCGCACAACAGCGAGCGGTTCTTGTCGGGCGACGCCGACGACTACTGGATGGGCGAGCACGGCGTGGACCTCTACGTCGGCGGCGCCGAGCACGCGGTGCTCCACCTGCTCTACGCGCGGTTCTGGCACATGGCACTGCACGACCTCGGGCACGTGCGCAGCCCCGAGCCCTTTAAGACACTCTTCCACCAGGGGCTCATCACCTCGTTTGCCTACCAGCGCACCGACGGCTCGCTGGTCGCGATCGACGAAGTCGACGAAAAGGACGATGACACTTTTATTGAACGGAGTACCGGCGAGGCGGTGAAGCAGGTCACCGCGAAGATGTCCAAGAGCCTCAAGAACGTGGTCAACCCCGACGACATCATCGCCGAGTTCGGGGCCGACACGTTCCGCCTCTACGAGATGTACATGGGCCCACTCGACGCAAGCAAACCCTGGAACACGCGCGACATCTCGGGCCTGCACCGCTTCCTGCAGCGAGCGTGGCGTGTGTGCGTCGACGAAGAGACCGGCCAGCTCACACCCGCGATTGATCGCGACGACGATCTTGAGCGCCAGCTGCACCGCACGATCGCGAAGGTCGGCGACGACATAGAGGGCTTGCGCTTCAACACCGCGATCGCCGCGATGATCGAGCTGGTCAACAGCGCGACGACCGCGAAGCAGAAGAGCACCGGCCACGCGGGCGGCTTCACGCACGACCAGATCGAACGCTTCGCCCTGATCCTCGCGCCGTTTGCGCCGCACATGGGCGAGGAGCTCTGGCTGAAGCTCGGGCGGACGCCACCGATCGCGAGGGCCGAGTGGCCGAGCTACGACGAGGCGATGCTCACCGACGCCTCGATCGAGATCCCCGTGCAGATCATGGGCAAGGTGCGCAGCAAGATCTCCGTCGCGCCCGACACCAACCCCAAGGACCTCGAAGCGATCGCGCTCGCCGATGAACGCATCAAGGAGCTCATCGAGGGCAAGCAGGTGCGCAAGGTGATCGTGGTGCCCGGGCGGATGGTCAACATCGTCGCGAACTAGTTTGAGTTGCGGCCCTGCGGCCGCGAGATGGGGCTTGTCTTCGTCACCCCGTTGCGAGCCTCAGCGTGCTTCGTAGAGCACGACGGGCACGCGCACGCGCGGGGCCCATCGGTCGGCCGGCTGGGTCCACCAGAGCACCTCGCTCGGTTGCATCGGCGCGCTCAGGCCCGTGGGCTCAGCGAGCTCGATGAAGGCGGCGTCGGTGTCGAGCGCGAGCCGGGCACGCTCGAGTGCGCTGGCGTCGGCGAGCGTGTCGACGGTCAGCACGCTGGGCGGGGGTGGCGGACGCTCGGGGCGCGCCGAATCGCGGCGACGCGGTTGTCCATCTCGATCGCCGCCGGCGAAGGCGTCGATCGGCCACGCGAACTCGGGCCGGGGGATCACCGCGCGGGCGAGCTGCGAGTCGCGCTGGATGTCCGCATCGGGCATCGCGAGCCGACCGGCTGCGGTGGGCTTGTCGAGCCGATCGGTGATGGACTTGCGGGGCGTCGAACCGGTGGGCACGCGGATCGCAAGGCGACCCTCGGCCGCGAGTTGCGCGGCGCGGGCCGCGTCAACGACGATGGGATTCGCCCGACGATCAAAGGCCAAACCATCGCGCGCGGCTGAATCGGCGGAGGATTGTGCGTCGCCGTCGCTGTGAACATCAACGCCGATCTGCCCATTGAGCACCGACCCGGCGCGGGAATCGATTTGGGCATCGATCGCCGATGCGAGCGACGAGGTCTCCGGCTGGGCTCGCTCGGACGCGGCGCTCGCGAGCGCTTCCACTTCCACGTTCGCGACAGCGGGTGCGACCTCGAGCGTGCTGGGCCCGCCGGACGTGCGCCCAACTCCCGGCGGCACGATGTCGCCCTGCGCGAGCATGTCGCTCTCGCCAGCCGAGCCGCCGGGCAGCATGTCGCGCGTGACCAGGCCGGATGTCCACGCGCCCACGCCCAGCAACAGCACGGCTGCAACACCGACCAGAGGCGTCCACGGCACGCGCGACGCGCGCTTCCGCTGACCGACCCGAAGCACCGACATCGGATCGCCCGGCATTGCCGCGAGCTCGACGCTCGCAGCATCGCCCGCGGGCGCATCCGTCAGCCGGAGCCTGGGATCGGCGTCGAGCAAGGCGCCAAGCTCGAGTTGGCCGAGGGCCGCGGCGACGATGCCCTCGGGCGCGCGGTCTTCAACCAGATCGGCGAGCATCGCGCGGTCCGCCCGCATCGCCTCGACCTTGGCAGCAAGTGCCGGGTCGCGCGCGACGGTCCGGCGGACCAGATCGGCACGCGCAGCGGGCAGCGCATCCTCGACGAACGCGAGCAGGTCGTGCTCGTCGAAGCGGGGCGTGCGGTCGCTTGATCCGGGTTGGCGAGGGTCACTGGTCATTGGGGAAAGTTCATGAGGCTCAGGAGGTTGGGTCGGGCTTCGAATCAGAATCGGAACGGGTTCGCGGATGTGCAGAATCGGGGGAATCGGCGGGCGGGCTGAGTGTTTCGAGGGCCGATCGCAGGGCCTGGCGGGCCCGGAACGTTCGGCTCTTGGCTGTACCGACGGCGATGCCCAGAACGCGGGCGATCTGCTCGTACTCAAGCCCCCGGCCGTCGCGGAGGATGAGCATCAGGCGGTGCTCCTCGGAGATGCTCTGGAGCGCCGAGGCCAGCAGAACGCGCCGGCCCGAAGCTTCGACGCGCGAGGCCGATTCGGGTTCCCGCTGCTGTTCCCGCCAATCCGCGGCCGGCTCGATGTTCAGCCTCTTGGGGTCGGGCGTCCATCCCGTGGGCTTGGAGGCCGATTTCGGCGTACCGGGCCCCTTCGGCGGGGCGTTCATCGCGTCGTCGAGGTTGGCGGTCCGCCGAAACTTCTCGGACCGCAGGTGCGAGAGGCAGATGTTCGTGGCGATGGTGTAGGTCCAGGTGCTGAAGCGGGCCCGGCCGTCGTACTGGGCGAGCCGCTCGATGATGCGGACCAGGGCGTCCTGCGTCAGGTCCGCGGCCGTCTCGCGGTTGCCCACCATGCGATAGCAAACGCCGAAGAGGCGATCGGCCGCCCGTTGGAGCAGCCGCTCGGTCGCGTCGGCATCGCCCGCCCGTGCCCGCTCGGCGAGCAGCGCGTCGAGATCCTCGTGGGGATCTTCCGGCAGATCAGGTTGGGGCGAGGCGTTGGTCATTCGGCTCCATGCACGCATCCGTCGCGGGGCGGCTTGCGGTTGCCCCGCGGCCGGCACGGGCGTGCGGTGCGATGGTACCGGCCCCGGCCGCCCGCCCCTACCGTCCATCCATGAGCGATACCCCGAGCCCGCACGACACCTACACAAGCCCCCTCGCCGCCCGCAACGCGAGTCCCGAGATGCTCAGGCTCTGGTCGCCCCGGCACAAGTTCAACACCTGGCGCCGCATCTGGCTCGCGGTCGCCGAGGCCCAGCACGAGGTCACGAAAGACCGCGACGGCGGGCCGCTGGTCACCAAGGCGCAGGTTGACACGCTGCGCACGGTCGTCGAACGCGGCATCACCGACGCCGAGCTGGCGCGGGCCGCCGAGCTCGAGCGCGACCTGCGCCACGACGTGATGGCCCACGTCCACTGCCTGGGCGAGAGCTGCCCGGAAGCCAAAGCGATCATCCACCTCGGATGCACGAGCCAGGATGTGGTGTGCAACGCGGACACGGACATCATCGATGACGCACTCGGCCTGACGCTCACGAAAGCGATCCGCTTCGTCAACGACTTAGCAAAATTCGCAGATCGCACCAAGTCGATCCCGACACTCGGTTTCACCCACTACCAGCCCGCCCAACCCGTCACGGTCGGTCGTCGAGCGGCAACTTGGGCGTACGACGGGAAGCTCGCGTTCGACTGGGCCGAGTCGGCCGTCGCCCACTCTTGGGACCGTGGGCTCAAGGGTGCGACGGGAACGCAGGCGTCGTTTCTGGGGCTCTTCGACGACGACGGTGATCTTGTAGATGCGCTCGAACAGGCGTACAAGCACCGCCTTTGCGGGCGTGATATCGAAACGGAGTCTGGCGAGGGCGAGCTCGTCAACGGCATGCTCTCCTTGTCCACCCACATCATCTCCGGCCAGACCTACCCGCGCGTGCAAGACACGTTTGTACTCTCGGGGCTCGCCTCCATCGCCGCCGTCCTGCACAAGATCGCCACCGACATCCGCCTGCTCTCTAATCGCAAGGAGATCGACGAGCCGTTCGGCTCGAAGCAGATCGGCTCCAGCGCGATGCCGTACAAGCGCAACCCGATGAAGTGCGAGCGGATCTGCGGCCTTGCTCGCTTCGTCATGAACCTCGTCGGCAACGCCTACGACACGGCCGCCACGCAATGGCTCGAGCGCACGCTTGACGACTCATCCAACCGCCGACTCTCGCTGCCCGAGGCGTTCCTCGCCTTGGACGGCGCGCTCGACCTGATGCACCAGGTCGCGTCGGGCCTGGTCGTGCACGAGGCGATGGTGCGGCGGAACCTCATGGCCGAGCTGCCGTTCCTGGCGACCGAGCACATCCTGATGGAAACGGTCAAAGCCGGCGGCGATCGGCAGGAATACCACGAGATCATCCGCGCCCACGCCCAAGAAGCGGGCCTGCGCGTGAAGAGCGAGGGCCTCGACAACGACCTGCTCGACCGCATACAAGCCGACCCGGCCTTCCACCCGCCAGCCCTGAAGCACGAACTCGATTGGTCGGGCCTGATGGACCCGATGCGGTACGTGGGGCGGTCGGTCGAGCAGACCGAGCGGTTCCTCGCAGAAGTGATCGAGCCGCTGCGCGAGCGGTATGCCGATGAGCTGGCGGAGCTGGGCGGGAGTGACCGGGGGGTGTAACGAAACCGCCCGGCACATGGGTGCCGGGCGGAAGTTCGTGTCAGTCGCGGCGGTAGTCATGGCGATTCACGCCATCAAAACCGACCCGATGTCATGCAGCACTTCTTGAAACCGCAGGCCGCTGCCGCAGGGGCATGGATCGTTACGGCCGAGCTTCTCGCAGAACTCTTTGAATCCTGCTTCGGTCTCGACGCCGCGGTCACCGCGTTTAACGTTGGTTTCCGATGGGAAGCCGCGCTTCCGCTTGCTTGTGGATTCGAGACGATTCGGCTCG
>ERZ1740067.449-NODE-449-length-33184-cov-18.156992_pt1 | contig 33184 bp, 30 predicted proteins | sample MGYA00581736_ERZ1740067 | MGnify/ENA primary metagenome ERZ1740067 (study PRJEB43018, sample SAMN04849236) | marine metagenome | isolation source: floating plastic debris | place: Pacific Ocean | collected 2008-08-27 | study: EMG produced TPA metagenomics... | reverse complement strand
CTCTTACTCAAGCGGCTGGCGTCATAAATTAGACTTTTCAGACGTCCTCTAAGGATTGCACCTGGTTGAATGCTAGCTGGTACGGACCATTAGCGATCACGGACACGGGGCAGTGGCTTAGCGTATTTGGACATATTTGGATCGTCTGATGATGGGCTTAAGAGACTTTAGTAAATGTATCTCAATCAATCCAAGTAAATGGGCATAGGCGTGCCGCGTTCAGAAGATAAAAGCCATCGACGAACAAGCAACAATCAAATTTTAGATGCGCATCTTCAGTATGCCGTTATTGGTGGAGTTTACGGCGGAGTATTGGGTTTATCCAAGCAGTTTATCCAGGCAACATCGAGGGACGCTGAGGGAGGTTGTTGGCGTTCTAGGCAACTAGTAAGTTGCTGGTTACGTTGCTAACTCATCAATTTACTGAGGTTTCGTTAGAGCGAAATAGACATTAGATGAGCAGTTTTGAAAATGGGCAAAATCCTTGTCAGAAAAGGGATTTAGCGACTTTTTGCTTGCGTTGTTACCAAATAAATTCTTCTTGTTGAGAATCCTTGCTAGTTGTTTCTGTTTTTGTAAGTAATCTGAATTACAATTGGTTGCCTCACGAATCATTAGTTCCTCTGAACGACTTTACTGTGGGCTTTCCTGGCGGTTTTGTTGTTGACTTTGACATGTAAAAGATCGAGCTTTATCGGTTCGATTTTATGGATATTCATCCTTGTGGATATTCATCTGGGCAGCATCAATTCCGTGTCCGGACATTTCGCCGCTTACTTGGTGTCAGATGTGACCTGAGATGCAGTGCCGAATTAGAATTTGGTGCGGTGTTTCCCAAGGGCCAGGTATGAAAATCAGCCATAGAAAGCAGTGCGTCTACTACCCTCACGCCGTTTGACTTCTCAAACTCCTTCCATGAAATCGCCCGCTTCCCCGCCGAATGTATTGTCTTCCTCGCTGTGGCAAAGTTTTCTGTCATGGTTTGGTGCCGCTCGACAAAATCGCTGCTTTTCTGGGTGGACTGTGGCAGTGTTGGCGATCGCCGGACTGATTATGCTGCCGATTTTGACGGTGGTGCAGGCGTCGATTACTGCCAAATGGGACCTATGGCAGCATTTAGTGGAAACGGTTCTGCCGAACTATATCTACAACTCTGTGGTTCTGGGCATTGGCGTAGGTATCATTACGGTCATCCTGGGCACAGGAATGGCGTGGATTGTCGCCCTGTGTCAGTTTCCGGGACGGCGACTGTTTGAGTGGGCGCTGCTGTTGCCCATGGCGATTCCGGCGTATTTGTTGGCCTACACCTATACGGAATTTCTCGATTTTTACGGACCGGTGCAAAACACTCTGCAAAAGATTACCGGTTGGGAATACGGCGACTACTGGTTTCCCCAGGTGCGCACCCTGTGGGGGGCGATCGCCATGTTAAGTCTGGTGCTGTATCCCTATGTGTACTTGCTTGTGCGGGTGGCCTTTTTGGAGCAATCCACCGCCACCATTGAAGCCAGCCGGATCTTGGGGCGATCGCCTTGGCAAAGCTTTTTTACGGTGGCGCTGCCCCTGGCCCGACCAGCCATTATGGCGGGCCTGGCGCTGGTGATGATGGAAACTCTTAGCGACTTTGGCACGGTGGATTATTTCGGGGTGAATACCTTTACCACCGGTATTTACAGCACTTGGTTTGGCTTGGGCGATCGCGCGGCGGCATCCCAGTTGGCGTCGGTGCTGCTGTTTGTGGTGATTGGGCTGATTACCCTGGAGCGCTATTCGCGCGGGCAGGCGAAGCACTATGGCAATGAAAACTTTAAGCCGGTGGCGCCATATTTGCTGCGGGGCTGGCACAAGTGGGGAGCCGTATTGTTTTGTGCAGCGCCGTTATTTTTGGCGTTTTTCGTACCCACCGGACGGCTGGTATGGCTTGCCGCCCAAAGGCTGCAAAAGGATCCGGGACTTATTACCAGCGAGCGTTTTATTAGCCTGATATTTAACACCATGTTGGTGGGCAGTATCACCGCCGTTTTGGGCATGATTCTGGCGCTAATTCTTGGCTACGGTCAGCGGCTCAATTCCCACTGGATTGTGCGCACGGGCACCCGATTGGCGTCCATGGGCTATGCCATTCCCGGCTCGGTGGTGGCGGTGGGACTGCTAATGCCCTTGGGATGGATCGATCAAAACGTGGATCGCTTTATGGAAAACACGTTTAATATTTCCTCCGGCTTATTGCTGAGCGGAACCATTGTGGCGTTAGTGTTCGCCTACCTGGTGCGATTTTTATCGGTGGCTTTCGGCACCGTCGAGTCTAGCCTGGTGAAGGTAAGACCAAACCTAGATGATGCCGCTCGCAGCCTGGGGCAGTCCCCGACCCGAACCCTGTGGCGCGTGCATTTACCCATTCTGCGCGGGGGGCTGTTGACGGCGGTGCTGTTGGTGTTTGTGGACTCCGCCAAGGAGCTGCCGGCAACATTAATTGTGCGCCCTTTTAACTTCGACACGTTGTCCTACCAGGTGTTTGCCCTGGCATCCGATGAGCGGCTGTATGATGCGGCGCTACCGGCGATCGCCATTTTGCTGGTGGGCTTGGTGCCGACCCTGATTCTAAGCTGGCAAATCACCCAATCCCGCAAGCTTAAGCCCCAGTAGGATTCGGCAAAGTCACATAAATTGCTGCAAAATTTCGGCGGTGGCTTGACCGGTTTTTTTCCAGCTAAATTTTGATGCCTGGGCGATCGCCAATCGTTGCGCCGTTTCCCTTACCGCCGCATCCTGAACCAACTCCACCATCGCCGTTGTGATGGTCTCCGTTCGCAGCGGGTCAATCCACAGCGCCGCGTTTCCCGCCACTTCCGGCAAAGATGCCCGACGCGACACAATGCAAGGGGTTCCACAGGCGAGGGCTTCCAGCACTGGCAAGCCGAATCCTTCCCATAGGCTGGGGAAAATTAGGGCCGTGGCTTGGTTGAGCAAAATGGGAAGCTGATTATCGGGCACATAACCGAGAACTTTGACGTGATCGCCCAGCCGTAAATCGTGAATTTGCGCCAACAATGTGGGGTGATATCGCTCATCGATGGGACCGGCCAGGCGAAATTCCCAGGAATCTGCATCGGGAATTTGCGTTAGAAAGTCTGAAAAAGCGGCGATCGCCCGACTGAGATTTTTATAGGGATCGTTGCGCCCTAAATACACAAAAAATGGCTGTCGCTGAAGCCCCAGTGGTCGATAGCGATCAGGGTCATAAGCAAGGGGGATTGGGGTTAGTTTGGGCGCTGGAATTTTATAGAAGTCAATTAAATCATCCGCCGTTGCCTGGGAATTGCAAATAATATGCTCCGCCTGGTGCAGCACCCGCGGCACGTAATGACGAAAATATTGGTGGAGTCGCGATCGCGGTGGCGCTACCCGCAGCGGAATAACGTCGTGGGCCATCACCACCGTGCGGCAGACATTGGGCAAAAGCGGAAGTTTTACGGGGGCTTCTGGAATCGGGCAGAACAGCAAACGACTGTCGAGCCTTTTGTACCACTGAGGTAATTTAAACTGCGTCCAAATCAATCGCCGCAAATGTCCTTTAGCACCATGGGCAGCGGTCATGTTCTCCTGGGTAAAACAGCACGAAAACCCTTCCTGATTCTGAGGCGTTAGTAGGGTGGGTTCCAGGGACTGAAGGTGCGGAAGAATGGACAAGGCGTAGTTGGATAAACCGGTGGGTTGGGGAATAGCAAAGCTTAAATTAATTAACAGCGATGAGTGAGCCATTAGCTATAGGAAAAGCTATTCAAAAATTGATTAAGACGCTTTAGAAACTGAGTGAAATCTGCGGAGATCGCCCCTTGATTATCATCAGTTAGTAGAGGCACATGCACAAAAACCGCGTCCTTTAGCGGCGTCTGATGCGGTGAAACCGTAGCTTTATCAGTAGCGGCCAGCAGATCAAAATACAACCCATTGCAAACAAAGTCGCCTGCATCTTCACTGATCTTTGTGTGACTTAAGCCATCAATTAATTGGGGCAGGGGCAGGGACGTTTCCAGCGTTGTGCTGTCGCGTCGGGCAAATTGTTCAACGGTTAGCAGCGATCGCCCTTCCGCCATCCCACACGCCACCACTGCCCTAGGGCGGTTCTGCTTCACCGCCTGGAGCACTAGCTGGGGCGCGGCAACAAAATCCACCGGTAGCTTTCGCAGTAAAATGCAGTCGCTAGATAACTTTGCTTTTGTGGTCTCTAGCAGTACATCCGATGAATTTTCGAATTGGTGGGGTAACCAAGTTTGAAATGAAGTTACCAATAGTTTGTGGGTCATAACCCGTCCCGCTTAATCGCCCGTTGTTTATTGCCTGTTTTCTGTCGCCCGTTTTCTGTCGCCTGTTGTCTTAGGAGCACTATAACCATGGCAAAAATTGCAGTGATTGACTATGACATGGGCAACTTGCACTCTGCCTGTAAAGGGCTGGCGCAGGCGGGGGCGACGCCAGTGGTAACCGAGTCGGCGCAGGAAATTGAGGCGGCGGATGCGGTGGTATTGCCTGGGGTCGGCGCCTTCGATTACGCCATGGAACAGGTGCGAGCGAAGGATTTAGAGGGACCCATTCGAGGGGCGATCGCCAGCGGCAAGCCATTTTTAGGCATTTGCGTTGGCTTACAGATGTTGTTTGACCGCAGCGAAGAGGGACAGCAGCCGGGCTTGGGTATTATCCCCGGCGTGGTGAGGCGCTTTGCCTCTGAGCCAGGGGTGACCATTCCCCATATGGGTTGGAATGCGCTGGATTTAGCCCAGCCCGATTGCTCCCTGTGGAATGGGATGGGCGACGCCCCATGGATGTATTTTGTACATTCCTACTACGTGGACCCAGAGGACAAATCTATCCGCGCTGCCACCGTCACCCACGGCAGCCAAACGATAACCGCCGCCGTTCAGGGGCAGTTCCTGGGCTCCCCCCGCCCCAACCTAATGGCAGTGCAATTCCACCCAGAAAAATCTTCCACCGCTGGACTTAAGGCGCTGGCGAATTTTGTCGAAATCGTACGTACCGCCGTCCCCTGCTAGGTGGCGGGATATCCTGTAGGAAATATTTCGTTTACGCTGATCGCTACCTGATATTTCCTATGCGCGTTTATGTTCTTTTGTTTAACGCTGGCACCGAAAACGAAGGCATTCACTCCCTCCGTCTCCAGGGCGAAGATGGCGCAATGCGCAATGTGGTGCTGATGTTTCAGGAAGAGGATGATGCCACGCGCTTTGGGGTCATGCTGGAAGCTCAGGATTTTCCTGAATGCACGGTGACGGAAATTGATGAAGACGAAGTTAAGGAATTTTGCGACGGGGCGGGTTACGAGTGTAAGCCGGTTACCAGCGAGATGCTGCTGATGCCCCCAGAAACCAATCTGTCTGAAGATGAAATGGATTGGAATGAGGAGGGTCGGGAGAAAGATGCGGGCGATCGCCCCCAGGAGGATTCTAGCGAACTCGACAATATCCGCCGCCGCCTGGAAAACCTACTTTAGTCCTTGCATTCAGCCCTAATAGCCAACGGAGCTTTCGGAAGTGTCTTGCTTTGGTGTGACGGGGGCTGCGTTGGGGCGCGGCTGTTGGGATTGCGATGGTGATGGCGCCACAAAAAGCTGGTCCGTTGGCTTCGGTAATGCCAATCCTGAATCCGGCTGAGCTGCCTGGCGAGCAATTTGATCCTTAAGTTGCTCCATTGCCACCGTTAGCTCTCGCTCTTGACGCTCTAGCGTCCGCAAACGGTTGTAGGTCGTGCCCAGGTCCTGCTCCAGCCGCACCGTTTGGCTATAGACTCCAGCTACCGCGACGCCCAAGCTAAAGACCGCCACCGATGACCAACGGTAGGCTTGGCGCATTGTCCCTAACCATTGGGGGTCTGGGGTAGGGCTGGGAATTGATGTAATACGCGTCGCGGGGCTTTTGGCGGCGTTGTTCTTCTGCGATCGCCGATCAAGGAACGGAAAACGAATAACTTTGCGAGACGACCGCCGGGCGCTACCTGGGGGTGTAAATTGGGGGGCTGCGGGATTTGACGCTGCGGAATTTGCTCCTATGGGCCCACGACGGCGATCGCGGCGAACTTGCCGACGAACTCTCCGAGGTTCATTGGGTTGAGGAGCAGCAGCCATGAGGCGAATTCCAGGGGTGGCCAATGCGGACGTAGCGATTCAAATAGGCGGTATTTCTGCCTTTGGCGTTCGTAAAGCGATACGACGCCATACCAACATCGCATAACATTTTCCATTCGTCAGGCTCTAAACCCTTAAAATCTCAAATTCATCACAGATTTCAAAGATTTCAACGGTTTTAGGGGGCAATTTGCACTGTTTTGGGACGTCATCATTAACGCTGTTTCTGAAAAAGCGATCGCCCTGAGAAAAAAACTCGGGGCGATCGCCTTTTAATCACTCAATTTAACCAGTGGGCTCGAAGGGAGAGGATTACATTCCCAAACCACCCATGCCGCCCATTCCAGGCATTCCCATGCCACCCATGCCTGGCATACCCATACCGCCCATGCCTGGCATACCCATACCGCCGCCCATTCCGCCCATTCCGCCCATGGGATCGCCGCCGGGAGCAGGAGGCGCGGGGGGCTCAGGCTTTTCAACCACCAACGCTTCCGTGGTAATTACCAAGCCAGCAATGGACGCCGCATTTTGCAGCGCAATGCGCACCACCTTCACCGGGTCAATGAGCCCCGCCGCCAAGGTGTTTTCGTAGGTTTCCGTTACTGCGTTGTAGCCCACGTTGTCGTCGGAATTCCGAAGCTTATCCACAACCACAGCCCCTTCAACCCCGGCGTTGGTGGCAATTTGGAAAATCGGTGCTTCCAATGCCCGACCCACAATATCAGCACCTAACTGTTCGTCGTCGGGAAGCTGAGGACGGAAAGCTTCCACTTTATCTCGCAAAATCATCATCGTTGCGCCGCCGCCGGGGACAATGCCTTCGTCGATCGCCGCTTTGGTGGCATTCAACGCATCTTCCATCCGCAGCTTGCGATCGCGCATTTCCGTCTCCGTCGCCGCACCCACCTTAATTTGAGCAACGCCGCCCACCAGCCGAGCAATACGCTCTTGCAGCTTTTCGGTATCGTAGGCGCTGTCCGTTTCCGCCAAATCCCGCTTAAGCTGAGCCGCCCGCTTAGCCACATCCGGATTGGAATCCGCATCGCCCGCCACAATGGTGGTGGTGTCTTTGCTAATTACAATTTTCTCCGCCATGCCCAACATATCCCCGGAGGCACCTTCCAGCGTCAAGCCGGCATCCTCGGAAATTAGCTGTCCCTTGGTGACCACAGCAATATCTTCCAACATCGATTTACGCCGCTCTCCGAAACCAGGGGACTTCACCGCCGCCACCTTAATGGCACCGCGCATTTGATTCACCACCAGCGTGGCCAATGCTTCCCCTTCCAGGTCCTGCGCCACAATCAACAGGGGCTTACCCGCCTGAGACGCACTTTCCAAAATGCTCAAAATATCTTGAAGGGCGCTGATTTTGGCGTCGGTGATTAGCACCAGGGCGTCTTCTAGTACCGCTTCGGAACGCTCTTCATCGGTGACAAAATAGGGAGAAATATATCCACGATCAAACTGCATCCCCTGCACAATATCCACCGTGGTGCTCTGGGATTTGGACTCTTCCACGGTAATAACGCCGTCCTTGGTCACCTTGCCGAAGGCGTCAGAAATTAGCTCCCCAATTTCCGAATCATCGCCGGCGGAAATGGTGGCTACCTTGACGATATCGCCGTCGCCCACCGGCTTTGCTAACGCGTTTAGCTCATCGATTAAGAATGCCGTGGTTTTTTCAATGCCTTTGCGCAGGGAGATGGGGTTGACGCCCGCTGCTACCACTTTCATTCCTTCTTTCACCAGCGCCTGGGTTAGTACCGTGGCAGTGGTGGTGCCGTCGCCTGCAATATCTTTGGTGTTCGCCGCCACTTCCTTTAAGAGCTGTGCGCCAGCGTTTTCAAAGGGGTTCGACAGGCTGATTTCTTTGGCGATCGTAATGCCATCGTTCACGATGCTGGGGGTGCCGCCTGCTTTTTCCAGCACCACATTGCGCCCCTTTGGACCCATGGTGATCCGAACTGCGTCGGCTAGAGTGTTAACCCCTTTTGCCAGGGACTGACGAGAGTCTTCATTAAACGAAACTAGCTTAGCCATAGAACCTTATGTTGACTGTCGAATGTGCGCGGTGAGGGCGGGAAGCGCAATATGTAAAGCTACGTGTCCCAAGCTGACCCCAGTAACGCTAGCACTCTAATCTAGCGAGTGCTAATCTCTGAAGCCAAGATTACCGAACCTGGTTGGATCGGGTGATATTTTTCGGTTTTTAGACAGAATTTTGCGGGGGCGATCGCCCCTCCATAACAGCCGTAAAGTTCACAGGGAAGTTTCCAAATAATCAGCGATCGCCCCCGCAATGCCCGATTTCCCAATCAGTCCCGCCGAAGCCCCAGCCTTCGTCACTAGATATGCCACCTGTTCGCCGTTGGGGCCCTGGTCTTCTCCCCGGTTGGCAATGACCGCCTCGTAACCTTGGGTGAGGCGATCGCGAGCAATATCCATTAGCTGGTCATGGCTAACCTGCTCCTGATATTTAAATGTCACCATCGCGAGCTGAGGATGATTCCGGCGCACTTGGGCAATCACTTTTTCGGTGGGTTTTAGAGCCATATCCAATACGTCACCGCTGGGGAGTTTGCCAGGGTGGACGGTTTCGGGGGCGTAGTCGGCGACAGCGGCGGAGAAAATTCCGGCGTGGTGGGGCGTTGCGGCAAGGCGGGTGTGAATGGCTTGGCGGTAGGCGTCGTAGGTGGGGACGATTTTGTGGGGCAGCCAGCTTGGGGGTGTTGTGGTGCCTTGACCGTGGATCAGGCGGGTGTCGGCTCCTCGGCGGTAGAGTTCTTCGGCGATCGCCATTCCCAGCCGCCCGGTGAATTTATTGGTGAGGCGGCGAACGTTGTCGATGGGGACGGGGGTGGGACCGCCAGTGACCAGGATTTTTCTATGGCGCAGCGGGGAATTGCTGATAGCACGGCAGGTTTCGACGGCGATCGCCATAGGGTCGGGCAGATTGTGTTTTCCGTAAGCGTCGCGAGGGAAGATGATGCGTACGCCCCAGGATTGCAGCGCTGCCAGGGTTTCATCGAGGATTGGGGTGTGTAGACTGCCGTGCATGCAAGGGGCGACTAGGATTTTTGGGCGTTTCGCCTCGGGGAGGTGGGGATCAAGCGATCGCCCCAATGCCGACGCCAGCGAACTGGTTAGCACCGTATCGGCGATGCCCTGGCGAAATTTATTGAGGGTGTTGTAGGTGGCGGGAGCGAGGACGTAGGCGGCAAAGGGGCGATCGTCGCTGAGGTGCTCGGCAGCGGGGGTTAGCTCCGTAATTACCGGATTAGTGGTGCTCCAGCCCAGCACGTCACGAGTCACATAGCGCAGGGCTTCGTCGGAGGCAAACGCCACCACATCGGCTCCCTGGCGACGGAGGACCCGGGCAATATCTGGTGATCGATAGGCGGCGATGCTCCCGGAAATCAGTAGCGCCACCCGTTTTCCTTGCAAGTGGGCTCCCTCCAGCGGCACCTCGCGATCGCCCAGGGTTGATGGTGTAGGGCGCGGGATGGGGGTGTTGGAAGTCATTGCTAATCGGTTGGGGCTGGTAAGGTTGGGAGGATTTTAGCGGGATTTTTGGCGGGGCTTTAGACCCAAACCGATTATGGAATTTTTGCGGCTCCCACGGTTAAGTAGTCATTGGCAGACGCTTCGGCAGCCTCAGAATTTGGCGCTGATTGCAATCGTTTTGCTGGCGGGGGCGATCGCTATTCCGGGGATTCAGTGGGGGTTGCCGGATCGGTTGGGATGGGCGGCGGACGAGCTGGTTCCCGAGAAAGTTTTAGAGGCGATTGATTTAGGGTTTGCTAACGGTTGGCACTATAAATATCCGCCGTTTCACTATTACCTATTATCGGTTTTCTATATGCCCGTATTGGCATTAGCAAAACTGGGGCTCACTGACCGAGCAAGTGACGAAACCTACACGTTGCTGTTTCTTTTGGGGCGATCGCTATCGGTGTTGATGGGAATGGGAACAATCGCCCTAATCTATCAGCTTGGTAAGGAGATTTTTGACGTAAGAACAGGGTTATTTTCGGCGTTAATATTTACCCTGACGCCAGTGTATGTGTACTACGCCAAAATCACTAACCTTGATATTCCAATGCTGTTTTGGTTAGTGGGATTTCTAATATTTTATGGGCGCATTTTAAGAGACCAGCGCTTATCAGATTATCGATGGGGAGCGCTGTTAGGAACAATCGCAATTTGCACTAAAGATCCTGCCTACGGATTTGTATCTTTGCCGCTTCTTCCTGTCCTAATCCTGTATGGATTTAGGCTGCGTAAGGAAAACCCAAAGCAATCGTGGGGAAAGACTTTTAAAAAGGTGCTGAGCGATCGCCGCTTCTGGCAGCCATTACTAATTGGAATCTTTGGATTTTTAACCCTAAGCAATGCCTTTTTAAACTTCGATGGATTTATCGATCGCATCAACCTATTGCTCTACGGCAGTGCTAAGATTCGTCCCCGCTACAGCGAAGATTTGTGGGGACAGTGGCAAATGTTTGGCACCACCCTGCGCACGTTTCGATTTATGTTTGGCTGGCCGGTGGCGATCGCCATCTTGTGCGGAATTGGTCGATACACCTGGCACCTAATCACCGCCAAACTCCATCAAAGAAACTGGATTCCTCTGGGGCTACTAATTCCCTCAGTTTCCTACTACTTTCTCTACGTCACTCCGGTGATGTACAACCCCGATCGCTACCTAATGCCATTAATGCCGATGCTGGCGATCTTTGGCGGTAAATTTGTGGCAGATATAGTTTCTAAACGGGGAAATTTTCGATGGGTGGCTGGGGCGATCGCTGCTGGAGTTTTCGCCTACACCTTCGCCTATGCTTGGACGCCAAATACTCTAATGTTGAACGATTCTCGCTACGGCGTTGAAACGTGGATGGCAGGGAATATTCCCAAAGATTCCCTGGTACTTCGAGTGGGAATTAGAAAGTATCTACCGCGATTTGATGGATTTAAAACTGAGCATATCGAAGCGCCGAAGATTGAGGAGATCGCAGCGCTTCAACCGGAACTTATCGTGATTTCTAGCGGTTACGATGAGCGGCGCTTTGAAGCCGACAACCCAACTCATCAGTTTTTTACAATGCTGAAGTCAGAGTCATTAGGTTACAAGCGGGTGTTACAAAAACAAACGCAACCGGATGGATATTTATTTGATTTTGATGAGGTTAATGAGCGGGCGATCGATACAATGGCTGTCTACACTAACTTCGATAAAATTGACCCGGAAATCCAAATTTTCCAGCGTTCGTCTCGATAAGCCAAAGTATTATTTCAAATCTCCCAATATTCTTTCCAACTCAGGAATAGTTTCTGGTAAATCTCTTGCGGCTACGCCCCACACAACGTCTAAATCTACTTTGTAGTAAGCATGGACAAGGCGATCGCGCATACCGCATATTTGTCGCCAAGGAACGTTAGGATATTGTCTGCGAGTTTCTATAGAAACGTGCTTTGCTGCCTCACCAATGATTTCGATCAGGCGCACTACCGACAAAGACAGCATCTCATTTCTATCCAAATCTGCACGCTGAACATCCTGGGTAAACTCAACGATTTTCTTCGCCGCATCCAGCATATGCTGGACTCGATCAACGTCACTTTTCTCCATAAATTTGTCTCGCGACGGCAAGAACATCACTGCGGAAATAGGGACTAAGATCTTCCGGAGTGTTGAGATCAACAGGGCGATTAAATAGTTTGCTTAAACTGTCTTGAACATCGATAAAGCCCAGACCAGGCGTGCATCCTGGGTGAAATTTTACCAATATGTCAACATCGCTATTGGGCCCAAAATCATCCCGTAGAACCGAGCCAAATAAGTAAAGTTCTTGAATGTTGTGGCTTTTACACAGCTTAGTTAGAAGGTCGCGATTCACAACAACTTCGTGACGCACTTCCATAATTTCATCGACAGAGTCCGTCTTAACCAAGCTGTGTTTTGACCGCCAGAGATTCTGGCTTGTGTTTACTTGATCGCTCAGCGGCAAGGCGCTTTTGTTGCATGAAATACGATCGCCCGATCCGCAGTGATTTTGTGTGATGTCTAGCCCTGAGTAGCGGTTAGGATTCTCTGATAAGAACGCCGTAAAAAGCTCGTCTAGTCGGTGCTCGGACTCTGCCCAGTTGATCAAATCAAACGCGGCACCTTCCACAGTTGTGTCTCCAGTCAACTTGGGCAAGGACTCACCCAATTCTTCGGCGACAAAAATCAACAAGAACTTGTAGGTTTTGTAAGTATCAACCAGTTCCAGGCGAAATTCTTTTTTGCCTGCACGATTCCAGCGTTTGGATTCCACTGCCCTATAAAGTAGTCGAGTTGGATGAACAATACATATTGTACCGATGACTCAATTTGAAATGGTGGCGTGAACGGCTCCTTGTTCAGGATAAAAAGTAACGGTAGTCAGTGAAGTTTTTCAGAAGTTTTTCGACCGTGCCAACATCCTCACATCAGTCGGGCGTATTGGGCGAGGCGTTTGTGGCGGCGTGGCTGCGGCAGCAATCTTGGGAACTGGTTGCCCAGCGGTGGCGATGTCGATGGGGAGAGCTGGATTTGGTGGCGCGATCGCCCATCCCTGCCAAAGTCCAGGAAAAAAACCAACCCCGCACCCTCGCCTTTATCGAAGTGAAAACCCGCAGTCGCAAAAACTGGGACCAAGACGGATTACTCGCCCTAAGTCCCAGTAAATGCTCCAAACTAATTCGCGCCGCCCAAACGTTTCTCAGTGAATTTCCAGACTTGAGCGACGATGCCTGTCGCTTTGATGTGGCAGCAGTACGGTGCGATCGCCAACCCCAAACACCACCATCACTGATTGATCCCATCGACCTAACTCACCAGTGCTCAGCGATCGCTCCCGGCAGCCCACAGGTTATCTACAACCACCGCCTGACGCTACAGCACTATATTCCCAACGCCTTCGACCTTGGCTAAACCCGGTAACGGTGAGACGCACCCTAAACCAGGGTTGCCGGGCAATATCCCAGTCCTGCAATAAACTCCTTGCAAAACTCCTCAATATCAATGCGGTTTGGCAATCCGTAGGACACGATCGCCACCTGCTGCTGCCGCATTACCGAAATGGGCGATTCGCCCACATCCAACCCCCAAAACGCCACTTTTAGCGGACCTTTGGGCTCGTACACCTCCCCTAGCTCAGACAAAAATGAGCGTAGATCTAAAATATCCAGCGGGCACACCATATGATCCAACTCTAAACGCAAGATCCATCCATCAGGTTGATGGACAATCGTAACCTGCATGTCGGTTACAAACTGAAGCTGAGCTAATCGCTCAACTGTCCGCAGCGTCAAGCTGGCATTGGCAAATCGATAGAAAATGTCCATCGCACTACTTGCTATAGCCAAGTTTGTTCTACACCCCTATTCTCTCAAGTAATTAAGCTTTATAACCACAATATTAAAAAAATATTATGCGCACGCTTTCTCCCTGCAACTACTCTTATGCAAAATGACCAAGATTTAAAGCTGGATCGGTATGAATACCAGTTGCCGGAGAGCCGCATTGCTCAAAACCCAGCGGAGCCTCGGGATCATTCTCGGTTGCTGGTGGCAAGCTCCCCCACAGAACACCGCCATGCTCGCTTCGATAGCCTGCCCCAGTGGCTGAAGGCAGGGGATCTACTGGTGCTAAACGACACGTCGGTGATCCCAGCGCGATTGTACGGCCGCAAAATCACCGGGGCGGCGGTGGAAGTGTTGCTGCTAGAGGCGCGATCGCCCCAGGAATGGTTGGCATTGGTGCGCCCCGGTAAACGTCTCCCCGTGGGCAGCGTGATTGAATTTCGTCCCAGTGAATCCCACCCTGATGCACCAAATTTGAACGCAGGGTCCGACCCTGCATCCGCTGCCCCTTCCTCTCCATCCACAGCTGATCCCCTCACCGCCACCATCACGGATACGGACACGGAAACTGGAGGGCGCTGGCTAAAATTTCATTTGCCCGACGACGTCCATCTGTTAAGCGTGCTGGATCAGTGGGGAAATATGCCCTTGCCGCCTTACATTACCGAGTCCGACGCCCCACCGGAACGCTACCAAACCATCTATGCCAGCGCCGCTGGTTCTGCCGCTGCCCCCACCGCCGGACTGCACTTTACGCCCCAGCTTTTTGATGCCCTCGCCGCTGCCGGTATTGACCACGTAAAACTCACCTTGCACGTGGGGGTGGGCACCTTCCGCCCGGTGGAGTCGGAAACCATCACCGACCATGAAATGCATCACGAATGGACGGAGGTACCGACGGATGTGGTGGAAAAAGTTCAGGCGACTCGGAATCGCGGCGGGCGGGTAATCGCCGTGGGCACCACAGCGGTGCGGGCTTTGGAAAGCGCCGGTCAAGCCAGCCTGGGCGAGAATAAGCCTTTGGCACCGTTTTGCGGCAAAACTAATCTATTTATTTATCCCGGTTATCGGTGGCAGGTGGTGGATGGGCTAATTACCAATTTCCACCTGCCGCGCTCCAGTTTGATGATGCTGGTGGCGGCTTTGATTGGTCGAGATCGGCTGCTGGAGCTGTATCAGCTTGCCCTTGATGCGCCTCCCAGCGTTGGCGATCGCCCGTATCGTTTTTATTCCTTTGGCGACGCAATGTTAATTTTGCCAACGGCAAAACTTCCCTGATTGTGCCCTTAATCTCTCGAAGGTTCTGGGTAACGGCTTCTAGCCCACCCATGGGTAAGGGGGTGTTAACGGTTACGACTGGACGGGCGCATAAAAACGTAATAAAATCCGGGCCAATTGCAAGTTGTGATTGAGCGCAGATCTACACCGTTAGTCGCCCGACACAAGATGTTTAATATTCTTTTCCTTGAGGGATAGAAGTAGTGGGTCCTTTTAATCGGTTTTCGCTGTCGCGCGATATGGGCATTGACCTGGGCACTGCCAATACCCTGGTTTACGTTTCAGGTAAGGGAATTGTGCTCCAAGAGCCGTCGGTGGTGGCGATCGACCAAGATAAAAACAACCCCCTCGCTGTGGGTGAAGATGCCAAGAAAATGCTAGGGCGTACCCCTGGCAATGTGACGGCGCTGCGTCCTTTGCGGGACGGCGTAATCGCCGACTTCGACACGGCGGAGCTAATGTTGAAACACTTTATTACCCGCGTGAGCGAAGGGCGGCTGGTGCCCCCCCGCATTGTGATTGGTATTCCCAGCGGCGTTACTGGCGTCGAGCGACGGGCGGTGATGGAAGCGGCGGCCCAGGCGGGGGCGCGAGAAGTGTACTTAATTGATGAACCGGTGGCGGCGGCGATCGGCGCTGGGCTGCCGGTGGCGGATCCCACCGGCAATATGATCATCGACATTGGCGGCGGCACTACGGAGGTGGCGGTGCTTAGCCTACAGGGCACTGTACTTAGTGAATCGGTGCGGGTGGCTGGTGATGAGCTAAGCGACGCTATTTCCCAGTACATGAAGAAGGTACACAACCTGGTGATTGGTGAGCGCACCGCTGAGGAAGTGAAGATCCGCATTGGTTCTGCCTATCCCAGCGACAACGATGACCAAGGTATGGAGGTGCGTGGACTGCACTTGCTTTCGGGGTTGCCTCGCACGGTGACCGTTAAGGAAGGGGAAATCCGCGAAAGTATGTCGGAGCCCCTGTCGGTGATTGTGGAGGCGGTGAAACGCACTTTAGAACGAACCCCTCCAGAATTGGCGGCGGATATTATTGATCGTGGCATTATGCTGGCGGGCGGCGGCGCGTTGCTAAAAGGACTGGATACCCTGATTAGCCACGAAACAGGAATTGTAGTTCACGTGGCGGCGGATCCCCTAAGCTGCGTCGTGTTGGGTACCGGGCGAGTGCTGGAGAACTTCAAAGAACTTGAGCGGGTGTTCAGCAGCCGATCGCGCTCTATTTAGAAAACAAAGCGTCTGGGTCAGCAAAACTCAGGCGCTTAGATTGTTTCACCTCAAACCCGTTACCTTGGTTCGAAACTGTTTCTTCCGTAATTCTTATTTGAAGGGCACTTTCGAAAAACACACTCAGGCACAACTCCGACGTCTACTAGTTTTTAACTATGCTTTCCCTTCGCCGCTGGTGGCTTAAAAATTGGCTTCGTATTGTCTTAATCGGCGTTTCAGCCGGTGCGGTTTGGGGACTGCGCCAAACTCAGGGAGATGTGCTGACGGAAATTTATGGCTGGGTAGCTCGCCCCCTTCAGGGAGATGCGCCGAACCAATCCTGGGAGCGGGATGCGCGGGTTTTGGAGCTTCAGCAGCGGCTGGCGGAGTTGGAAAATCAAAACCGTAGCCTGCGATCGCTCATCGACTACCAAAGCGAATTAGATGACAAGGGTATTGCAGCTCCCACCATTGGTCGCAGCGCCAACGGCTGGTGGCAGCAGGTCGTGCTGGGGCGAGGCTCCAATGACGGCGTGGTGGAAGGGGCGATTGTTATGGCTCCCGGCGGCGTAGTGGGACGGGTGGAGGCGGTCACCGCTAATACTAGCCGTGTGCTGCTGCTAAGTAACCTCAGCAGCCGGGTGGGGGTTACCGTGGGGCGATCGCGGTTTATGGGATACCTGCGGGGTCAAAACGGCAACGTTGCCGTTATGGAATTTTTCGAAAAGCTGCCGGATGTGCGAGCGGGGGACACCGTATTTACATCTAACTACAGCCAGCTTTTTCCGGCGGGTTTGCCCGTGGGCGTAGTGGAATCGGTGGACACCAAAAGTGGACCGGCCCCCGAAGCGAAGGTGCGCATTACTGCCCCATTGAGCACCTTGGAGTGGACCATTATTTATCCTTACACTCCGGAATCCCTAGATAATTTACCTTTAACTGACGATAACGAACCTGCCCTAAATAACCAGGCTGGCGACGGAGAGTCAGAGGGCACTGGCAACGTTGGACAGTAAGCGACATCGGAAAGTTGACCGGGTTGCTTTAACCAAGGTTGTTGTGGAAATTGTTAGCGAAGATTGTTAGCAGATGAACACGATTGTAGAGCTACAGCGGCGGTGGGAGGCGGCCATTTATCAGTGGCCTGTTTGGCAGCGAGTCCTGTTTAATGCCGTGATTACGGGACTGTCGGCGGCCCTGTGTTTAATGCTGTTGCCAGTGCGGCTGCCGGGAATGAGCCTATTGGGCATTGGCCCTAATTGGGCGCTGATTTGGGTGGCAGCCTGGAGTATTTGTCGGGTGCCCTGGTTAGGGGCGCTGGCGGGGTGCTTTATGGGGTTGGCTCAGGATGCGCTAGTGACTTCATCAGCTTCTCCCATCGGCAATATGGAGGAAGCCCTGGCAACGATCGCCCCTAGCCATGCCGTTGGTTTGGGCGTCGCCGGGTTTTTGATTAGCCAATTCCAGCGCCGACGCATTATTGAAGATGATGTTGTGGCGCTATTTTTGCTGATTTTTGCGGCAGCAATTCTGACCGAAACCATTACGGCAGGACTTTATCTCATCCAAGATGGCACCCTGGGCAGCGTTATTTGGCCCCATCACCAGCGCCTCGCACTGTGCTCAGCAATTTTAAGCAGTCTGTGGGGACCAGCGGTTTATTTCCCCCTTAAACTTTGGTGGCAGGCGATCGCCAACGTTGAGAAAAATACCTAAGGCTAGCCGTAATCACTTCCAGTGAGGCTTATCAGGTAAGGGGATAATGCCTTTGACCTGGTAAACGTCTGGACCTAGAAATTTTGTAGTGTCTGGTAAAAATCTCTGATCGGTGACGCTTCTGGATGGCTTTTTAACGACGCTTTTAAACCACGCTTTTGGAAAAGGTATTTTAGTTAGGAAAGGTTTTTAAATCGGACTTTGTAAAGGGTTCAAAATCAGATCCCTGCAAACTCATAAAAAGTTTAAATTTCTATCTAAGAGGGCTGCATTTTCACCAACTTTGACTTATATTGTAGATGGAGTGAGTGCTAGAGGCGGGCTGAGTGGCTCGCCTTTTTTTTGTGCTTATAACTACAGTTCTTGGGATGACTACTCCAAGCTGATACATCCGTCTGTGGATAGATTGTTCGTCACCTGGCATGGGTTGCACCGCAATAACCGATTCCTTAGGAAGAACTTAAGCTGTTAATAACCTTCACCCTAAAACGGCTTGCGAAATATTTTTTTGATTGGATAAATCTAAATTGATTTAACAGTAGTTGAAAATTGGGGAACAACGTTCCCTACGTCTGAATGGAGGCTAGGGAGTGCGCTGCGGCTGTCCATTTCAGAAATTGGTTTGTATTGGCGATCGCCCCCACTGCACGCGCGGATCGGCAGCGCCCGCCAAGAGCTTTTAGGGTTATGCGACCATTGATGCTCAAGGGGGCTGACTGTAAATGCCTGCCGTAAAGGGCGATCAATTTCCCGGCAATAACGTTGGTGACGTGGCGGCGATAACCCCGCCACCTGCAATTCTGCGCCTGGTCGCAACGCGAGTTTTACTCGCAAATTTACAGCAAATTTAAGTGGTGTATTCTGCGTTGATTTTCACGTAGTCGTAGCTTAGGTCGCAGCCCCAAGCCGTGCCGCTGCCGGGACCATCTCCGACGCTAACCTGAATCAGCACCGTGTCAGTTTTCAGATAGTCTCCCGCCGCTGCTTGGCACAAATAAGCATTGGCGGCGTCGCGGTCAAAAGGCAATGGCTGGCCGTCTTTCATCAGAGCGATATCCCCCAACGTGACGCATAGGTCGTTTTGGTCAAATGCTACCCCAGCCCGACCGGCGGCTCCAGCGATACGCCCCCAGTTGGGATCTCGGCCGAATATGGCGGATTTCACCAAGGAGGAGCCAGCGATGGTTTTGGCAATGCTTTGGGCCCCCTCTTCACTGGGCGCACCGGTGACCTGCACTTCAATTAAGCAGGTTGCTCCCTCGCCGTCCCGGGCGATCGCCTTCGCCAGATGGATGCACACCGCCGTCAGCATTCCCTCCAGCACTTCTGCCTCCGGTCCCCACTGGGTAATGGCAGGGGTGCGCGACTGACCGTTCGTAAGGGCAAATAGGGAATCGTTGGTACTGGTGTCGCCGTCTACGGTGATTTGGTTAAAGCTGCGACTTCCTGCCCGTGCCGTCATCTCCTGCCAAATATGGGGAGACACCGCCGCGTCGCAGGTGACAAACGCCAGCATCGTCGCCATATTCGGGTGAATCATGCCCGACCCTTTGGAAATACCGCCGATACGCACCGGGCGACCGTTAATTTCCGTTTCCAGGGCAATGGATTTTGTAATCAGGTCCGTGGTCAAAATTGCCTTTGATGCGTCATCGCCCCCGGTTTCCGACAGGGCTGCCACCACCTTAGGAATACCCGCTTCCATGGGACCGACGGCGATGCGCTGACCAATAACCCCGGTGGATGCCAATAGGACGCTGCTGGGCTCAATATTTAACGCCGACGCCACCCACTGGGCTGATGCCTGAGCATCGTCCCATCCTTGCTGTCCCGTGGCGGCGTTTGCCTGCCCAGAATTCACCAAAATTGCTTGGCAACCGGGGCGCTCCGCCAGGTTCTGGCGACAATAGTCCACACACGCAGCTCTCACCTGGCTTTTGGTGAAGATTCCCGCGGCGATCGCCTCCACCTCCGAATAGATCAAAGCTAAATCGGGCGACCCTGACGGCTTTAGCCCCGCCGCAATGCCCGCCGCCTTAAACCCTTTAGGAGCTGTTACGTTTCCCTCAATCTCTATCCACGGCGTCATAATCGCTACCCTATGCCCAAAAATTTGCAGCGATTATAACAGTCTCCGTTTTCCGGCGCGGCGCAATGGGCTTCCGATTGCTGACGTACGTGCAGACAAAAAATAGACAAAAAAAAGGAGAGCCGCACTGGACTCTCCCAATCATCAGGGTGCATCTACTGAACGGAGTATAGCATCAGACCCCCTAGGGGTGTCACCCCCTTTCTCGAAAAAATATTTTCTGTGACTGGACTTCTAGGTTTGATTTGATACGAATAGATGAGTGGAAATACCACTTACCTTGCCTGGGGTGGCTAGGGATAGGATGCTAGCCCCAATGGAATTTTTCAACTCTTGGATACAAAGCCCATGTGAAAACAGGTTTTCTTGACTGATTTTGACCTAAAAATACTAATTCCCCCTCGACGATCAGGCTCTGTTGAGAGGGAGCTGTTAGGTGGGGGCTGTTATTGCCTCCTGGTAATAGGTGTTTTTTGTCACCTATGGTGCTTCAAAATTAGGGGATAGGGCGGATACAAATTAGGGTTTCTGCCCACGGCGACGACAACGCCTCAGTTTCTTGCCCTAACCTTGCAGTAATTTGCCCAGGATTTGGTTGGTTAACTTGGGATCTGCCTTGCCTTGGGTGGCTTTCATTACCTGCCCCACAAAGAAGCCTCGCAGCTTGGTTTTTCCCGCACGGAACTGCTCCAGCTGGTTGGGGTTGTCGTCGATCGCCTTTTGGATAATGGCTTCCAACTCGCTGGCGTCGGAAATTTGTACCAAGCCACGCTCTTCCACCAGCGTCTTGGGTGATCCCCCTTGTTCCAGCAGATCCGGCAGGATTTCCTTGGCGATTTTGCCGCTAATGGTGCCGTCGGTAATCAAGCCAATCAACTCGGCAAGGTTTTCGGCAGTCAGGGCAATGTCGTTCAGGGTTTTCTTTTCGTTTTTTAGATAGCCGGCAATATCGCCCTGGACCCAGTTGGCAGCAAGCTTGGCATCGGCCCCAGCGGTGACCACGGCCTCGAAATACTCGGCGGTGGTGCGATCGTCCACCAGTACGTTGGCATCGTAAGCGGAGAGTCCCAGGTCGGTTTGGTAGCGACTACGCTTGGCGGCAGGCAACTCCGGCAGCTCGGCGGCCCAGGCTTCCCGCTGATCGGCGGACACTTCAATGGGGGTCAGGTCCGGCTCGGGGAAATAACGATAGTCGCTGGAGCCTTCCTTGGAGCGCATGGAAATAGTGCGCTGACCGCCTTCATCCCACAGGCGCGTTTCCTGGACGATGGTATCGTTGCCCGTCTCCAGGGCGTCAATTTGCCGTTCAATTTCGTAGTCGATCGCCCGCTGAATGGCATTAAAGGAGTTCATATTTTTAATCTCCACCTTGGTGCCAAACTCCTTCTGACCCACCGGGCGCACGGAAATATTCACGTCGCAGCGCAGGGAACCTTCCTGCATATTGCCGTCGCAAATGCCCAGATAGCGCACAATCCGGCGAATTTCTCGGGCATACTCAGCCGCTTCAGCCCCGGAGCGTAGGTCGGGTTCGGACACGATTTCTGCCAGGGGTACGCCTGCGCGGTTGTAGTCCACCAGGGAGTAGGCAGAGCCAGACATATCGGTGCCAGCGTGTACCAGTTTGCCCGCGTCTTCTTCCATATGTAGGCGAGTGACGCCAATTTTCTTGCGGGTGGCGTTACCTTTTTTGTCCACCAGCTCGATTTCAATGTGACCGTGCTCGGCGATGGGCAGGTCGTATTGGGAAATTTGGTAGTTTTTCGGTAGGTCGGGATAGAAATATTGCTTGCGGTCGAACTTGCTGTAGGGGGCGATCGCACAATTCAGCGCCAACCCCGCCTTTACCGCATATTCCAAAACCGTTTGATTTAGCACCGGCAACGTTCCCGGTAGCCCTAGGCAAACTGGGTCAATATGGGTATTGGGATCAGCACCAAATTCCGTGGCGCTGTCGGAGAAAATTTTGGTCTCCGTTCCCAGCTGACAGTGGGTTTCCAGACCAATAATGACTTCGTATTCGGTTTTGGCAGGCGCGGCAGTGGTCATAGTTCTCCCAATTACGGCGTTAGCGACAGCGTAGATAGTTTACGTTTCGTCCACTGAAAAAAGTTGATGCAAGATAATTGAATAACTCAAACAGCCCATGTTTGAAGGGGTGTTAACTTTGGTCACTTCAACGATCTTGTTCCAATTCTTTGATTGTCTAGTGGTATTAAATCGCTTTCTAAGCAGACTACTTAAAATTATGGATCAGAACCCGTCGTATTTTATGTAGGGATCTTCCATGGCTACCACAAGTTTTGCGCCTCGACCGCTGCCTCCGATGGTTAAGAAGTCGGCGGCATGGATTCGGGCTTTCCGCTGGATTCTAAACCCTTTGGACGTGTTAGAAAAACGGCGCGATCGCTTCGGAGATATTTTTCGTATAAATTCCCGTGCCGTTGTGCTGGGGCATCCCGACTACATCAGCGAGCTATTTGCGCGAGATGGACGAGAGCTATCAACGCCCGGTGCTAACAATGGCATACTGCAACCGATTTTGGGAGATCAGTCGGTTTTGCTCCTTAGTGGCGATCGCCATCGCCACCGTCGCAAGTTATTATTGCCTCCCTTCCACGGAAGAGCGCTGCAATCCTATGGCAGCATCATCGAAAGGGTCGCCCAGGATATGAGTGACCAGTGGCAGCCGGGACAGCGGTTAAATGGGCGGAAGGTCGCCGAGGAGCTAACCCTGCGGGTGATTATGGAAACGGTGTTTGGGATAGGTGGCGGCGATCGCTACCAAGAGATGGGACCGCTGATGAGCGAGATGGTGAATATGATCTCGACCCCCGCCAAATCTACGTTTTTGTTTTTCAAAAGCTGGCAAAAATCCTGGGGACCCTGGGGAAGATTTGAGCGCTCTCGGGACCGGCTAGACCAGCTTCTGCGGCAGGAGCTGGAGGATCGGCGGGCGGAGATGGAAAGGGGCGACGCTGACAATCGCCAGGATATTCTTAGTTTGTTGCTAACAACGCGGGATGAAAACGGCGATCCGTTAAGCGATATTGAGCTGCGGGATGAGCTTGTAACCTTACTATTTGCCGGGCACGAAACTACGGCATCAGCCTTAGCGTGGGCCATGTATTGGCTCCAAGTACAGCCAGAGTGTTTGGAAAAGCTGCGGGAGGAGTTGGACGGGGTCCCTGAGGATACGCCACCTATGGCGATGACGAAATTGCCCTATTTGATGGCGGTGTGCAATGAAACCCTGCGGATTTATCCAGTGACAGTCGGGGTTTTTCCTCGCCTTGTGGAGGCTCCCTTCACCCTTGGCGGCTACCAAATCGATGAGGGACAGGCCCTTATCGGCAGTGTGTACCTGGTGCACCATCACCCGGATATTTATCCAGAGCCGGATCGTTTCCGTCCCGAGCGTTTTCTAGAGCGTACCTACAGCGCCACGGAATTTATGCCTTTTGGTGGCGGCAGTCGGCGGTGCATTGGATCGGCGCTGGCAATGGCGGAATTGGCGATCGCCGTGGGCACCTGGGTGAAACAGGGCAATTTTGAGCTGCGGGACTCTGATTCCCTAAAGCCCGCCCGTCGCGGCATCACTATGGGACCTAAGGGCGGCGTCAAGATGAAATTTGTAGGGCGGCGATCCTAGGAAATTTTGGCGGCGCAGGGCAATCATCGCGCTATTGCCCCCCACTACTGCCGCCCCACTACTGCCGCCCCACTACGGTCACCCCACGACTGGGATTATTGCTGAGCTGGCGTTAGACCTCTTGCACCAATCAAAAGGTCTACTGCTTAAAGCCCTGGTGACACTTACCCTAACTCTCCAATTATCCCCATGCTGCCTCAAACAATTCAAACGTCGCGACTGAAGCTACGGAAACCCACTTTGCCCGATGCGAAGGTGTTGTTTGACGCTTACGGACAAGACCCAGATGTGTCTAAATATATGGTTTGGCGCCCGTTGGCGGAGCAATCTGAGGCAGAGGGGTTTATCCAGCAAGCCGTTGAAGATTGGGATAGTCAACTCCGGTTTGCCTATGTGCTGGAGGCGGGGCAAGTCCCCCTTATTGGGATGCTAGATGCGCGTATTGAGGGACATCTTCTGGATGTGGGGTATGTGCTTGCTCAAAAATACTGGGGGCAGGGGCTAATGCCGGAGGCTTTGTCTGCACTGACGGCGATCGCCCTTCAACAGGAACAATGCTTTCGGGTCCAAGCTACCTGTGACGTGGACAATCACCCCTCAATGCGCACCTTGGAAAAATGTGGGTTCACCAATGAAGGGCGACTTGAAAGGTACACGATGCATCCCAATATTTCCGATACCCCTCGCCCATGCTTTATGTTTGCCCGCTGCAAATAGTCCTGGCTGTTCAAAAACCAAGCGATCGCCGGAATTCAATAGGGAAACTCAATACTATTAAGGTAGTACGCCGAAATAGTACGCCCGTTTATTGGCGATCGCCCCGAGGTTGTTATGACTGTTACTGCCCCCAAGACCTTAGGAAAACCCCTGCCAGGCCCCACCTCGCCATCCTTTGTGCAAACCCTGTATTGGCTAGTGGATCCTTTGGGGCTGATGGATAACCACACCAAAAATTACGGCGACCTGTTTGCGGTAAATAGCATCGGTCCCGGCTATGACAAGCTGATTTTTGCGTGTCATCCCCGCCAAATCAAAGAACTATTTGCCCGGGACGGCAAGGAACTGTCAACGCCGGGGCGGTTTAATGGACTGATTCAGCCCCTGGTGGGCTCCCAGTCCCTGTTGCTATTAAGCGGCAATGACCATCGACGGCGGCGCAAGTTGATTTTGCCTCCCTTTCACGGCGATCGCCTTAAATCCTACGGCAATACCATCCAAACCATCGCCCAGGAAATTTTTAACCAGTGGACACCGGGGCAAAGATTCGTCGCCCGCCACGCCACCCAGGAACTAACCCTGCGGGTGATTATGGAAACGGTGTTTGGCATTGCCGGGGGCGATCGCTTCGATGCCATGAAGCCGTTGCTAACGGAAATGGTGGATATGGTGGCGGAGCCCATCCGTGCCAGCTTGCTATTTTTTCCGGTGTTGCAAAAGTCTTGGGGACCTTGGGGGAAGTTTGAGCGGGCACGGGCAGATTTAGACGTGCTGATTTATGGGGAAATTAGCGATCGCCGCAAAGCTGGGGTAGAAAACCGCGAGGATATTTTAAGCCTGCTGATGACGGCGCGGGACGAGGACGGCAACCCAATGACCGACGAGGAACTGCGGGATGAGCTGATTACCCTGCTGTTTGCGGGACACGAAACCACCGCCACTGCCATGGCTTGGGCGATATATTGGCTCCACCGTCAGCCGGAGTGTTTGGAAAAATTGCGGGACGAGCTGAGCGCCGTGCCCGGTGATATGCCGCCGATGGATATGATGCGGCTGCCCTACTTAAGCGCCGTGTGCAATGAAGCGCTGCGGCTATATCCGGTGGCGATCGTCACTTTCCCGCGGTACGTGGAAAAACCCTTCGAGCTGGACGGCTATACCCTAGAGCAGGGGCGCATTATCCTGGGCAGCATTTATTCGGTGCATCACCAGGAGGATATTTTCCCCGACTCCCACGCGTTCCGCCCCGAGCGGTTTTTGGAGCGATCCTTTAGCGCCACGGAGTTTATGCCCTTTGGCGGCGGTAGTCGACGCTGTGTGGGGGCAGCGCTGGCTATGGCGGAACTGGCGATCGCCATAGGCACCTGGCTTAAGCAAGGTAACTTTGCCTTGAACGAACCTGGACCGGTTCAACCTCAGCGGCGAGGGGTCACTCTAGGGCAAAAGGGCGGCGTCAACATGCGATTTGTTGGTCCCGTTTAAAAGGCTGTCACTGTCCACTTTGGGGAGATGGGGGAGGACCCTATGCGCACCGCCATCTGTTTTGCAATACGGCTTTAACGGGAAGATGACGTATTCAAAGGCATTAACCCATCAGGTGGGTGAGCAAGATTCTGCTGCCCAGAAAGATCAAGATGACTCCCCCAACAATTTCCAGCTTAACCTTGCACAAGCTGCCCCATTTATGTCCCAAATAGACGCTAATTAGAGATAAGCAAAAAGTGATTGCGCCGATTTTTGCTGCTGCGGTGAGAATAGAATTTCCTAGGATTGATAAACTCGCCCCCACCACTAACGCATCAATACTGGTGGCGATCGCTAACCCCAGCAAAGTGTAATTGTCTAATGGATTGAACTTGTCTGCTTCCTTATCTTGGAGATTTTCGTAAATCATCTTACTGCCGATTATTGTCAGTAAGATAAAGGCAATCCAGTTGCTTGATTGGACAAGAAATTCACGAAATCCTAACCCAATGGACCACCCTAGAAGGGGCATGACCGCTTGAAAAATGCCAAATGCCAAGGCAATTTTCAAGGCTTTACTGAGTTTGATGTTTTTAATAAACAGTCCGCTGCTTAAAGACACAGCGCAGGCATCAGTGGCTAAACCAATTCCAATTAGAGAAACACTTCCTAAATCCATTAAAAAATTATAATTCCCGAGAAAATAAATATTATTTTCGTCAGTCTACCTAATTTTTAATGAATTTATTTTCATATTCGATTCATATTGCTTTCACTTTTAATTCATTTTTTAAGGAATGATATCAGCAATAAAAAGCAGGTCTGACTTTGTCTTGAACCCATCTTGCTTTCATTATTGATTCATTTTTTGCGTGTATTTTTAATTTGCGAATTGCTCTGAAAAAGGCAAATATTTTACTGATACTATCCCTATGCCTTAATTAAAAATAGGGTGCCCGCCACAATAAGAGCTGTGCCCACAACCGTTTGATAGCTTAGGGATTCACCGAGAAATAGGGCGGATAAAATCAGCACCAACACCACCCCGGACTTATCAATGGGGGCTACCAAGGATGCATTTCCAATTTGCAATGCCTTGAAATAGCACAGCCAGGACAGACCCGTGGCGATGCCGGACAAAATTAGAAATAGCCAGCTCTTGGGCGCGATCGCCCCTAACTTTGAAAGCTGTCCTCCCTGCCAGGCAATGCCCCAGGCGATCGCCAAAATGACCACCGTACGAATGGCCGTTGCCAAATTCGAATTAACCCCTTCCACGCCAACTTTCGCAAAAATCGTGGTTAAGGCGGCAAAAAAAGCGGATAGCAAGGCAAATATCCACCAGGCTTTTTCTGACGCCAATATTGGTAAGTTCATCGAGTCCGAACCCCTTACTAAATAGCTCTTAGCTTTGGCTGTAGACAAAAGGTGATCAGCGCTAGGGCGTGTACTCCCCACTACGTCAGCACTGACGCAAAATCCCAGAGCCCCTCACCCTAAATCTCTCTCCCCAGGGAGAGGGACTTCGGACGCATGATCCAACGTTTGTCATTTTTTCTTGCACCTTCTTCCCAGGGAGAAGCATATTCTGGACGTAGTCGCAGGGGGCTGGGGGATGAGGGCATTCAGGTTTTTGTGTAAGTCCTGTACGTAAAGCTTTTGGTGCTCAAGTGATGACACGCCCTAGGGTGTTTTGAGCAGACTTTTCCTGATTAGATTAAAGAATTTCGCGATCGCTCTCCATACATTTCGAGCCCCAAACGCATTTAGTTGCGACGGCTCCGCTCCGGCTGGCCGTCCCCTCTATCCCGTTGAGCCATTCATCAAGGCCTCGGTAACGTCCTGTAGAATTTGCTGCGCCGCTAGGATATTACGCCCGCCCGCCCACACCGCCGACTGCACTGGGTAGACCTGTTTATTTCGAACTGCCGATAGCCGAGAAAATAGCGGATCTTGCATAAAGCTGTCGTAGGTCAGCACATCATCTTCATCAAGCATCAGGAAAATGACATCGCCGTCTAAGTCTTGGAAGGTTTCCTTGGAAACGATGCTGAGGTGTGGCGCTAGTGTGCTTTGGGTTTGGATAAGGGGGCGTTGAAAACCCATGCCCGACAACACTGAGCCAGGAAAGCTGGTATCGCTGTAGAAACCCACATAGTGCTGCCAGGCGAATACCACTGAAATGGTTTTGTTGGCTATTTCAAACCTTTGCCGTAGATCCCTAAGCTGCCCTTGGTAGTCCGCTAATATTTCCTCAACGATATCGCCTCGACCGAGGGCCTCACCGTAGAGCCGTAGCTGTTTGGGCCAGTCCCCGATGCGCCCCGTGTCCTCCGCAAGAACTGTGGGTGCGATTTGAGATAGCAATGGGTAAACCTTCGCACTGCTGACTTTATTGCTAAGGATGAGATCCGGATGTAGCTTGATAATTGCTTCCAGGCTGGGTTGCCCGCTAGCGGAAACGTTAACAATGCTGCCAGTGTGCTCTTCTAAATAGTCTGGAAATTTCCTGTGTACCCGAGCGCCCACGGGAGTGATTCCGAGGGCGATCGCCGCATCTAGAGGCGCCGTATCCAGCACCACCACCCGGCTGGGCTGGTTTGGAACCAGGGTGGTACCCATGGCATGTTCCACGGCGTGGGTGTTAGGGCTGGTCTGGGCGGCAGGTTGGGATGGGTTTGTCCCGCTACCGCAGGCGATCGCGAGCACCATGGTCAGCAGCAGCGCCATGCCTTTCCCGCAGATTGGTTGAATCTGCTGCCAGCAGCTTTGGAGACCGGGTTTCAGGCTGAACATCTCGACTTAGCATCATGGTTGGTACCATAGGCGACCTAGGGCGATCACCTATTTTTAAGCCTTTTCATTCTTAGGCACTTTTATTTTTAAGCACTTTGGGGCGCTTTGGAAATGTTAGAAGCGTATTGAGAATCGTCCTAACACGGTAAACCCTTCGCCGGGGCGGTTTTCAAAAGCCCGCGATCCTTCTGAGCTATCGATGTAATCAATGTCAAACAGGTTGCGGAAGTTGATAGCCATTTCCCAGTTATCCCGCTCATAGGCGATCGCTGCGTTGGTCAAGAAATAATCCTCCAGGATGAAGCTATTGTCGTTATCTCCAAAGCGATCGCTGACATAGTTGAAGCCAATCCCAAACCTCAGCCCTTCCAAATCCCCCTCTTGAATCTCATAGCTGGTCCACAGATTAAAGTTATGCTCCGGCACCCCAAATAAGCGGTTCCCTTCAATCCCGGTATTGTCTTCAGTGATATCGGCGTCGGTGTAGGCATAGTTGGCGACGATGTTCCAGCCGGGCAGAATTTCGCCGATGATATCTAGCTCAATTCCCTGACTACGTTGCTCACCGGTGGCAACTACAAAATTATCGGTGGGTAGGGCCTCCGGATCCGACGTTGCTACGTTGGTTTTGGTGATGTGGAAGAGGGCTAAATTCGCTGTCAGTCGTCCATCGAACAGCTCGGCCCGTGCCCCCACTTCAAACTGCCTGCCCCGCTCAGGTTCGATAATGTTTCCTTCGCGATTTCGTCCTGAATTGGGGCTGAATGAGGTGCTGATGCTGCCATAGAGGGATAGGTTTTCGATGGGTTGATAGACGAGCCCAAACCGTGGGGTCCAGCCTTGGTCATCCCGTTCGTCGTCGGTGAAATCCTCGAAATCGAATGACTCTTGCTTAACCGTGTCATATCGAAGTCCCGCCAGTAGGAAGAGATTATCGAAGATTTCCACCTGATCCTGAACGTAAATCCCTAGGTTTCTCGTTCGGAAGAAATCGGTTCTAGGGAGCGGGTCATCAAAGTTGTCGGGACGTTCAGCGCCATACACCGGATTAAAAATATTGAACGGTGCTTGGGGGTTGGCTAAATCCGCGCGTCCTCGGCTGGTGAAGTCTCGGCGATAGTAATCAATGCCTGCCAGCAGAGTATGTTTAAGCGTGCCGGTGGAAAATTCGCCAACCACATTGGTTTGCAATTCGTAGGAGCTGACGGGCTGAGCATTCTGAATCCATACCCGGAAGAGATCCCCCGCCTCCTCGTCAAGAACGCGGAATGCGGCGTTAGATATAAATTCCGGCTCAAAGCGCAAATACCGAAAGCTATTGCGGATTTTCCAACTGTTGCTAAAACGATGCTCAAACCGATAGCCCGCCTGCAAGGTTTCATTGGTGGCGCGATCGCCCGGTTCACCGGTAATCCGATCAAGGGGTACATCGGCAATGCGATCGCCTAGGGCCGGTAAGCCGCCAAAATCTGACGCTCGCGTTTCGTCGCTGTATTCCACCTCTACGACCAAATCAGTGCGATCGTTAATCGCCCAGCTAATGGTCGGCGCGATGAAAAACTGTTCCGTTGGCGTATCAAAATCCCGATAAAAATCCTCACGACGGTATACAGCGTTGAGGCGATAGAGCAATCGTCCATCTTGGGTTAGGGGCCCCGTCAAATCAACACTGGGTTCGATTAGCGTGCGGCTGCCCCCCCGAAAGCTAAGTTCATAGGCCGGTTCTGGCAGCGGCTGTTCGGTGACGAGGTTGATGGCTCCCCCTGGCTCCAGTGCCCCAGACAAAATGGAGGCAGGCCCTTTCAAGACTTCAATGCGCTCAACGTTTGCTAGCTCCTGATAGCCGACATTGCCCCCCCCTGCATTCAACAGTCGGTAACCGTCCCGCAAAATTGCACCGCTGTTAAAGCCGCGAATAATGAATCGAGGACCCCGTTGATCCCGGGAGCTGGACACCACACCACTGGCATTGCGCAGGGCATCCCCCAACTGAATCACCTGCTGCTCTTCGAGGACTGATTGGGGAATGACTTGAATCGATTGTGGGGTTTCGCTCAAGGGCGTATCCGTTCGGGTCGCCGTGGACGCGTTCGGCACATAATAAGTCTCGCGATCGCCTTGAACGGCCAGCTCAATCGCATCGTCATCTTCTGCCACCGCATCGGGGTCGCCGAGGGTAATCCCCAGCACGAAAGCCTCCCCTTCGGTCTTCACCTCAACGACAGGGGGGGCATCGCTCCCCGTGATGGACACCTGAACCCCATCGGGCAGTTCCACCAGACTGACCAAAGCAATGCCGGCGGTGGGACTAAACTGCTCCGCTTGGTCGGCGTCATCTAAATTCAGCGTTGCACCCGGCAGGGTAACCACCAACGCATTGCCCACGACTTTTGACGGCCCCGCTGTGATGTCTCCGTCGGCGGCGATCATAATGCTTAGGCCGGAGGACGTTTCCTCAATTTCTATGCCGGTAATGGCTATGGTTTCGCCTACTTGGGCGATCGCCCCGGACTCCTCTAGCCCCTGTAAACTTGCAGCGTTGGCATCCGTCGAAGTGCCTTCTCTATCTTCCTGTCCCACCAGGGCAGCGGACAGTGACTCACCCGGTTCAGCAACCGATTCAGCCGTTGCAGGAGAGGCCAACGCCAGCACCATGAATGGCAATATTCCTAACCTTGCCCCGAGCCCAAATCGTTGAATCATCGTTCCCTCACACCACAAGTAGTAGGACCTGCCACTCCCCTATCCATCCCCGCAAGAGAGAGCCTAGATAGGAAAAGTTTGCAAATAATTGCCCGCCAGTGTAGGGTGCTGCAATTGTCGGAATCTCTTCGATTCGGACTTTTTTCTCTGCGATCAGGACTTTCTTATTGCCCCTTGCTTATCGCCCCTGCCAAGGAAGGCTGCGATCGCCATAGGGGCGCATTATGCCCGACGGCTGTTTGACAGTTGATAGGCTTTTGGCGTGATTCCTAAGGTCCGGCGAAATGCGCCGCTAAAGGCGGTCGGACTTTTATAACCCACCCTTGAAGCGACAGTCGCAACGGAGATTTCTTGCCGCAGTAGCTGGCAGGCTCGTTCCATACGTTGCTGGGTTAAATAGCCAAAGACGGTGGTATCGCATAGTTCCCGAAAGCCTTGTTTAAGCTTGCGGTCATTGATGCCAACTTGACGCGCTAACTCCATAAGGGATGGGGGGGTATCCAAGTTTTGTTGGAGTATTTCTTGGGCATAGCGAATACTCTCAACGTCCGCTGATTGTAGTTTGGATATCCCCTCATGGCTGTCCTGGGCGCTCTGGATATACAACCCAATGAGCTCGAGGGACTTGGCTTCGAGAAAGAGCGATCGCGTCAATCCCCCATAAGGACAATGCCAGATTTGCTGGAGGAGTTGCTGCATCGCGGGCTGTATTTTCAACGGAGGCAACACGGGGCGATCGTCGTTGCCAATGACCATAGCCTGCAACTCTGGGGGAACGGTTTGCTCGTCGGCATCCAGCATTCTGGCTAAGACAGCCTTTTTGATATGAACATCTACCGCTAGAAACTCATGGTTGGCATATTGAAGGACTGCCGCCGCTGGCAGATCGGAATTCTGGAAGACAACCTCTTGGTTCGCATTAAAAACCTGCCCCTCGACGAGGGCTTTGCCACTGGCGACAAATGAGAATTCGAAACAGTCGCGCTGGATTGTTGAGCCAATAGTAATCGTATCTTCACGCAGTTGGTAATGGTGAAGGGTCATCGAGATATCACGCTCCAGCCGAATATTGCGCTTGTAACCTTGTCCCAGCCACTGTGGCAGCATGAGCGTATGATCTTTGGGATTGGCTAGCAGCTCAGGCTGTAGGCGCCGCGTCCCATCCCGGAGCAGTTGCGCCCATTCATGGTCTCGCAGGGTGATGGTCATGATTCATCGGGTGACAGGGGTCAAGGCAGGAAGCGAGTGGTCCGTAGATGATACCAGATGTCAATAAGCGATGCTGTTCAGGGCCTGCCTAATGGCTATTGCTTGGGGGTCGGAGGGGCGATCGCTGTGACGCGGTAAATTTCTTGGGGGTGATGTGCCTTAGCCTTTTATTAGGAATAGTGTTCCAAGGACAATGCAAGCTGTTCCCATAACAGTCCAAGGGGTTAGGGGTTCACCGAGAAATAGGGCCGATAGGATGAGTACAAGGACTACCCCGGATTTATCAATGGGGGCGACTAATGATGCATTTCCTGTCTGTAATGCTCTGAAATAACATAGCCACGATAATCCTGTGGCAATGCCCGATAAAACCAAGAATAGCCAGGTTTTTGGGGCGATCGCCCCTAGTTTCGATAGGTGGCCGCCCTGCCAGGCAATGCCCCAGGCGATCGCCAAGATAACAACTGTTCGAATCGCCGTTGCTAAATTTGAGTCGATTCCTTGAACGCCCAATTTTGCGAAGATTGTTGTTAGTGCAGCAAAAAAAGCTGAAAGTAACGCGAATATCCACCAGGATTGTTCAGAATTGATCACTGGTCCCCTCCTCAGCATTTAGCGCTGGTGTCTGGTCTGGACTTGGTAACTCCTTCGGGTTTTAGGGTACCTAGAGAACCGGGTGCAGCGCGACAAAATAGCAAAGCTTTCATCGCGCTGCACCTAGGCTAGGATATTCGCCGATCTAGACCGTGACTGCTGACGGGGTGACAAGAAGGCTAAAAGGCTTCCTGTATCTTCCTCTTAGCCCT
>ERZ1740067.448-NODE-448-length-33313-cov-8.416261_pt1 | contig 33313 bp, 31 predicted proteins | sample MGYA00581736_ERZ1740067 | MGnify/ENA primary metagenome ERZ1740067 (study PRJEB43018, sample SAMN04849236) | marine metagenome | isolation source: floating plastic debris | place: Pacific Ocean | collected 2008-08-27 | study: EMG produced TPA metagenomics assembly... | reverse complement strand
AAGCTCAGCCTTCATTGGCGGCTTCTGGACAAATATATTTGTGGAGTGCCCTTAGATGTTTATTTTGCTGGTGTACTCTTAGCTCCGAAACCTTCATGGGCGCTTCACCGGCTGCACGTTTTGCGGATTGTCCGCCTCTTTTCAATTCGTCATGGCAATTATTGCTCTGCGCGCTTGGTATCTAGAAAAGTACGAACCGCTCGAAACCCTCAAAGAGCGGCCACACGATTTGCGACTGAGCAAAAACAGCCTGCTGAAGATGGGGCTGCGGGCGGACTTTCTCGAAGAGCGCGAGCAGATCGAGCGAGCAACTTGGTTTCAGCGCTACCTGACGGGCGAGACGATCGAGTTCTATATCGAAGGCAGCGGCAGCTACGCGATCTCGAATATCGACCTGAGCAGCCACGAGATTTACTTCACGAAGTTCGACGGGCTGGCTCACCTCGATCCGCTGATTTACCTGTGCCACCAGACCCACTTTGAGGCGTCGAGTCAGGCGCTGGGCGAAAACCTAGACGAGTTCGCACGCACGTTCAATCGATCGGCGCGCCTGCCCGTACGGGTCGTCCAGGCCAACCGCTCCGAAGAGTACGCCCTGCGGCTCAACCGCCGCACCCTCGACGATATTCGCAAGAGCCTACTGTTCGTGGCCGATATCACGCCGCTTGGCGTCGTCGGCGGCGACCCACCACAGCTACTGCCCAGCCCGAACGTCTGCGTCGAAATCGGCTATGCGATCCAGTGCAAGCGCCCGGAGCAAATCGTGCTGGCTTACATGCGCCGCCCGAACTTCAGCGGTCAGTTTCCTTTTGACCTACCGACCTATCAGCAACTAGAATTCGAGAATTCGGGCGCTCTTCCGCGCCTTTTGCCGCCCGCGATCGAGGCAATGCTTCAGCGCTTCAACCTCAAAGGGTGAGCCGGAGCCCGATTGGCGATCGGTCGCTCCCGGCGGGAGCACAGCCGAACCGCGATCGCCCATCCGTATCCTTCGGCGCGCTCGACGATTTCATTTCAATCTATCGCCATCTGAACCATGCCCAGACCTAGTGAATACGCCGTCCACCTGCTTATCTCGGGCGGCCATCGCGAAGAAGTCCGGTTCCCGACGATCGAAGAGTTTCAGAAGTGGTACGGCACGGACGTCAAACCTAAGTCCGACTCGCGCGAATTTATCAACGTTCCGATCAAAAACATTCAGGGCGAGTACATGGTGATTCGCCCGTCGGAAGTCCTGGCAATTCGCCTCGAGCCCGTCTTTAACTCCAGCGTCGATCGAAGTTTTTAGGGGTTGCCTTTGTCTCGGCCTCGAGCGTTTAACGCCAAGTCTTTGCTGGAGAGAAGCGTCCAACGCTCCACAAATCAGACAGCAGAGCAGATCCGAGACCTGCGAAAGCGCCTGCCAAACTTTTTCAGCACTGATGCGACAGGCGCGGCACCCATGTTTCAGGCTGCGTAGCGCCGCCAGCGCCAGCGCCGGTCGGATCTTTTTGGGTGTGATATTCTGTACGGACTTATGAAGCAAGCTCGAAATTGCCCGCTGCGGATGACTTTTGGGAGTCCAAATTTTTGCGCAGCGAGCGGAGATGCCGAGAGGTTTTTTGGGCCGCTTCGACGCTTGCTGCCGGTTCCACGCTAGTTCCGTCGCGGAAGCTCGGCCACGTCCGCAGGAGGGTCAATCGTGTTTTGCTCTATCTTTAATCCGCTTCCTGCCGTCTCGGTCGTTTTCCTAATAGATCGCTCGCCCGTTGCTTTCCTCGATCGCAATCCGACTTAACTCGGCGGGTTCTAGTTTATGGACGCATCTTTTCTAATTACGCTCTCGATCGTGCTGACCGTTGTGGCGGGGATTGGCGCTCAGGTTCTAGCGGAATATCTCAAGATTCCCGGCATCGTCTTTCTGCTGATTTTCGGAATTGCCCTCGGGCCGAGCGGAACGAACTGGCTGCGCCCCGAGATTTTAGGCGATGGCCTCGAGACGTTGGTATCGCTCTCGGTTGCGCTGATTTTATTTGAGGGTGGTCTGAGCTTGGGGTTGCGCGAGCTCGATCGCGTTTCGGGCAGTTTGCGTAACTTGGTGACGATCGGGACGCTAATCACCTTTGTGGGCGGCGGTATGGCAGCCCACTGGCTCGGCGAATTTCCTTGGACGATCGCTTTCCTCTACGCTTCGCTGATCGTCGTGACGGGGCCGACGGTAATCGGGCCACTGCTCAAGCAGGTTCAGGCCGATCGCCAGGTTTCGACGCTCCTGGAAGGTGAGGGCGTGCTAATCGATCCGGTTGGAGCGATCCTGGCGGTTCTGGTTTTAGACGTCGTGGTCAACGGCGACGCTGATTTGGTGAGTCTGTTAGCCGGTCTCGCGCTGCGGCTGGGTCTGGGGATCGCGATCGGCGGTGCGGGCGGCTGGCTGATGGGCTGGTTTGTCAAACGCGCCTCGTTTCTGTCCGACGACTTGAAAAACCTGTTCGTGCTGGCTGGGGTCTGGGGGCTGTTTGCGATCGCTCAGCTCCTCGTCAGCGAGTCGGGACTGATGGCAACGGTCGCTGCGGGTTTGGTGCTTCGGGCATCATCACTGCGAGAAGAAAGGCTGCTGCGGCGCTTTAAGGGTCAGCTCACGACGCTGGCGGTTTCGGTGCTGTTCGTGCTGCTGGCGGCGGATCTGTCGATCGCCAGTATCGTGGCTCTGGGCTGGGGCAGCCTGCTGACGGTGGCGGTGCTGATGTTCGTGGTGCGGCCTATCAATATCTGGGTCTGCACTTGGAACAGCGATCTCAACTGGCGGCAAAAAGTATTTGCGGGCTGGATCGCGCCTCGGGGCATCGTGTCCGCCTCGGTATCGTCTCTGTTCGCGATTTTGCTGGTCGAGCGTGGCGTCAACGGTGGCGATGCGATTAAAGCGCTGGTGTTCCTCACGATCGTCGTCACGGTCATCGTCCAGGGCCTCACGGCAAAACCCCTGGCGCAGGCGCTGCAAATCCAGGCGGCCAGCGAGCGCGGGGCGCTAATCGTCGGCTCGAATCCCCTTAGCCGCCTAGTGGCGCAGCTCTTCCAGCAGCGGGGCGAGTCTGTGATGCTGATCGATACGGATGCTGAAGCTTGCGAGGCAGCGGAGCAAGAGAATATCCCCGTATTGCTGAGCAGTGCCTTCGATACGGATGTGCTGGAAGAGGCGGGTCTGGGTTCGATCGGCACTTTTGTAACGATGACCAGCAACGGCGAAGTTAATGCCGTGCTGGCCCAGCGCGCGATGGAGGAGTTCAGCCCGCCTCGAACGCTGGCGCTGCTGCCAAAAGATTCGACGAAAAAAGCCAACGGCACGAAAGTACAGCAGGCTCTCAAGCAAGATTTCCCGATCAAGCTCTGGAACCAGCGCCTGCGCGACGGTACGGTGCGGTTGGGCGAAACGATGATGCGCGAGCCCGGTTTTGCCTTTCAGCAGTCCCACGTCCAGAAGCTGATTCAGGCCAACTCCCTCGTGCCGCTGCTCGTCGAGCGGAACGGAAACATTCAGCTGATGCCGTCGCAGGCGTCTTGGCAGTCGGGCGATCGGCTAATTTATCTGTTCCACTCGCCTAAGCCGGAGCTACTGCGTCGCCTGTCGGGCGGCAACCAGCCGAGCCAGAGTGGACTGAAAATCGAAACAATTCCGGAAGTGGAGAAAATCGACATCCCGAATTCGGTCATCGAAGATTACGAAGATACGCTGGCGGGCAGCACCAAGCGGGACATTAAGCGGGATACGCGGGACACCAGACGCGACGCGAAGAGCAAAGCTAGCGAGCCCACAGCCACAAAGCAAACGGAGCTAAAGCGCACCAAAGCTGCGAAAAAGCCCCAGCCCGCTGCGCCGCCCGAAGCTACTCCCAGACCGCGACCCCGATCGTCCGGTCAGCCGACGTAACATACAGATCGGCCCCCGATCGAGCGGGCAGCTCCGCTGCTGGGCGATCGCCTCATTCTTTCGATCCGCACGATAACTAACAATGGCACTGAGCACGATCGTCGTCCCGGCTGCGAGCGGCACGCCGAAACATACTTTGGTACTGCTTCACGGTTGGGGCGCAAACGAGCGAGATCTAGCCTCGATCGCCCAGGAGTTAGCGCTGCCGGATTGCCAGTGCATTTTCCCCAATGGCACCTTCGAGCATGGCGGCATGCCGGGTTCGCGCATGTGGTATGCGCTCGGGCCGCAGCTCGAGTTCGATATCGACCCCGAAGGTATCCAGGCGAGCCGCACGGCGATCGAAACGTTGCTGGTGCGCGTTGCCGCCGAGACGGGCGTACCGCTACCACGTACGGTGCTGGGCGGCTTTTCCCAGGGCGGGGCGATGGCGCTAGATATCGGGTCGCGGCTGCCGCTAGCTGGGTTCGTCTCGATGAGCGGCTACCTGCACGGCCCGATCGTGCAGGCTGAGACGATCGCCAAGCCGGCGCTGGTTATGCACGGTTCGGCAGACCCGGTCGTTCCGTTGGCGGCGGCGGGCAAAGTGCGCGAGGCGCTGGCAGCGGCGGGCATTAAGGCGCAGTTTGCCGAGTTCGCGATCGGGCACGGCATTTGCCCCGAGGAGATCGCAGTGCTGCGGAAATTTTTGGCCGACGTGTTTGAAGCGGTGGGTTAGGTGCTGACAGTTTGCATCTCCTGCGGTATCGGATTTCTGAGGTAGCGGACTTCATGTCCGGGAGGGCTATTTAGGTTCGTCGATGTCGAAGCGGCAGACGACTTTGCCTAACAGGCGATCGTAAGGAACCCAGCCAAAATCTCGGCTGTCGTTACTGGCGGCGGGATTGTCGCCCAGGACGAAGCAGCCGCGATCGGGTTCGACGCGATCGACGCGCTTGATAATTTTTAGCTCCGGCTGGCGAGGATGGTAGAGCGTCACGATGTCGCCGCTTTGCGGAGGACAACTTCTGTAAGCACGCGGGTCGGCAAATATTTCGTCACCGGGCACGAGAGTCGGGAGCATCGAATGGCCAGTAACTCGTAGGCGCGATCGGCGGCGGATCGCCCATAAAAAAATATCGAGAAGCGTACAGTTGCGTATCTCCTCGATATTGCTTGACATTGCAGTTTTATGTTGTGCGAGTTCGCCGCCTGCAATTCGGTCGATCGGCGGCGGAACTGGCCGCCAGACTGACTGCCAGACTGACTGCCAGATTGACTAGGGGTTCGCTTTAACGAAAGCGACTTCGCGGCCTTTGGTCGCCCAGAAAATGTTGTGAATTTCTTCCACGGCCGCCATTAGCTCTTCAGCATGCTGGAGGCTAACTTCAACTTTGCACGACGAGCAGAGTTTGGTCGCTTTCCAGATGGTGTCGTGCAGGTTGGGGTACTTCTCCAGGTGAATGGGCTTGAAGTAGTCCGTCCAGAGTACGAGGATGTGCTCTTTGGTTTCGTGAGCCTGCTCTTCTTTGACGGCAATGTAGCGCGAGAGCGTGTTGGCGGTTTTGGTGTCGCCGGCGCCAGCGTTGAGATCGAGGATTTTTTTCGTCATCGACAGTACGGCTTCTGCGGTCACGCGGGCCGAAGCGGGATCGTAGACGCCGCAGGGGCCGTCGCAGTGCGCGCTGACTGCTTCAGCAGGAAGGTTTTGCTTGATGTGGGAGATGAGCTGTTTGAACATTAGTTCCAGAAGACTGCTACAGATTCTTGTGTTGCGACTCTCGCACCAGTGGTCTCGCAGACTGAGAACCAGGCTGTGCGAGAGTTTGGCTGTCGCCATAGTTTAAGGAAGTATAAGCCAGAATCGAACGATGTCGCTCGAATGTCGCACGTTCGGTGCGAGTTTTTTCCCGGCTCGGCAAGAGGGATATGTAAAAACATCTCGAGCGAACATCCGCGATCGCAGCGAGTTGGTATGGTGAAAAAGTCGAATTATATTTCCGTTAGCTCGCCGGATTTGTCCGCCTGAAGGCACTCTGGCGCACTGGCTGTAGGGGGTAATTATGACTGCAATCGATACGCGACGCATCCAGGCCATGACCGCCGATAACGTGCGAGAACTGGCCGAGCGCCTTGAGGCAGATGAATATCCGACGCCGTTTGCCGGTCTCGAAGATTGGCATCTGCTGCGCGCGGTGGCTTACGAGAATCCCGAATTGGTCGAACCCTACCTTTATTTGCTCGAATTTGAAGACTGCGACGAGAGCTGAGCGCGCCGCCGCAGTGTCGATCGAGCCAAGCGCCGCACAAATTAGACAGCAACGATGACCGCAGCGGGCCGAGTATTAGTTGGGATCGCAGGTGGCATCGCGGCCTACAAGGTTTGCGAGGCGATTTCGACGCTGGCGAAGTCCGGCGTTGAGGTGCGCGCGATCGTCACCGACGGAGCGCAGCGCTTTATCACGCCGCTGACAATCGCGACGCTGTGCCGCCACCCCGCCTACGTCGATCGCGACTTTTGGCAGGCCGATCGCGCCCGCCCGCTGCATATCGAGCTGGGCGAGTGGGCGGACGTTATCGCGATCGCGCCGCTGAGCGCCAACACCCTCGCGAAGCTGGCCTACGGCTTGGCGGACGATTTGCTGACGAATACCGTTCTGGCTTCGACCGCGCCGCTGCTGCTGGCTCCGGCGATGAATACAGATATGTGGGAGCAGGAGACGGTGCGCCGCAACTGGCGGATCGCGACCGACCTGGAGCGCGTCCACGCGATCGCGCCGGGGTCGGGGCGTTTGGCCTGCGATCGCGTCGGGGCGGGGCGTCTGGCCGAACCGCAACACCTCGTCAGCCAAATTCGATCGCTGCTCCACAGCGGCGGGCAGCGGGATCTGGCGGGCAAAAATCTTCTGGTTAGTGCGGGCGGGACGCGCGAGGCGATCGACTCGGTGCGGTTTATCGGCAATCCCTCGACCGGGCGGATGGGCGTGGCGTTGGCGCAAGCGGCGGCACACCGGGGCGCGAATGTGACGCTGGTCTGCGGGCCAACCGAAGTCGATCTGAATGTGCCGGGCATTGAGGTCGTGCGGGTCACGTCAGCGGCGGAGATGGGTGCGGCGCTGGGCGATCGCTTCCCGGCGGCGGACTGGCTGATTATGGCGGCGGCAGTGGCGGATGTGCGGCCAGCGCAGTCCCACGCGACCAAGCTGGCCAAGTCTGAGCTGCCGGAGAGTTTGCCGCTGGAGTTCGTGCCCGACTTGATTGCGGGGCTGGCGAGTCGGAAGCAGCCGCACCAGCGGGCGATCGGCTTTGCGGCGCAGACGGGCGATATCCTCACGCCCGCATGGGACAAGCTACAGCGCAAGGGGCTCGATGCGATCGTGGCGAATCCGATCGATCGCGTCGGGGCGGGTTTCGGCAGCGACACTAACGAGGCGATCTTTATCGACAACCTCGGGCAGCAGGTCGCGCTCCCGTCTGCGAGCAAGCTCGAACTCGCGCATCAGATTCTCGATCGCGTGCGCGTCCTGCCGATAACGGCCTAAACGATGTGACGATCGGCATGAGCATCGCAGCGGTCAACAGCTTAAGCGGTAAAATCGTTGGGAATTTTCGGGAAATCCTAATGGTTTCCGCCCCGACGCCGAATGACGCCCGACGACGACAAACTGCCACAGCCCAGCGACGCGACGCCGACTGAGGAAGCGCCCGCAGAGACGACGCCTGCAAAGCCCGAGATCGAGCCGCAGCCCGCGCCGAGTGCGTGCGGTGTTTGCGCGAGTTCGCAGTGGGAGCTGCACGCGCACCTGCCGATCGAAACTGAGGCGTACCTCGAGGCCGTGGCGACGCTGAACCGTCGCTTGCGATCGTCGAAAAAGCGCAAGACTGAAGCCGCCGTCACACCCGTCGAGACCGCCCAAACTGGAATCCCCGCAGACGATTTGAACGACGCGCCAAATCGCGAAGCGCCAGATTCGGAGGCAGAAACTACCGAGCCCGATCGCGACACGACCGCAAGCGAAAACGGCAACGAGACGGCAGACAGGCAGGCCACCGCGCCGCCCGACGAGCCCGCAACTGCAGCACCGGAAGTCGAGCCAGAGCCGTCGCCGCTCGGTTACTTTCCCCACGGGACGGCGTGGCGATGTGCCCACTGTGGCGCGCTGACGCTAGTTTGGCCGACTAGTGGCGAGCCGGTAGCGCGGCCTTCCCGGCGACGATCGTCGGCGGAGTTTCGCACGGCGGTGACGCGGCAGGTGGAGCGCGTGCGGAACCCGAAGCTGGCGCGCGAGTCGGGAGTTAACCTCAAAACTTTACGCGTGCTCGACCTCAATTTGGGGCGGGGAACGACGGCAGAACGCAACTTGGTGCTGCTGCACGAACTCGGCCTCGCCAAGCACCAGATTTTCGGCCTTGGCGGTGACACGACGACGATCGAGCGGCTCAACTTCGCAGGCTATCAGGTCTACGGCGGCGGGGTCGATCGAGCGCTGGCCGAGCTGCCTGACGACTACTTCGATTTAGTGCTGGGATTTAACGCGATCGAATACTGGCACGACACGACAGCGACGCTAAAGGCACTGACTCGCAAGCTGCGGGTCGGTGCGCGTCTGGTGCTAGAACTGGCCAATCCCGAAAGCTGGCAGGCACAGTTATTTCGCAACGGCTATTGGGCGTCCTATCGCCGCGACTGCCACCTGCTCGTCGGGGGAACGGCGCTGCGTCACCTCGCAGCCCGAGTCGGACTCCAGGTCGAGACCCTGCGCGCCCATCCCGAGCCCCAGGCGTGGAAAACTTCGTCGGCCACCTGGAAGCGCCGCAAGCGCCACCCCCTGAAGTTCGCGCTGGGTAGCGGCCTCGCTCAGGAAACGCTCATCGGCCTCGATCGCCTGCGTGCCGCCTGCGGCATGAACACGTCCCGCTACGGCGCGGTGTTGGTCGTGCCGCCAGTTCCGCCGCCGGAAGAAGCGCCTGTAGAGACGCCGGAAGGCGCGCCGGAGGATTCCGCGACACCATAGGCCGGTTACGGGAGCGCGACAATGGCCGACAATAGTACCGAGCGATGTTTTTCAGGGCATTCGATCGTGTCTAGCCACTATCAAAGTCGCCTATTTAATTTTTTGACCGATCGCGCCGTGAGATGGAGCGATCGGGCTGCGACGGCCTTCCGCCACGCCCAGCTGGCGGCGACGACCGCAGTGCAAACGGTGTTGCTGCCGCTGTGGGCGATTGCGGAGAACCTCGGCTGGCGAGCGTTTCCCTACGAAGGTTTGGGCGGGCAGCGTCGCGATCGCGCCAACTTTGCGCCGGGAGCCGATCGCGACCAGGTTTCGAGCGACGCGCCGATCCGCGCGACGCTGACCGTCCTGGACGCGACGGGCTGGCCGACCGTCGATCGCTTCGATCGCGATGCCCTCCAGTCCGCCCAGCAAACCACGACTGCCACGCCGCCGCCCCTGGAGCTAACGCTAAGCACTCGCGAACTACGGGCGATCGCGCCGACCCGCACCGCCACCGCCACCGTACGCGGCCTCGCCAGCCAGCTCGGGTCTGCCGATCTAGTGTTGGTCTCGACCGAGAACAAAATCGTCGGGCGGCTGGGGGCATTTCCGCAGCAGACGCTCGATCGCGATGTGACGAAGCTGCTCGATCGCCTCGCGCCCTTCCCGCCACTACTCGAACCACCCCGTTTTGCACTGCTACAACAGGCGATCGCGCAACTCGATTTCCAGTGGGCGAAGCTGGAGGCACGCGCGCTGCCACCATCGGGGTTCGAGAGCGGGAGACAGTTCGATTTGCATCGCGACCTAAATCGCGACTCGAGTCTGGCGATCGGCAACTTCTTCGAGCGGCAAGTCTCGAGCTGGACGCGATCGCTACTGCCGCCAACCCAAAACGCACTGCCCGCCGAGCCGGAATCCCGCACGAAAATTCGCGGCTCGCAATGGTCGATCGACCCGGAAGACCTCTGGTGGCGCAACGCGATCGATCTGGTGCGCGCCAGCTTTGCTGCTTCGATCTCGAGCGTTACCGCGATCGTGAAGACGCGAGACAGCGACGCAGAAACCGACCGCCCGCCCGACCTTCCGACGCCAGAACCGCAGACGATCGCGCCGCGCCCCGAAATCCAATCTAAAGTCGGCAATCAAATTCGCGACTGGCTCGGCGATCGCGCGCCCCAGAATTCGTCGCTGGCAGTGGGCGATCGCGCCCGTCCACCCGTCGCAATCTTCCGCCCGGAGGCCGACGCAACATCCGCCGATCGCGCCACGTCTCCCAACCTCGCAGCAAGCAGTCCGAAAACAACCGCACCCCCAGACTTTGAAGCTGACTGGTACGAAGCCGAGGCCGAAGACAGCGGCTACGTGATGCACCCGTTGGAGCGCTTGCTGCGCTGGCTCGATCGCCTTTTGGTGACGCTCGAAGGCTGGATCGATCGCGCCGTCGAGGCAATTTTGGCCTGGTGGTCGCGGCGGCGCGCGTCTTGATGTCCGAGCCAGAGTCCGAGCCGAAATCCAGGCCGAAATCCGAGCCGAGCCCGCAGGCCGCGCAGCCGATTGTCGAGGCACTGCACGCGATCGCCAGCCGAAGCCAAGCACGCTTTTACCTTCCCGGTCACAAGGGCGGCCAGGGCGCGCCGGATATTTTGCGAGAAGCGCTGGGAGAAACGGTCTGGCGCTGGGATCTGCCAGAGCTGCCGGACTTCGACACTTTAGCAATCCCAACCGGCGCGATCGCCGAAGCGCAAACCCTGGCCGCACGAGCATTCGGAGCCGATCGCACTTGGTTTCTCTGCAACGGCTCGACGGCGGGCGTTATCGCGGCGCTGTCGGCCACCTGTCGTCCCGGCGATCGGGTGCTAATGCCGCGCAACGTTCACCGCTCGGCGATTTCCGGGCTGGTACAGTGCGGCGCAGTGCCCGTCTTTGCCGCACCGAGTATCGCCGCGCCGGATATCGACCCCGACTGGAATATCGATCGCGGCCTGCAACCCGAAGCCGTTGCCCGCGCGCTCGATCGCCATCCCGAGCTGGCCGCAATTTTCCTCGTTTCGCCCAACTACTACGGCCTGAGCTGCGACCTGCCCGCGATCGTCCGTCTTGCCCGCGCCGCCGAAGTCCATCGAAATTCCCCGCTGCCCGTTATCGTCGATGCCGCCCACGGCTCGCACTTTCCGTTCCACTCCGACCTGCCCGCTGCTGCCCTCGCCGCCGGAGCCGATGTCGCCATTGAGTCCACCCACAAGACTCTCGGGGCGCTGTCCCAGGCGTCTATGCTGCACCTCAAGGGCGATCGCGTCGATGCCGACCGGCTCGATCGGGCGCTGTCGCTGGTGCAGTCCACGAGCCCGAACGCGCTGCTGTTGGCTTCGTTGGATGCGGCGCGCCATCAGATGGCCACGGCGGGACGCGACTGGCTCGATCGCACTTTGCACTGCGCCGATCGCCTGCGGGCGGGCGCGATCGCTTGTGGCTGGCCGGTGTGGCATCCGTCCGCAACTGCAAAAATTGCCAGTTCAGTTGCCAGTTCAGACGAGCGCTTCGATCGCACTCGCATCACCCTTCGTACCCAGGATTTCGGCCTTAGCGGCTACTCTGCCGACGACTGGCTCTACGAACGGGGGGTCGCCGCCGAACTACCCACCGATCGCCATCTCACCTTCGTCGTTACGCTGGGCAATACCGACGCCGATGTCGATCGCGCCCTGGAGGCTTTGCGCGGCCTCAAAGCCCTGCGCTCGACTGGCGATCGCGCTCCCGATCTCGCGATCGACCTCGACACCGCAGCGTGGCCGGAGCTGTCCGAGCCAGAGCTGAGTCCGCGCGATGCTTTTTTCGCCGAGACCGAGACGATCGTCCTGGCGCAGAGCCGCGATCGCATTTGCGCCGACACGCTCTGTCCCTATCCACCGGGGATTCCGCTGCTGTTTCCCGGCGAACGGATTACGGCGCAGAGCATCGCGGCGCTGGAGAATATCGCAGGCAGTGGCGGTACGATTACCGGCTGGCCAGGAGCAGGGCAGGTTCGCGTCGTTCGCCGAGCGAGGATGGCGGGCGGTTCTTAATGGCGACGTGGCCAGTTCGGCCTATCCGGCGGTTACGGCTGGCGGGGGGCGTTCGCCGCTTGCAGGCAGTTCTGGGCGATCGCGGCAAAATCGCGGGCGAAAGCATCGCGATTTTCGGGAGTCAGAAGCGGCACGTGGAGAAACAGCGCCGCGACCTCTGGCTCGCCGAGCATCTGAAAATAGAGATAGTTGCAAACGAACTGCCCGGCGTCGTCGCTGACGTCCGTGGCCACCAGACGATCGCACCAGCGCGCCACTTCAAAGCGAGTTTGGCGGGCGTGGCCGTCCAGGTGCGCCCGTCGCTCGAGGTTGAGTCGCGATCGCGACTCGGCCATACCGCAGCACAGCACCACGGCGGGCTGAAACTTCCAGATCGCCTCGCGAACGCGCTGGCTGGCGGCGGCATTCTCGACCGGCAGATGTCGCAGCAGCCGAGTTCGCGCCCCCGGCTGTTCCGGACAGCCCGCATCGCTTTCTCGATCCAGCCGCAAATCTAGGTCGCCCCGCGCGATCGCCAGCTCGACCAAATCGTCGGCAGAATTCGAGCGCTGGTGCGGCATCCAGGTTGTAAAAGTGGTAATCAGCAGATCGCCTGCAGTTGGTTCGAGCGGCATCGCGATCGTCCCCCAGCGACATCTTGCCGCCATCCTAGCCCGCAATCGCCGCCACCATTAGCTTCGCGCGTCCAGAATCTCGTAATCTCGATCTACACTCGCGTCGTCTAACTTGCCCGCCATGAAACTCAAGCGCTCGACCCAGGGATTACTGCTCGCCGCACTCCTGCTCGGAACGGGGGTCGCAATCTACGAAGGGACGATCGCCCCGGGACGGCAGTCCCAAGAAAATCGCGAGGCGACGCTGCTGTCGATCGCGGCGACGGACATCCAGGCGATCGAAATCGAAACTCCCGCCCACACCCTGCGCTTCGAGCGGCTGGCGGAGTCGGTGCAAATCGACCTAGACGGGGACAACAACGAATTCACGGTTGCCGAGTGGGAGTTCGTCCGCCTCGATGCGCCTGCGTCGTCTGACGACCCGTCCGAGGCGGAGGCTGCCCCGGACACTGAGGACACGGATTCTGAGGCGACAGACTCTGAGGTGACAAATTCTGAGGCCACAGACACTAAGACCACAGACACTGAAATGCCGGAGATCGAACCGTCCGACGAAGAGACGGCCGAGCCTGAAGAAACCGAGCCCGCCGAACCTGAAGAAACCGAGCATGCCGCGCCTCACGGACCCGAGACCGCAGAACGCAAGAGCAAATTGGATTCTTTGGAGACTGACTATGAGGTGACTTATTATGAGTAATAATTCTAGAAGTCCTAAGATTATGAATTTGAGGATTCCGATCCTTACGACGAAGAGACGGCCGAGCCTGAAGAAACCGAGCCCGCTGAAGCCGAAACTGAAAGTACGGCCCCAGAAGCCGAAGCGACGTCCGACAGTGGCGAAACCCCGAGCGACGCCATCCCGGCGCGGCAAGCATATATGGACTTTCTGTTCGGCGCGATCGAGCGGGCCAGCCGCGAACGGGCGATCGACGCCTCCGCCGACAGCCTCGGGGACTACGGCCTCGACGCGCCCCCGCTGTGCCTGACCCTGGAACTCACCGATGGCACGCGCCACATCCTCGAACTCGGCGAGCGCGATTTTACCCAAAGCTTTGTTTACGCGACGCTCGATCGCGCGGAAGACGCTGAAGAAGTGACAGTGCTGCTGCTACCGCCCAACCTGATCGACGCCATCGATCGCGACCTCGAAGACTGGGATGCAACGATCGCGATCGGCTCGGATTTCGAGCTGCCCGACCCGGCGATCGATATCGCGCCGCCCGCCGACCCCGACGCGCCGGAGGGTGCGAATAGCGCCATCGAGAGTGAAGAGGCGGGAGAAGCAGGAGAGGCGGGAGAAGCGAGCGAGGAAGCGGGAGAAGCGAGCGAGGAAGCGGGCGAAGCTACCGGCGATGCCGAACCTACGAGCCCCTAGCGGAACGCCGCTCGCGAAACCAAGCCTGCAATAGCTCGCGACACGGGGCTTCCAAGATGCCGCCGACTACGGGGAAAGTGTGGTTTGAGGCGACCGAATCGGGCAGATTGACAACCGATCGCACCGCCCCGGCCTTCACGTCATCCGCACCGTAGACGAGCTGGCCCAACCGCGCCATCACCAGCGCCCCGGCACACATCAGACAAGGCTCGAGGGTGACGTAGAGCGTGCAGCGATCGAGCCGCCAAGAACCCAGCGCCCGCCCGGCGGCGCGCAGGGCGACGATCTCGGCGTGGGCCGTCGGGTCGTCGTCTGTTTCGCGGCGGTTTGTGCCCGTGGCGATCGCGCGATCGCCTGCAACGACGATCGCGCCAACGGGAATTTCGCCCCGTGCCCCTGCCTCGCGCGCCAGCTCGATCGCCTGCCACATCCAGCCTTCGTGCCGCGCCCGGATCGCCCGTGCCGACTCGCCCGCCGTCACGCGCCCGCCCCGTCGGTCTTGACTTTGGCGCGGAACAGCAGCCGTCCGTCGTGGCGGTAACCGCAGTGGGTCACGCGGACGAGCGCTCCCGGTGCTGGCTCCGCGCCGATCGCCTGGTGCTGCTGCGGGTCGAAGGCGACGGTTTCGCCGATCGCGCCGATGGTCTCCACGTCCCAGTCCGCCAGCATCGTCTCTATGGGCTTCACCAGCGGCACCAGCTTCTGGGCGGGAAGCGCGGCGTCGCGTCGGGCGCGATCGGCGGCGACGGGCCAGAACGTCAGAAACGACTCGAGGCGATCGAGGGCTTGGCGCTGCCAGCGGCGCATGTGGTTTTCCGACGCTGGCGCTGGCGCTGGCGCTGAATCGGTTACGGCTCGCGCGTTACCTGCCGCATCCTCAACGCCATCGAACGTCGCGAGAAAGGCCGAGCGCGAGCAGCCAACCGCCGCCGCCAAACGGTCGATCGAGCCCAAAGGCAGCGTGGCGAGCTGGCCCTGACGCAGCTTGCGAATCTGGCCGAGGGGGACGCCCGCGCGCTCGCCGAGCGCTCGCCAGCTCGTTAGCCCGACGCGGGTCGCCAGTTGGCGCAGTTGGCGGTCGAATTCAGCATCGATCGAGGCCATAGTCGAGTTACAAACCTAAGTTAGAAGCCAGATGACGGGCTAGCGATTTTCTCCGGGCGTGCCGCCCCTTCCTGCCAGAACTCGAGCGAGCCGTTGAACGCTCGACCCAACAACGCCCGACCCGACAGAAAATAAAAGAGCCGCCCGTGCGGGGAAAAGCGATAAATCCAAGCCGATCGCGACTCTTCATCACTCGATCGCCCGACCGAGCCAATCGTTAAAGACGATATCGATTAGATTTTAATATCGACGAGAAAGCCCCAGCGCAAATCCCTACGGAAAAGCCCCAAGATCGAGCCCCACAGAAGCATCGCTTTGGGTCGCGTTCGAGCCATTTTTAAGTCGTAATCTTGCTGAGACGATCGTTTTTCGCCTTTTGTCTTGAAACGTCAACGCCATTAAATTTTTGTGACGCAACCGAATCGAAGCTGTCGAGCGCAAACCCCGACAGACCTAGGATCGTGGCACTCGGGGCTGACGTTACCTTTCGTATTCCCGATCCGAGCTCTCCTCTCTGGAAGTACTAAATTAGAGAATAGGAATCCGACGCTTTTGCAGGCGCTCGAACGACCGCTCGAACGACCTGTGGCGATCGCTTGCGCCGGGCTTCGATCGACTGGGAAATTCAACCGGTCGCAGTGCCCTCGGCTTAACGAACTCGGCTCATTTCGATTGCAGTACCCGCCGGAATTTCGGTCGGGTACATCCCGTTCTCGCCTTTTCCGATCGTTTCTTCAACATCTCTTTTTTGTATACGCATGGGCACTCCAGCATTTGACACGCACGCGATTGTTTGTCCGACCTGCTCGCGTCCAAGCCATAACATTCCCAACGAACAGATCGAAGGTCTTTACACTTGTCCGAACTGCAAGACGCGCATTGTCGTGTCCTGGAGCGGGCATTTCGTATGCGATCCCGTCAGACCCCGTAACGACCTCGTGCGCGCGCTGCGCCGTCGGGGCCAGCCGATCGCCCGCTTCGTCTGTAACAACATCGGCGTTGCGCCGCTCGTAGGACTCTTCGGCGCGATCGCCGTGGGCGGGCTAGTGCTGGCGAGCGGCTTCGGGCAGGTTCCCGAGCGCCCGAGCGGCGATCGCACCGAGCGCTCGGCCACGACAGAACTGCAGTCAACGAGCGCTCGCGATGTTCCTTCGTCTTGAGGCAACATCGAGACGAAAAGCTAGGTTTCTCTAGCAGCGATGCCGTGCGCCATATTCGCAATCCGCGCTGTTTAGAGCGTGCCCCTTTTCGTAACGCGCTCTAGACCTTGCCGCTTTCGATCGCCCAGCGGGCCAGCTCGGTGCGGTTGTGCAGGCCCGTTTTGCCGAGCATATTCGAGACGTGGCTTTCGATCGTGCGCTGGCTGACTTTCATCTCTACGGCAATTTCGCGATTGGCCATGCCGCGCGCCACCCACTGGACGACTTTGAGTTCCGTCGGGGTCAGCTCGACGCCGGGACGCACCTTGAGCGGCGGCGCGCCATCGCTACCGATCGTCTTACGCGCGGTCAGGCGCGCGGCCTGCGCCAGAGACGACTCCACTTGGGCGATCAGCTCCTCCGGCTCGAAGGGCTTGACCATGTAAACATCCGCGCCGGTGTTGAGCCCTTTGATGCGGTCTTGACTTTGGCCTTTCGCCGAGAGGAAAATCACCGGAATCCACTCCGTACGCTTGTCTTCGCGGACGTTCTCGACAAACGTGTAGCCATCCATTTCCGGCATCATCACGTCGCAGACGATCAGGTCGGGCAAATCTTCTTGCAGTAGCTCGAGGGCGACGCGACCGTTATCGGCAGAAACGACTTCGTAGCCGCGAAATTCTAGGTAGTCTTTGACGAGGAGGATCAGGTTCGGATCGTCATCGACGAGTAGTAAGCGCTTCTGCTTGGGGTTTTTCATAAGACCGTACTGTTTTCGGTATCCGCATCGTGGTTTCGGCGTGTGGTCTCAGAGCAGTCGATTCAGGGCGATCGATGCTCTCGAAGGGGCGCGGCTTCGACGGTACGCTCTCGCCCTGGAGTCATTATATTCCGGCATTTCGCAGATTGCGCCGCTCGTTGAATCGTCGCGTTCTGCGCTTGGAATTAGTTCTGGCGAGTTCGCCATGCGCCCGGAGAGACCTCCTTTCTCCTCTTTCCAAGGCCCGTGCGGACAATCCGTATATTTCAGCTCACTCGCCCGCGAACTATCGCGCTTTTACGATTCAGGTGGTTCTGGCAAAGGACGCTGGAAAAAGGCGTGGGACTCGACGACGCTGCCGCCGATGAGATGCTCCTGGATGATGCGCTCGATCGCCTCGGGGTTGGCGTCGCGATACCAAACGCCGTCGGGGTATACGAGCAGGATCGGCCCGCGCTGACAGACGCGCAAACAGTTGGCCTTGGTGCGGAAGACGCAGGTCGGGCGGGCGTCGATCGCGCGATCGAGCTGAAGTTCTTTGAGGCGTCGCTTGAGATAGTTCCAGGCAACGATACTGTCTTCCTTCGGGCAGCACTTCGGCTTGGTTGCGTCGGCGCAGATAAAGACGTGCTGATCGATGCGGTCGATCGAGAGGCTGCGGACGCTCTCGGCGAGGCGACGGTCGATTGCGGCGGGCAGATCGTCGATCTGCGAGGCGCGATTGTCGGCGGCAGTCGTGGTGGCGGTGCGATCGTCGGTCACGGGGGAACGGTAGGAACGTCGTCGAACGGGAAAAACTCAGTCGGGGATCGGGGCTCGAACGCTCGCAGCGGCGGCCAGACGAGACGCTGTGCCGAAGCGGCTCCGAAGCGCGCCAAGACAGTTCGGGAACCCGTACAGTTACGCAAGTTGCACCGCGTAAATGGACTCCGCTAGATTAGCACTCGGGAATTGAGAGTGCTAAAAGCACCACGCGGTGCGCTCGATCTCTGCTGATACTTGCAGTTCGGCGCGCAGCTCCGCCCCAAATTCCCCACTAATCTTAGTCCAACAACCGCACGAGAATAACGGGAGAAGAGTTCCTATGGCAGCCGTATCTTTAAGTGTCTCGACTGTGAAGCCCCTCGCAGATCGCGTCTTCGTGAAAGTCAGCGCCTCTGAAGAGAAAACCGCAGGCGGCATCCTCCTGCCCGACACCGCCAAAGAAAAGCCCCAAGTCGGTGAAGTCGCCCAAGTTGGCCCCGGGAAGCGCGGCGACGACGGTTCGCGCCAAGAGCTCGACGTCAAAGTCGGCGACAAAGTCCTGTACTCGAAGTACGCCGGTACGGACATCAAGCTGGGCAGCGACGAGTACGTCCTGCTGTCGGAAAAAGACATCCTCGCGATCGTCGGCTAGTTCTCGCTTCGAGAATTACGACTCGCACATCACTGTCGATCGCGCTTCGCATTCCCGTCGAGCCGCGATCGAAGTGCGTTCGAGCCTCCAACGCGGCTTCAACTCCGACACTGCGTTGAAGCTGTATCCCTGCATGAGGTTCGATCGCGCCACACTCGCAACCGTTCGGGCAAGACTGTCTGAGTTTGACGCCAGCAGTCGTCCTTCGAGTTTTTTGCTTCACATCATTTGAGAGTTCCCAGAGGAATCAGAAACAATGGCAAAGCGCATTATCTATAACGAAAACGCTCGCCGTGCTCTAGAAAAAGGCATGGACATCCTGGCGGAATCGGTCGCAGTGACCCTCGGCCCCAAGGGTCGTAACGTCGTCCTCGAGAAGAAATTCGGCGCACCGCAAATCGTCAACGACGGTATCACGATCGCCAAAGAGATCGAGCTGGAAGACAACATCGAAAACACCGGTGTTTCGCTCATCCGCCAAGCGGCCTCGAAAACCAACGATGCTGCTGGTGACGGTACGACCACCGCAACCGTCCTCGCGCACGCGATGGTTAAAGAAGGTCTGCGTAACGTCGCAGCCGGTGCGAACCCGATTCTCCTCAAGCGCGGCATCGACAAAGCTACGGCGTTCCTCGTCGACAAAATCAAAGACCAAGCGCGTGAAGTGGGCGATTCCACCGCGATCGCGCAGGTCGGTGCCATCTCCGCCGGTAACGATGAAGAAGTCGGCCAAATGATCGCCGACGCCATGGACAAAGTCGGTAAAGAGGGCGTTATCTCCCTCGAAGAAGGCAAGTCGATGACGACCGAGCTGGAAATCACCGAAGGGATGCGCTTCGACAAAGGCTACATTTCGCCTTACTTCGCCACCGACACCGAGCGCATGGAAGCGGTGCTCGAAGAGCCCTACATTCTGATCACCGATAAGAAAATCGGCCTCGTTCAGGATCTCGTCCCCGTCCTCGAGCAAGTCGCGCGCGCTGGCAAGCCGCTGCTGATCCTCTCGGAAGACATCGAGAAAGAAGCCCTGGCCACCCTGGTGGTCAACCGTCTGCGTGGCGTCCTCAACGTCGCTGCAGTTAAGGCTCCTGGCTTTGGCGATCGTCGCAAGCAAATGCTCGAAGACATCGCCGTTCTCACCGGTGGTCAGCTGATCACCGAAGATGCTGGCCTCAAACTCGAGAGCGCCAAAATCGAAATGATGGGCACGGCTCGCCGCGTCACCATCACCAAAGACAGCACGACGATCGTCGCGGAAGGCAACGAAGCTGGCGTCACCGCCCGCTGCGAGCAAATCCGCCGTCAAATCGAAGAGACCGATTCGAGCTACGACCAAGAGAAGCTCCAAGAGCGTCTCGCCAAGCTGTCGGGCGGCGTCGCGGTCATCAAAGTCGGTGCGGCCACCGAGACCGAAATGAAAGACCGCAAGCTGCGCCTGGAAGATGCCATCAACGCAACCAAAGCGGCGGTTGAAGAAGGCATCGTCCCCGGTGGCGGTACGACCCTGGCGCACCTGGCTCCGAGCCTGGAAACCTGGGCGAACGACAGCCTCACCGACGAAGAGCTGACGGGCGCACTGATCGTCGCTCGCGCGCTGACGGCTCCGCTGAAGCGCATCGCTGAAAACGCGGGTCAAAACGGTGCGGTTGTCGCCGAGCGCGTGAAGGAAAAAGACTTCAACGTCGGCTACAACGCAGCGGTCAACGAATACGCTGACATGTTCGAGGCGGGCGTTGTCGATCCGGCGAAAGTCACCCGTTCGGCGACGCAAAACGCCGCTTCGATCGCGGGCATGGTTCTAACGACCGAGTGCATCGTCGTTGACAAGCCCGAGCCGAAAGATGGCGCTGCGGCGGGCGCTGGCATGGGCGGCGACTTCGATTACTAAGTCCCCATTACGAACGGTGGGTCGCGCACCTGCCGTTCGTTTACGACAGAAATCAAAAAGCAGGCGATCCCACAAGTTTCGTGAGCGATCGCCTGCTTTTTTGTGGGCTATGAAATCTGTGCAGAGATTCAGAACGCATGAAATGGTTCCTAACTTCAGCCAGCATTGCAATTTTGGTGGCAGTGCTGGTACTCGAATTCATTCATCAGGAAAGCGTTGCAGCCATTGGCACGTTAGGATTTTTCTTCCTGTTGTTTGCCGCTAACTTAGACCGAATTTCGGAGTTCCAGGCCAGCGCTACAGGAGTCAGCACAAAGACGCGAGAGATTATCGATCGTTCTGAATCAGCATTGGAGGAACTCAAAATACTGGCGATCGAGTCTACACGTATCTCGCTGTCAGTTATTCAAAGTGCTGGTAGAGTCGAACCCTACAGTGAGGAACAGAAAGAAGAAATCAAGAGTAGGCTCATCGACATCTTGGCTAAAGTCAAGGTTGATGAATCAGGTGTCAGTGCGGCTTTATCTGATTGGTACAAGTGGGTCGAAGCTGATTATCGAAATGGGATTTTAGGCTTGGGAATGCCAACAGGTGCGTCCAATACTTTACTCGAGGATTGGCGTGAGTTGCGTGCTCGAACAGCCTCGCCCGAGCAGATCGAAGCATTCTTGGCAAAGTACAATCTGCTCGAGCAGCGCCAGCAGTACATTGAAGATTACAAGTATTATCGAATCCACCGTCAGCACCGAGATCCCGAGCGGTGGCGCGATCGCGAAAATTGGGGCAGTCTGAAAATTGAGGAATAAATTGAGCGTGGCGTGGTGTTGTGCGATACACCACTACTCACCGGACAGCCCAGGATCGATGCGCTTGCGATCGAAGTAATCTTGCGGGGCTGCGGTCAGAAACTGGGTTTCAGGAAACTGCTCGCGGAAGCCGCGATCGCATCGTAGAAACCCGGTCTCTCAGATCCCGCCGCGATCTTCACTCCGCCGGGACTTCCGGAGTCGGGGCTGTAGTCTGGGGTGTTTCGGGAACTGCGGCCTGGGGGGCCGCTTCGGGAACTGCGGCTGGCGGGCTCTCGATGCGTTTGCGATCGAGGTAGTCCTGGGAAAATGCCTCGGGCTCGGCTTGGGCGACGGGAGCTGGTGGCGATGGAGCCGACACGACAGGCGCGGGAGCCGGGGCTGGCGCTGGTGCAACGGGAGCTGGAGCGGGAATGGGAGCCGGAGCCGGAACTGGTGCGGGTGCGACCGGAGACGGTGCGGCCACAGGAGCCGGAGCCGGTGCAGCCACAGGAGCTGGTGCAGGCACAGTCCGAACGACTGGCTGAGCGACTGGCTGGGCGGGGGCGGGCACGGCAGCTTGTGGCCCGGAAGGTTGCGGCTGGGCTTCGGGCGCGGTCGGTTCGACTGGACGCTGGGCAACGATCGGCGGCTGTGCTTCTCGATCGGCGGCGATCGCGATGCGGTGGTACTCGAGGATTCTTTGCTTGGCGTCGCTGTAGGATGCCGTACCTCTCGGGATCGCCCGCAGGAGAGCGCTGGCGTCGGCGTGGCGACCGTCTTCGGCCAGCAGCTCGGCGCGGTAGAGCTGAGTTTGCGCTTGGACTTCCAGCTTCTCGGTGTATTCGATGCGCTTCTCGGCAACGGTTGCGTATACCGAGGCTTCGGCGGGAATCTCGCTGAGGAACGAGAGCGCGCCGCTAAAGTCACCGGCAGCGGCCAAATCGAAGGCGGTTTGCAGCAGTACGCGGGCGCGAATATCGCGCGCCTGGGTGTACTCAGCAATTTTCTCCTGCGCTAGCGCGTAGCTCGGCGAGTCGCTGGGGATCTGATGCAGCTCGATTAAGGCGGCGGCGAACTGGCCGGACATCGCCTGAGTTCTGGCGCGATACATGTGCAGCTCGCCGAGCGGATCGGTGGACGCCTCGGGAACGAGACCGGACAGGCGATCGAGCAGGTTCTCGACAGCAGGGTTAGCCGGGAGCGGCTGGGCTTCGCGGCGCGGCGGGCGGGTTCGCAGGGCGCGGACGAAGCGATCGAGGTCGCTGCGCCACTGCCGGATTTCCCGGCCCAGGCTGGGCAGAAATTCCGGTGTGGCGACGCCGAGAACTTCCGTGTCAGAGCGATCGCTGCGATCGGCTCCGAAGCGCGCACCTTCGTCGGAAACGGGAATATCGGGCAGCAGCGACGCATCGATTTCCGGGTCGATCAGCTCGTGAGCATAGTAACCACAGATGCCCAGCGTCAGGCCCGTCGCGAGGCTGACCCCCAGGCCGATCGTATCGACTTTAGGCGCTAGAGGCGCGGGCTTGACGGGAGACAGGACTAAGCCTGCGGCGATCGGCTCGGTCGGCGCTGCGGCGCGGTGCTCAGCGCGACTGGGCTCGTCCGCACTGCGCTTGCGGCTCGCGATAACGGTTTCGAGGTCGGGCAGAGGTAGCTGTTGCATGGCAGTCGAACGCGCTGGCGAAGTTCGATCGCCGAGGAGGCCAGCCGCCGCAGTGGCGCGAGTCCTGGCCCCGCTCGACGCGGGTCGTTCTCTTTGTTCGCGCGTTGTCGGTCGGGCTCCGGAGTCTCTGCCGAACTTCTGCCAAACTGTGGCAAAACTTTGCGAAACCCGATCGCGTGCCAGCGTCTGGGTTCCGCAGAAGTCGCCTAAGACGCTTTCTGCACCGAGCCCTGGGTGCCGATTTGGATTAGCTCGATTTTGTAGCCCGTCGGATCTTCCACAAAGGCGATGACTGTCGAGCCGTGCTTCATCGGCCCCGGTTCGCGTACGACCTTGCCGCCGCGATCGGCGATCTGCGCGCAGGTTCCGTAGATATCATCGACACCGATCGCGATATGGCCGTAGGCCGAGCCGATTTCGTACTCGGAGATGCCCCAGTTATGGGTCAGCTCGATGACGGTGTTGTCTGACTCGTCACCGTAGCCGAGAAACGCCAGCGTAAACTCACCGCCGGGATAGTCCTTCTGACGCAGGAGCTTCATACCGAGGACGTCGCAGTAAAAGTCGATCGACCGTTCCAGGTCGCCAACGCGGAGCATGGTGTGGAGGAGTCGCATATTCGGGAGGTCAGAACTACAGTAAACCTCACCAATGCTAGCGAAATCAGCCGATCTTAAGGGTCGAGGCGAACGCGCGGCGTCAGCAGCACCGCCCGCTGACTGTCCACCACCAGCGGCCACAGACCTATCTCGCCGAGCGCTTCTAGGGTGGCCTTGGCTTCGTCCTCGTCAGTCGTGAAGTCCGCCATCAGAAACGGACGCCGACCGTAGGACACCAGGCCCACCGCTTGCCCCGTCACCGCTGCGACATCGGAGGCAACACTCGGGTCGTTGAAATAGTCCACCAGCACGACAAAACCATCGGCCAAGGGCTGCGGGTTAAAGGGAACGACGATCTCGCCGTCGCGAGCGGCGTCGTTGCGCGGGCTGCGTACGTCGGTCGTGCCAAACGGGGGCGGCACGCGATCGCCACTGTTCGCGCGCGGTGACTGGGCCACTGACGGCGGAGGAACGCTGGCCACCGGGGGCGTATCGTCCATCGGCTCGCGGGCGTCGATTTGCGGCGGCGGCAGATCCTCGGGTGTAAATACGGGCAGTTCTTCGGGGTCGTCGGAGGCGTCATCGGAGGTGGCGCTTACCGAAGCGGACGCGTCATCTCCCGCCGGTCGCGCGTCCACCACCTGCACCTCCGGCAGTTCTAGTGCTTGACCGTAAGGGCGCGGCGCGAACTGCGGGTCGGCTTCCGGCTCGTCTTCCGGCAGGCGCGTGACGAAGGCCGAGAGCCCGAAATTATCGGTAAAGCCACGCGCGAGGCCGCTGGCTGCTTGGCTATCGGTGAAGCCCGAAACCCGAATAACAGTGTCGTCGAGGTAGGTGCAGGTCTGTGCGGGATATTCGCCGTCGAGACCTTCGATCGCCGCCTCACGCGCGTCGGTATCGTTGGCGATCGCCAGTACCAGGAACTCGTCCGCTGCAGGAGGTGGACAGGCCGCAAGATCTTGGGCGATCGCCGTGCGCCCTCCGAAACCCAGGCCACTAAAGCCACCGGCGATCGCAGCACCGAAGAACGTGCCGCACAAAGCGAAGAAAGAGCGCGAGACGGAAGAATGCATGGGAATGGTCGGACGTATCGACGGCGGAGAAACGGCAGAATTGCGAGTCGGGGTTGCGGGCGAGCCGGTCATTGAGCCAGTGCGTCGGGCCAGTCGTCGGGCCAGTCGCCGGGCGTCTTTGCAAGCCGTTCGGACGAGCAGCCCGCAAAGACACCCGACAGAGACTTAAGCAGTGGCCAGCGAAGCCAGCGGCTCGGGAATTGACTCCGAGGGCGCTTCAAACTCGCCCGTCAGGACGTGCTCGACGCGTAGCTTAAACCAGGTGATAAAAACCGGATCGGTCGAGACCATCGCCGCAGCAGGCTGGGGGCAGTTGGCTTTCGCCTCAGCCAGCTCCGGCGCTTCAAGAAAGGCGGGACGATCGATCAGCCAGAAGTCGATTTCTTTTTCGCGCTCGTGATAATTGCGCGTGCGCTCTTCGATGACCTCTTGAAGCGGCTCCTCTTCGAGCAAGAAATTGCGGCTGGCGACAGCGTAATAGTAAGTCGTCACGGTGCTTGGGGGTAAAGGGGAATTTATAAGCTCGATCGCGGCCAACACTGCGGGTCGGCGATCGCAAAAAATCAAAGCCGCCGACCGCACGCGATCGACGCAAAAAATCTACGTTCCAGGATACGATCGCGCGCGGCGATCGCAAACCGAGACAAACCGCGAGCGGCCTTCTGCGAATTAGACCTGCGAATCGAGTCCGTAAATCAAACCTGCGAGTCGAGCCCGCAAATCAAACCTGCAATGGGGGAGCGGCACGATTTACAATCGATCGCCTGATAATAACGACAGACAAACATCCAGGAGAAAGCCCCGTGTCCGTTCGCGTTCGCCTCGCCCCAAGCCCCACCGGCACACTACACATCGGCACTGCCCGCACCGCCGTCTTTAACTGGCTCTTCGCCCGCAACCAGGGCGGTACCTTTGTTCTCCGCATCGAAGACACCGACACCGAGCGCTCCAAAGCCGAATTCACCGACAATATCCTCGAGGGTCTGAAATGGCTCGGCCTCGACTGGGATGAAGGCCCTTTCTTCCAGTCCCAGCGCCTCGATCTGTATGAAAAAGCCGTTCGAGAGCTGCTCGATAAAGGCTTGGCCTATTGCTGCTACTGCACGCCAGAAGAGCTAGAGGAAATGCGCGCCGCCCAGCGTGCCGCCAAACAAGCCCCCCGCTACGACAACCGCCACCGCCACCTCACTGACGAGCAGCGCGCCGCCTATGACGCCGAAGGCCGCACTGCCGTCGTCCGTTTCAAGATCGATGACGATCGCGAGATCGCCTGGAACGACATGGTGCGCGATCGCGTGAGCTGGAACACCAGCGACCTTGGTGGCGATATGGCGATCTCCCGCGCCGCCAAACCGGGCGAAGTCGGCCAGCCGCTTTACAACCTCGCCGTGGTGGTGGATGACCTCGATATGAAGATCTCTCACGTCATTCGCGGCGAAGACCATATCGCCAACACCGCGAAGCAAATTTTGCTCTACGAAGCGTTCGGTGCGGCGGTTCCCGAGTTCGCCCACACGCCGCTAATCCTCAACGAGAAAGGCGCGAAGCTCTCCAAGCGCGACGGCGTTACGTCGGTGTCGGACTTCCAGGCAAAAGGCTACACCGCCCCGGCGATCGCCAACTATATGACGCTGCTGGGCTGGTCGCCCGCCGATGGCGAAGAGCGCTTTATGCTGGGCGACGCCGCCGAGCAATTCAGTTTCGATCGCGTCAATAAAGCCGGTGCGAAGTTCGACTGGGATAAGCTCAACTGGCTCAACGGCCAGGTGCTGCACGAGCTGCCGGTCGAGACGCTCCTGCCGATGCTGGTTCCCTACTGGAAAGAGGCGGGCTACCGGTTCGATCTCGACACCGATAAGCCCTGGCTAGAGGCGATCGCGGCGACGATCGGCCCCAGCCTCTCGGTGCTGAGCGAGGCGGTGGAGATGAGCCGCCCACTGATGAGCGACGCGATCGAGATGTCAGAGAAAGCCCAGGGCCAACTGGCAATGGAAAACGTCTCCGAAGCGCTGAAGCTGTCGCTGGAGAAATCCCAGGCGGCGAAAAGCTTCGATGTGGCAGCAGCGAAAAAAGCAATTAAAGAAGTCACCAAAGAGCTAGGCGTTAAGAAAGGCTTGGTGATGAAATCGCTGCGGGCGGCGCTGACGGGCGAGCTGTCCGGCCCTGACCTGATTCAGTCCTGGGTGGTGCTGCACCAGCGCGGTCTAGCGGTGGAACGGTTGCAGGCCGCGATCGGCTAATTCACTCGGCACTGTCGCCTAGAAGTCTGACCGATCGAAAAAGCCAGACTTCTAGACTGCGGTGACTATTTTCGAGCGGCGCTCCAGTGCATCTTTATGGTGGAAGCTCGGAATGGTAGAAGCTCAGACCTGTAAACTTCACCCGCGCGTCCATGAAACAGCCTTTAAAGCAAGATTTGGCGAAGCTGCTGCAAGATTAGCTCTGCCCCCAGCGGCCCGTTGAGTACGTTCCACTCGTAGAACGTCCGAAAGTAAACGCGATCGTTCCGGCTAGCGCTGAGGGACTGGGCGATCGGGTTAGCTTGCCAGTCGTCGCGAATGCGTCCGAGCTGGCGATCGATCAGCGCGTCGGCATTAACTTCGTTCGGTTCCACGCTCGGGTTCGGCTCGGAAGAGTAGCCCAGGACAAACACCAGATCGGCTTCCAGATCGGGCAGAATCTCGATCGAGGACGGCATGAAATTACGCACCACACCAGGCGGCTCGACCATCTCAAAGCCGATTTCTTCAAGCAGTTCGCCGATAAATCCTTCGCCCGTCAGCACGTAAATTGCGCCCCTGTATAGGCTCTCGCCCGTCAGCAACAGCACCTTGGGATGCGCTGCCACCACCTCGGCAAATTCTGCGCGTGCGGCCTGCACCTGCTGCTCGTAGCGCTCGATCGCCGCATCCGCCAGTGCTTCGTCGCCTAAGGCGACTGCCAGCGCCTGCAGGTTGTCGCGCCAGTTGCCCTTTTCCGAGCGCGGTGCCAGGGGCAACGCCGGGGCAATCTCCGACAACACGCTGGATGCGCCCTGAATATTCCAGGACTCGCCGACGATCAGATCTGGATTGAGCCGAACGACGGTTTCCAGGGAGGGAATCTGACCCAGAGTCGCGAGATTGAGCGGTTCGGTGGTGATGCGATCGCCCAGATAGGGAATCGCCAAATTGGGCTGGGTGATGCGATCGGCCTTCACCGGCAAGGCCGTCACCACACCGGAGGGCTGCTGGCCGAGCGACAGCAGCAGATCGAGGGAGTGAATATCGAAGACGGCGATCGCTTCCGGGCGATCGCAAATCTCCATCTGACCCAAGCTATGGGACACCGTGCGGCAGTCGTCGCTGCCTGTGGTGGGTGTCGGAACGCTGCCCCCGCAGGCGACAACGAAGCCGCAAACCACCAGTGCCACCAGCGCGGCGCGGAAGCGAAACCACCGACGAAGGAACCCGTTCATCGTTCTTCCTCGCTAGAACCGAATCGAAAACGAACCGAGTACTGTAAACCCTTCGCCGGGGTAGATTTCCACGAGGCGACCGTTGGCGACCCCTTCGATGTATTCCTCGTCAAACAGGTTGCGGAAGTTGACCGCTGCCGTCCAGTTGTCGCGCTCGTAGGAAATCACGGCGTTGGCGATTAGGTATTCATCAACAGTGTAGCTATTGACAATGTCGCCGAAGCGCTCGCCAACGTAGTTGAGGCCGAAACCGAGCAGCAAACCGTCTAGATCGCCCGACTGAAACTCGTAGGTCGTCCAGAGGTTGGCCATATGCTCCGGCGCGTTGTACAGCTCGTTGCCGGTTGTACCGTCCGTGCTGTCGGTGACTTCCGTATCCAGGTAGGCGTAGTTGGCGACCACGTTCCAACCCGGCAAGATTTCGCCGACGATATCTAGCTCGATGCCCCGACTCGCTTGCGTACCGCTGGGAACCGAGAAGACCGGATTGCGCGGGTCGGGCAGGGCGACGTTCTGTTTCTCGATATCGAACAGCGCTAGGTTAATCAGCAGGTTGTCGTCGAGCAGCTCGAAGCGCGCACCGACCTCGAACTGTTCGCCCTGCTCGGCGTCTAGCAAACCACCCTCAAACGTCGTGCCGATACTCGGCGCAAAAGAGCGGCTGTAGCTGGCGTAGAGCGAAATATCGTCCGATGGCTGGTAGACGATACCGGCACGGGGCGTCCACTCTGACTCCTCGCGATCGGAGTCGGTCGTGCCGGTCAGCACACTAAAGTTGCTGGTTTCTTGGTAAATACTGTCGAAGCGCAAACCCGCCAGCAGAATCAAATCGTCGCGTAGCTGGATCTGGTCTTGCAGAAAAACGCCAAAGGCATCGGTGCGCCCGGTGCTGCGACCCGACAGTGGCAGACTGTCGAAATCGGGTGAATTGACGGCGCTGTAGTCGGGATCGAAGATATTGAGCACATCGACGCTATTAACCGACGGCGGGAACGGCGTACGCGTCTCAGTACCGCGATCCCAGAAGCTGACAAAGTCAAAACCTGCCAGCAGCGTGTGCTCGATCGGGCCGGTGTTAAACTCGCCGACCACGTTGGTTTGCAGCTCGAGGTTGCTCAGCGGCTGGTCGAGGCGACCCATAAACAGAAACAGGTCGCCCGTATCTTCATCAAATGCGGTGGGCAGCAGGCCGAAGTCCACTAGAAAGCTCGTCACGCTGGTGGGAACTGTGGTGTCATACCGGTTGTAGTGCATCGAGTTGCGCAGCTTCCAACTGTCATCGAAGCGGTGTTCGAGTCGGTAGCCAAAGCGTAGCGATTCGGCGGTTGCTACGTCGCTGGGGTCATTGAGGGGGGTGTCGAAGGGAATGTCCGCGACCTCGTCGCCCACCGCCAGCAGCCCGAATTCGCCGGGGCGCTCGTCGTCGCGATATTCCAGCTCTAGAGTTAGGTCAGTGTCGTTGCCAATATCGATCGCCACCGTCGGTGCGATAAAGAATCGCTCGATCGCCCGATCGTAGCCGCGAATATTGTCTTCGGTGCGATAGAGCGCGTTGAGCCGATAACGGACGCTGCCGTCTGCCGATAGCGGGCCGGTAAAGTCGATATTAGGCTCGAAGAATTCACGATTGCCGACGCGCATCCCCAGCTCGTAGCGCGGCGTGCCTAGGGGCTGCTCGCTGACCAGGTTAATTACGCCGCCCGGCTCCAGGACGCCAAAGAGAATCGACGCCGGCCCTTTGAGGACTTCGACTTGCTCGATATTGGCCAGCTCGGCAAAGCCCGCGTTGTTCGTGCCGCCGTTGGTGAGTCGGACGCCGTCGCGCAGTACTGCCGCACTGTCGAAGCCGCGAATCGTAAAGCGCTGGCCGCGCGGGTCGTCCTCGGCGTTGGTGACGCCGCTGGCGTTGCGAATCACTTCGCTCAGGCCAACTGCGCCCTGGTCTTCAAAAATCTCGCGGGGAATGACTTGAATCGATTGGGGCGTGTCGCGCAGGGGCGTATCGGTGCGTGTCGCGGTGGTGGCGTCGGGAACGAGGTAGCCGTCTTCTTCGCCCGTCACGCCTAGAACGATCGCGTCTCCGCCATCACCACTTCCAGCCGCGCCCAGCGTCACGTTCAGCACCAGACTCGCGCTGCTGTCGGTGACGTCCGCAATCGGTGGAGCATCGGAGCCGGTAATCGCAATCTGGACGCGATCGCCGTCTAGCTCCGACACCTGAATCAGCGCGATCCCGTCCGCCGGTGCGAATTCCTCGAAGCCTACTTCGGACAGCACCGTGTTGGGAATCTCCAAAATCAGCGCGTTGCCCAGGGTGCGGCTCGTATCCGGCCCGGCCAGGATCTCGCCGTCGGTTTCCAGAGTGAGCTGCAAGCCCGTCTCGGTTTCAACGATTCCCAGTCCCGTAATCGTCACCGCCGCTTCGGACTGGGCGAGGCGATCGACATCGAGCGAAGGAGACAAATCCAGCGCTCGCGATACGTCACCCGCCGCCAGTGCGCCGCCGAGAGCCAGCAATGCAACCGAACTTAACTTCAACACCTGCGGTTTCATCGGTCTCACGAATCACTCCTCACAACAGATGCACTAGTGATGCGCGATCGGGATGGACGACCACACGCCCCACTAATGCAAATTAATCTCATAAAGATAGAGGACTCGCACCGACTCGTCCAGAGATTCCACGCTGGATTCTCGTAACGCAACGAGAGTCTCTCAGCTTCTATTGGCTCGACAGTGAGTGAGATTGCGGCAAGATAAGGCGGCAACCGCAGAATGGGTTTAGCGGCTTTGCGTCGCTGCTGGCGGATTAAGAATCTCCCAGAGTTTCACGAAGCCGTCGTAACACGAGCTCTGCTCCAATCGGCCCGTTAAGGATATTCCACTCGTAAAACGTCTGGAAATAGACGCGATCGGCCTGGCTAGCCGCGAGCGACTGGGCGAGAGGGTTGCGCTCCCAGTCCGAGCGAATCTTTTCAAACTGACTCTTGAAGAAAGCTTCGCGATCGCTCTGTGACGCTCCAGCCCTCAACGTTTCTATGCTGTAGCCCAGTATGACGATCGAGTCGGCCTCGTTGAGTTCCGGCAATAGCTCGATCGAGACGGGAACCGAGTTGCGCTCTGCCCCACGCGGCACGACCAGCTCGAACCCCACGGCTGTCAGCAGCTCGCCGACAAAGCTCTGTTCGGTGAGCGCGAAGAGGATGCCCCGCGTGAGGTTGTCCCCGCTCAGCACCAGCACCTTTGGATGCGTCGCGATCGTCTCGGCCAGCTCCCGGCGCGTCAGCTCGAGCTGCGCCTGATAGTCGGCGATCGCCGCGTCGGCCAGATCGACATTTCCCAACATTTTTGCCGAAAGCCGCAAGTTCTCGCGCCAGTTCCCCGTGTCGCTACGCCGCGCGAGGGGTAGCACGGGCGCAATCTGCGACAGCAACGGACTCGGCAGGCGGTGGGCTTCACCGACGATCGCATCGGGCTTCAGTTGCACCAGGGCTTCCAGTGACGCCGGAGTCGCAAACGAGCCGAGCGCGACGGGCTGGCTAGCAAGCCGCTCGCCGAGCGTGGGAATTGCGAACTCGGGTTGTTCGACGCGATCGGTCTCGACGGGCTGCGGCGTCACGACTCCGGCGGGCTCGCGATCGAGCGACAGCAGCAAATCCAGGGAGTGGAGGCCGAGGGTCGCAATATCCTCGGGGCGATCGCAAATCTTGGTCTGACCCGAATCGTGCTCGATCGTGCGGCAGTTGTCGGACTGCCCGCCAGCTTGCCCATTGGAAACCGAGAGATTTCCCCGCCCGCAGGCGACGATCGAGCAACAAGCAAGTAGTGACAGCAGGCCGTAGCCCAGTTTTCTAAGACCCATACGATGATGCCGGGTTAGAACTCGATCGAGAACGAACCAATCACCGTAAAGCCTTGGCCAGCGTGAATCCCACGCGCACGGCTGTTGCCGGCAGTTTCGATGTAGTCAATATCGAAGATATTGCGGAAGTTCACCGCTGCCCGCCAGTTGTCTTTGTCGTAGGCAATGACGGCATTCGTCAGGAAGTAGTCATCCACCGAGAAGCTGTTGGCCAGATCGCCGAAGCGCTCGCTGACGTAGTTAAAGCCAGCGCCCAACATCAAACCTTCCAGAGCTCCGGACTGAAACTCATAGGTCGTCCAAAGGTTGGCGACGTTTTCCGGCGCGTTGAGCAGCGAGTTGCCCGAGTTTGGATCGTCATCATCGGTGATTTCCGTATCCAGCAAGGCGTAGTTGGCGACGATATTCCAACCGGGCAGGATTTCGCCGATGATATCGAGCTCGATGCCTCGGCTGCGTTGGGCTTCACTGGCGATCGAGAACGCCGGGTTGTTGGGGTCTGTAATCGCGACGTTCTCTTTGTCGATATTGAACAGTGCCAAATTGATGTAGAGATTGTCGTCGAGCAGCTCGGCCCGCGCCCCGATTTCAAACTGCTCGCCCCGCTCGGCTTCAATAAAGCTACCGTTAGCCTGCGTTGCAAAGTTTGGGGTAAAAGAGCGGCCATAGCTGGCGTAGAGCGAAAGGTCTTCTGAAGGTTGGTAAACCAGACCGGCGCGGGGCGTCCAGTCTGACTCCTCACGCTCGGTCTCAGTCGCACGACCCAAAAAGCGGCTGGTGTTTTCCTGGTAGACCGTGTCAAAGCGTATCCCCGCCAGCAGAATCAGGTTATCGAGTAGCTTCACCTGGTCTTGAACGTAAACCCCCAGATTACTCGTACGCCCCGAGCCGCCGAGGACTTCTGCAAACGAGTCGTCAAAATCAGGCGTGGAGAGGCCACTGTAGTCGGGGTTAAAGAGGTTCAGAGACCCAATCAGACTGGGATCGGGCGGGAATACCGAACGGGACTCATTGCCGCGATCCCAAAAGGTGAAAAAGTCCACACCAGCCAGCAGGGTGTGCTCGATCGAGCCGGTATTAAATTCACCAACTACGTTGGTTTGCAAGTCGAGATTGCTGGCAGGCTGATTCAGACTGGCCGGATAGAAAAAGACGTCGCCGGTGTCCTCATTAAACGCAGTGGGAAGTAGCCCAAAACCGACCAATTGAGGTGCCAGGTCGATGAAAATTTCCGAATCGTAGCGGTTGTAGACCAGCGAGTTGCGCAGCTTCCAATCTTCATCAAAACGGTGCTCTAAGCGGTAGCCCAGGCGCAATGATTCGGTCTCTGCCGCTTCATCAGGATTGGACAGCGCTCGATCGAACGGTACGTCGATAACCTCGTCGCCAATTGCAACCAAACCAAAGTCATTGGGGCGTTTGTCATCGCTATACTCCAGTTCCAGAATCAGGTCGGTATCATCGTCGATATCGATCGCGATGACCGGCGCAATAAACACCCGCTCCACATCCGTGTTGTAATCGCGGTGATAATCTTCCGTGCGGTACAGCGCGTTGAGGCGATAGCGCACGCTGCCGTCTGCCGTCAGTGGCCAGGGTAAACGCATCTAAAAAGGGGGCGATTCATGGAGTGTCAGAAGCAAGCCC
>ERZ1740067.446-NODE-446-length-33370-cov-6.377488_pt1 | contig 33370 bp, 36 predicted proteins | sample MGYA00581736_ERZ1740067 | MGnify/ENA primary metagenome ERZ1740067 (study PRJEB43018, sample SAMN04849236) | marine metagenome | isolation source: floating plastic debris | place: Pacific Ocean | collected 2008-08-27 | study: EMG produced TPA metagenomics assembly... | reverse complement strand
GAGGGGAAGTCTGGGCGCAATCTGGATTACCTCGCCTGGATGGTCGTGCATTTGCGTGAGATGGGCATTCGCGATACGGGACTTGAATCCCTGTTGAAAGATGTCGAGGCGCGGCTGGCAGGCGCTTAGCTGCCGATCTTCGTTTTGGCTTCTTCTACCAGCCGTGTGGTGGCGGGCTCGATGGCTGCTTCAAGCTTGGCCATGAAGTCACGGCGTTTGAGACCGGGCTCAATGGCCGGGAGAATTTCGACCACGATGCTGCCGGGCTGACGCTTGAGGGCACGGCGGGCCCAGAACATGCCGGAATTCAACGCCACGGGAATGCAGGGGATGTCCAGCTGCGTGTACAGCGCGGCGGCGCCTGGCTTGTAGTCTGGTTCGGAACCCGGCGCGCTGCGGGTGCCTTCCGGGAAGATCATGATGGGGCGGCCGTCAGCGACGGCCTTCTTGCCCTGCCGCACCAGCTTGCGGATGGCACTGGGGCCTGAGCCGCGGTCAATGGAAATCATGCCAGCCTTGATGGCGTACCAACCATAGAGCGGCACATAGGTGAGTTCCTTCTTGAGGACGATGGCCGGGTCTTTTGCGGCGACGGCCCAGAAAATCGTGTCCCACATGCTCTGGTGCTTGGAGGCAATCAGGCAGGCGCCGTCAGGAAGGTTTTCAGCGCCGCGGATCTCATAGTCGACGCCGGTGATGTTGGCGGCACCCCACAATTGCAGCTTTGACCACAGATTGATGGCGGATGCCGTCATGCGGCGCGGCAACACCAGCAAGGGCAGGCCGCCAAGGGTCATGATGGCACTGACCGTGTAGAGATAGATTTGATAGAGCAGCGAGCGGAGCGCGATCACGTAACGTCGTCTCTCTTTTTGGGCGCTTGGGTGGCCTCAGCCAGGGCAGCTAGCCGAACCGCGTGCGCAGCAGGGTAATGACGTATTTCGCGTACTCCGTGACGAGCAGACGCGCAACCCTGACATTGCCCAAAGGCCGATCCATGCCGCTGCTGGCAACGGTTACCGGCAGTAATGTGACGTCCGGCATCTCATTGCGCAGCAGAACGAGACTGCGGGGCATATGGTAGTCGCTGGTGACGACAGCCAGTGATGTGTAACCCTTTTCAGAGACCCATTTCGAGGTCTCGTCCGCGTTGCCGACAGTTGTGCGTGCGCGAAAGCCAAGATCAACGCAGCAGTCGAACCGGGTGTCCGGTCCCCCGAACTGGGTGGCCAGGTCCTCGCGGCTGATATCGGTGTTGACGCCTGAGATGAGCAGGCGTGCACCGCTTCCGTTTTCAAGCAATTGTACGGCGCTCATGATGCGGTCGCGATCGCCGGTGAGGACGACGAGAGCATCCACGTCCATCGGGGCTGTTTGGGCGGCAGGGTCTGTCGGCTCGGGGATTTCCAGAACAAACTGAATGAAGCCGCCGATTCCGATGAAAACAATGATGGCCAGAATCCCGGCAAGCAGCCGCAATGGGCGAAACGGTGTGCGTTTACCACTGCCTGACTGTCCGAAAATGGGAATCGGGTCGTTCACTGTCTTGTCCGGCTACTCACTCAACAAACTCAATTTATCCGCAGCAACGCTCAGATATGTGCCCTTACGGGTGTCTTGATGCCGTTATGCATCCCTACAGCTGAACATTTCCACTCAATAGCAGCGAATATCGTGCCACAGCGCCGTTGCGCCCGCAGATGACGAGGGAAGCGTGCAGGATGCCGGGACAATAGAGCGCGAAAATTATGGCTAAAGCGTGGGGGCGAGGGCGCGGATGACGGTCATGCGTGCGGCGATGGCCGTGAGACCGGTTGCGGCAAGGGGCACAGCTACAAGCACGACATAGTGGGTCCACGGCATCTGCAGTTGCGGCAGCAGCGATACCAAACCTGCTTCGTTGTTGGCGGAAAGGCCGAAGAGCAGGAATGTGAAAGCAGCAGCTCCCCAACCGGCGAACCCCGCTTTTAGGCCCGTGGTGAGAAAACGTTTTTGCACCTCACCGGCGATGAAGCTGTCGCGGGCGCCAATGAGATGCAGGACTTCGACCGTGTCGCGATTGGCTGCCAGGGCAGAGCGGGTCGCGAAGACGACGATGGCTGCCGTGGTGATGGCGACCAGCGCGAGTATTCCCATTCCAACGAGTTCAATGATGGTTGCAGCGCCGGCCAATTCGTCGCGCCATCGGGCATGGGTGTCCAGCGTCGCATTGGGCGCGGCGGCCTTGAGACGGGCCCGCAGAGTGTCGAGGTCAATGATGGCGCCGGGGACCATGTCGGCGTGGATCAGCATGGGAATGGGGAGACCGGTGAGAGCATCGGAATCGCCCAGCCATGGTTCAATCAGTGCCGCGGACGCTGATTGGGGCAAGGCTTCAACCGACGCAATGTCAGGCGCGGATTCCAGAAGTCCAATGACGGCCTGGGCTTCCGCTTCCACGTCGACCCCGGCGCGTGGAACCACCTGAATGGTCAGGGCGCGGTCCAGGTCTTCGGTCCAGGCGCGGCTGGCGTCTGACGTCAAAAGGGCTCCGCCCAAAGCGAGGCAGGCGAGATAGCACATGCCGGCGATGACGACGCCCAGCGCGGCGCCACCGCGGCCTCGGGGCATCAGGTCAGTTGCGGGTTCCAGGCCGTTCATGTCCGGACTGTCGGTTCCGGTGAGGCCGACGCGCTGGCGCAGCGCGAAGGCCATGCCCCTGTTGCTGGTATTGTTTATCAGAGTACGGATCATTGGGTGAGTTCACCCTTCGCCAGATGCAGGACGGGCGCCCCGGATCGCTCCACCATGGTGAGGTCGTGGGTAGCTATGAGGACAGTTGTGCCGAAGCGGTTGAGCTCTTCAAACAGACGCAGGAGCCGCATGCCCATTTCCGGGTCTACATTGCCTGTGGGTTCGTCCGCCAGCAACACGTCCGGCCGGGCGACGACGGCGCGGGCTATGGCGGCGCGCTGCTTTTCACCACCCGACAGCGTGGCGGGGGTGGCGTGCATGCGTTCGCCGAGACCGACCCACTGCAGCAGCTCGATTACGTCGTCCTTGTAGTCTTCCATATCATGGCCAGCGATGCGCAGGGGCAGGGCCACATTGTCAAACGTCGTCAGATGATCGAGCAGGCGGAACTCCTGAAACACAACGCCGATGCGGCGGCGCAGGGCCGGCAGTTGCAGACGGCTTGTGGTGGCAAGATCATTCCCGAACATCGTGATGAGCCCCCGCGATGGGCGCAGGGCCAGGAACATGAGCTTGAGAAGCGATGTCTTGCCGGCGCCTGACGGGCCGGTCAGGAAATGAAAGCCACCTGGTTCCAGGTGGAAGCTGATGTCGCGCAGGACTTCGGGCCCCAATCCGTATCTCAGGCCGACATTTTCAAAACGGATCACGGGAAGACATGCCCCAGGGTAATGGCCAAAAGTGGATCATATGTGCCGGTTAGACCTGATCGGACCCGGCGAAAAACCATTGAGATCGCCCGGATTCTGGCGAATCGCGGCATGGTTAGCCAAGTTTTAACGGACTTTGGCGCATTGATAAGGCAAGCACCATAGGTCCTGCTTTGCGTTTTGGCGGAATTGCAGGGTTTGACGTCCGCGGTGGTCCCGGCTTGCTTTGGGGGCGGGGGCCATGCAAAACACGCATCGGAATTTGCCGGACACCTGACCGGCACAAAGCTGAGAGATTTTCCGCAGACCTATGATCATCACCTGCCCGGAATGTGATACGCGCTACACGGTCAAGGCTGCCGCCTTCAAGGCGCCGGGTCGTAAGGTGCGTTGCGCGAGCTGCGGCAATGAATGGTTTCAGGAGCCACCGGAAGACGCGCCCAAGCCGGTTGAGCTGGAAGAACCGCCGGCGCCTGATCCGGCCCCTGAGCCTGCTCCGGAACCTGACCCGGTACCTGACGTCGCGCCTGAGCCTGTGCCGGAACCCGAGGCCGCTGGCGAAGATGTCGTTGAAGAGGCCCCGGTGGCTTCAAAGCCGGTTATCACGCGCCCGGCTCCGGTCGACGATGCGCCGCCCATGGCAGAGGAAGAATTTGCTCCAACGGCTGATGCGTCTCTTCCTGATCAACCGTCCGTCTTCAAGCCGACGCAAGCGCCCAAACAATCCCGGGCCATCCTGTTGGGGTGGGCGGCGCTATTTTTGTTTGTATTCGTCTTTTTTGGATCGCTGATTGCCTTCAGGGGAGACGTGGCACGGTACTGGCCAGCGACAGCGTCACTGTATGATGCAATCGGACTTCCGGTGGTCCAGCAGGACATCGGTCTGCGGAACATCAGCAAAGAGACCACTGTCGAGAACGGTTTGACGGTCCTGTCCATCACCGGTGAGATCATCAATACGGGTGAGGAGCGGGGTGCCGTGCCGCGTGTGCGCGTGGCATTGCGCGACAGGGAGGGCCTTGAGCTCTACCACTATTTCTTTGCGCTGCCGGAGGCTGAGCTTGATCCGGGCGCGTCGGCTGAATTTGTCACCCGGCTCTCAAGCCCGCCGGCTGCTGCCGACCATCTGGTGTTGCGCTTTGTCGAGCCGGGCGAATATACGGGCAACGAAGTGCCTGTGGCATCTGACGGCAGCTAATGTTCTGGATTTTAGAAGCGCTGGAGCAGGCGGTTGAGATAGTCCAACTCGACCGGCGGGCGGTCTCTGTCGCCGACACGACGCTGAAGCTCTTCCAGGATGCGGCGGGCGCGTTGGACTTCACTCTCATCGGGAATCTCCACGCCATCGCCCTGTTGCGGCCCTGAACTGCGCTGGGGGCGGCCAAGCGGGTCACGGCCTTCGCTGCCTTGTCCGCGGTCCTGTCCTTGCTGCTCGTTGGACATGGCCAGTTCATTGAGCAGGCTTTCGGCCAGCGCCTGTGCGCCGTCGCGCAGATTCTCGATTGCCTCGCCCTGTCTGCGGGCGGCGCGTTCCAGGTCCCCGTTTTCAAGGGCCTCCTGGGCATCGCGCATGGCGCGGTCAGCCCGGCCGAGTGCCGAAGGGGTGTCCACGCCTGATCCCTGAAGCCCCTCACGCAGTTGAGACAGGCTGTCACGCACATCCCCCTGGCGTTGTTGGAGGGTGCCACCTGGCCCGGAGCCGCCTTCGCGCCCCTGCTGCTGGCCGCCCTGCTGTCCCTGTGGTGTCCCTTCCTGGCCTTCAAGGCCTGCATTGCCTTCCTGCACGGTTTCGTCCTGCAGGGCGCGTTGCTGTTCGATGATGTCTCCCATCTGACCGATGGCATCTTTCATGGCTGACTGGGGCGGTGTCATATTCATCTGGCCCGGGGTGCCGGTCGCCAGATTTTCCATCATCTGGCGCAGCTCGGAGAGAAGCTGCCGCGCGGCATCGCGCGAGCCGGACTGCGCAAGGTCCTGAAGGGCATCCAAAAGGCTTTCCAGATCGCCGCGCTCGAGGGACTGCATGTTCGGGTCCATCGGGGCCATCTCGCCGTTCTGGGCCGCCTGCATCTGTTGTTGGGCGAGGGCCTGAAGGAACTGATCCATGGCATTGCGCAGTTCGTTCATCAGCCGTTCGATCTCAGCATCTGACGCGCCGTTGGCGAGCGCGTCCATCAAGGCGTCCTGAGCGTCCCGCAAGGCAGACTCGGCAAGGGAGAGGTCGCCATCCTCGAAATGCAGCGCGATGTCCCATAGAAGGTCGTAGATGCCGTCCAGGTCGCCCGGGTTGCTGGCTCCCCGCAGCCGCCAATGCGCGGCCCGCAGGGGCAAATAGTCATTCGCCGTCTCGTAATATCTGTCTGCGTGCAGGGTGAGCGCGTTGAGGGCGATGGCCACGTCCGGTGCTCTGTCAGGTGTGCGGGCCAGTCGCTGGCGCTGTTCGATGACGGCTCGGGCGATCGGGTCGGTGAAGCGGCGCTGGGGCAAGCGCATGATGCGGGTCCGGCTGGTGCCCTCCTGTCCAGCTTCGTCAAAGGCTGCGAGGGTGATGGCCACCTGCAGGCCGGCCCAGGGGTGGCTTGTGAGGTCCTTGTAGGCAAATTCCCCTTCCGCATCGACGACGCGGGCGGAGGGGAGCGGCAGCTTCAGCACCGGCGGTTTAACAGCTGCCAGGGCGCCGATGTCGGTTTGTGCCGTGCCGTCGGCAGGCTCAGCGGACGCGTCATCGCTGACATTGGCATCGACATCGCCGGCGCGGGGCAGGGTGACTCGCATTTCCGCCTGGGTGATGCCGTAATCATCCAGTAGGTCATAGCCGACGGCCAGGGATAGTTGGGCCGTCACCGACAGGGCATCGCCTTCGGTAAACAGGATCTGTGGGTCGCTGTCTGGTTTAACGTCGATGGAGAATTCATCCAGGGTGCGGCCGTTGGCGATGATTTGCAGAGCACCGCTTTCGCCAATTGGGAGTGCTATTTCATGAGCGCCCGACACATCGGACTCAAAATCGGTGCCCACGCCCGCAAGTCGTGCTTCGGCTGATGACGCGCCATAGACCCGTGCTGTCAGCACGCTGCCTTCCGGGACATTGACAGCGTTGGCGGTATCACCTTCGGTTTGCGGCACTGTATTGAGGAAGAGTGGTGGTACCGATGTGTAGGCAGGCGGGGTGATCCAAGCGTCGAACGCGATGGTGTTGCCCGAGGCTCCAAACGCTGCGCCCGGGAGCAGGTTCTCTGCCAGCCGGGCCGGGGCATCGCGGCCGGCATAGACAAGGGCGCAGACGAACAGGATGAGTGTGGCGGCCCGCAGCGCCATGGGATCAAGCTGGGGAGCAGGAGACCGCGGAGCGACTGCGTGTGCGTTCTTTGCGGCTTGCTCCAACTGCGCCAGATGTTGCCGCCACAACGCGGCGCCGTCGTCGCGGTTGCCGATAAAGTCCGCGCGGATGTCTTCCAGGGACGACAGCGGACGGTGCTTGAGACCCGAGCGCGTTTCGATCCGGCGCAGCGCGTCGGTCCTGCCAGGCCATGTTACGTCTTTGAGGTTGGCGTAAATCAGCCATCCACCGCCGCCCACAACGCCGATGAAGGCAGTCCATTGGATAATGCCCGGCAGGACGCTCCAGCCATTGATGAGAGACACCGCAGCATAAAGACCCGCAAGGCACAGTGGACCCAGAAGGGCCGGCCACACGGCCTCCCAGAAAAGGCTGAGGCGGGTGATGGTCACCTTTGGGTCAAGACCACGGGGCAGCGAATGAGACTGGCCTCTGGAGGAGCGGGTGGTCCAGCGTGGGGACCAGGCTTTCGCCCAGCCTTGGGCAATCCCTGCTTTTTCGCCTCTTTCGGCCACCAATTGCTCCCACACATTGCGCCAGAGGGGCCTTTGTGAGGCATCGGGCTCTAGCTAGCCTTTACGGGCGCTTCCGGCGGAATTTAGCTCTCCAGCCAGCCCGGTAGGCGATTGTCGGCAAGCAAAGCGTCATAAGTTTGGCGCTCGCGAACCACGGACCATTGGTCCCCGTTGACCATCACCTCGGCCACCAGGGGCCGCGCGTTGTAGGTGGATGCCTGCACCGCGCCATATGCTCCTGCAGAGAGGATAGCGAGACGGTCCCCCGGGGCAAGCTCTGGCAGTTCACGATCCTTTGCGAATGTGTCGCCGCTTTCGCACACCGGACCGACGATATCGGCCCTCAGGCGGGGTGTGGAGTCAGGCGTTTCGGCGACCGGAAGCATGTCGTGCCAGGCGTCATAGAGCGTCGGGCGGATCAGATCATTCATGCCCGCATCGAGAATCAGGAAATCCTTGGCTTCACCGTTCTTGACGTAGGTGACTTCTGTCACCAGAACGCCGGCATTGCCCGCAATGATGCGGCCCGGCTCGAAAAGCAGGCGCACGTCCAGGTCGGCAAACGCGTCACAGGCGATGCGGCCATATTCGTCCGGGTGGGGCGGGGGCTCGTTGCCCTGCATGTAGGGAATGCCCAGGCCACCGCCGAGGTCGACATTGCGGACGTCGTGGCCCTGATCCTTCAGTTCACGGACAAGCTCCGCCACCTTGGCGAAGGCGGCGCGGAATGGATCAAGGGACGTGATCTGACTGCCGATGTGAACGTCGACGCCGACAATCTCAATACCCGGCAACTCGGCTGCCCGTGCGTAGACTGCGTGTGCCCGTTCCCAAGCAATGCCGAACTTGTTTTCCGCCTTGCCGGTGGTGATCTTCACATGGGTGTTGGCATCCACATCCGGGTTCACGCGCAGGGAGATGGGCGCGCGCATGTTCTTGGCGAGCGCCACCTCATTGAGGGCTTCGAGCTCGGGTTCGCTTTCCACATTGAACATGAGAATGCCCGTATCCAGCGCGTAGGCCATCTCGTCGCGTTTCTTGCCGACGCCGGAGAACACGATCTTGTCCGCCGGGATGCCGGCGGTGCGGGCGATGCGGATTTCACCCTGCGAGACGACATCGGCGCCGGCGCCCATGCGGGCCAGCGTCGATACGACGGCAAGGTTGGAGTTTGACTTGACAGAGAAGCAGACGAGCGCGGGGTTGCCGCTTGTGCCCTGCTTGAAAGCGTCAGAGAACACCCGGAAGTGGCGTTCCAGGGTGGCCGTCGAATAGCAATAGAAGGGCGTCCCCACCTCATCCGCAATGGCGGGCAGGGGAACATCTTCGGCGTGCAGGACGCCGTTCTTGTAGGCGAAGTGATGCATCTGCTTATTTGGTGGCTTGCTTAGTTTTCTTGAACGGGCTCTGGCGCCGGGAAACGGGCGTCGTCATCGGACTTATTCTTGCTGTCGGATGTTTCAATCAACACATCCCTGCCGTCCGGCGGCACAGGGTTTCCTCGCACACCACAGGCGGACACGAGGACTGTAAGGGCGATCACCACAGGCAGTTTGCCTGCGGTGTCAAATGTCAGGCTCATGAAAGCTGCTCCCGCCAGAATTGTACCTGTGCCCGCACATTGTCGGGCGACGTTCCGCCAAAGCTTGTGCGGCTTTTGACTGAGTTGTCGAGGCCCAAGACCTCAAAAACCTCAGGCGTGATTTTTGGTTCGGCTTCCTGCATCTCTTCGAGCGTCAGCACGTCCAGATCACAGCCCTTGGCTTCAGCCGCCGCAACGAGGCGGCCCGTTACGTGATGCGCATCGCGGAACGGCATGTTGAGAGACCGCACCAGCCAGTCGGCGAGGTCTGTGGCAGTCGAGAAGCCTTTGGCGGCGCTCTCGCGCATTGCCGGCTTGTTGACGGTCAGGTCCGCGATCATGCCGGTCATGGCGGCAATGGCGAGGTCGAGCGCGTCCATGCCGTCAAAGGCGGGTTCCTTGTCTTCCTGCATGTCCTTTGAATAGGTCATGGGAAGGCCCTTCAACATAACCAGAAGGCTTGTCAGGGCGCCGATGATCCGGCCCGGCTTCGCACGCACGAGTTCGGCAGCGTCCGGGTTGCGCTTTTGCGGCATGATGGAAGAGCCCGTTGAGAACTTGTCCGGAAGGCGCACAAAGTTGAACTGGGCGGATGTCCAGATGACGATCTCTTCCGCCAACCGCGACAGATGCACCGAGCAGATGCTTGCGGCGGACAGGGTTTCGAGCACGAAGTCGCGGTCCGCAACCGCATCAAGCGAGTTGCGGGTGGGCCCATCAAAGCCCAGCGCCTTGGCCGTCTGGTCCCGGTTGATGGGGAAAGACGTGCCGGCGAGGGCGGCAGACCCTAGCGGGCTCTGGCCGGCGCGGGTGTGGGCATCCATGAAGCGGCTGCGGTCGCGCGCCAGCATTTCCACATAGGCCAGACAGTGATGGCCGAAGGTGACGGGCTGGGCAGATTGCAGATGGGTGAAGCCGGGCATCACCGTCTCTGCGTTTGCTTCCGCCTGATCAACCAGAGCGGTCTGCAGCTGCTTGAGGCCTTCGTCGAATGCCAGCAGACGCTCGCGGACATGCAGCTTGAAGTCGGTTGCGACCTGGTCGTTGCGGGACCGGGCTGTGTGCAGACGGCCGGCGGCCGGGCCGACGATCTCTGTCAGGCGCGCTTCCACATTCATGTGGATGTCTTCCAGGTCGCGGCGGAACGGGAAGGTGCCGTTCACGATCTCTTGTTCGACCTGATCCAGCCCTTTGAGGATTTCTGCGACGTCTGTGCTTGAGATAATGCCGCAATCGGACAACATTTGCGCATGCGCACGGCTGCCGGCGAGGTCCTGCATCGCCAGCCGCTGGTCAAAGTCGATGGAGACATTGATTGCCTCCATGATGGCGTCAGGTCCGTCTGCGAACCGGCCGCCCCACATTTTGTTGCCCATGGTCTTTACGTCTTCACTTCAAGGAATCCCGCTTCGATGGCTCGCGATAAAAAACCGCAAAAAGTCTCACCAAAGTTGAGGTTTCAGATTGCCGCCCTTGTACTCGCGGCAGGACTTGCGGCGGTTCTATACGGCAACCCTATTGGTGGCAAATCTGATGGGTCGGCTGAGCCTGACGTGGCGGTGAGCGTGCTTGCCCCTTACGCGGTTGGCGCCGTTGAGAATTTCGTGCCGGCGCGTGAGCCGCTGGAGCTCGAAGCCATCGAATTTGTAGACGGTGAGGGCAATGCGCTGACGCTTGATGATTTCAGGGGCCGTATTGTTCTGCTTAATCTTTGGGCCACATGGTGCGCCCCATGCCGGGAGGAAATGCCGGACCTGGATGCTCTGGAGGCAGAGCTTGGCAGTGATGATTTTCTGGTGCTCGCACTCAGCCTTGATCGCGGTGGTATTGAGAAGCCTCGTGATTTTCTGGAGGAAATTGAAATCGCGAATCTGGCTCTCTATCACGATGCAACGGGGCGTATGGGCACGCGGCTGGGCGCATTCGGGCTGCCGACGACATTGCTGATCGGACGGGATGGCAAGAGCCTTGGGCGGCTGGTTGGCCCCGCGCACTGGGACGCGGATGATGCTGTGGCTCTTGTTCAGACAGCGATTGGTGCAGATAGCTAGAAGCGCCTAGGCTTCTTCGCTCAGGTAACTCGTAAACATTCCGCCGAGATATTGGGTGATCTCTTCGCTGCCATTTGTCAGCGGCAGGGTGACGCTGTGAAACATCAGATGCTCAGTTTCAGGGCGCGAGCCCCGGGCCTTGAGGATGACAGGTGCCATGTTCTCTGCGGCGCGGGCGGTCACGGCCCGCCAACGGTTCTGCGTGTCGCCGCCCAGATCCTCGCCGACCTCGCTGACCATCTTGCCGGTACGGTCCTGGCCGGTGATCTCTGCCACGGCTGACCCGTACAGACGAATCCGGAAGTCGGTTGTGCCCTCCACGACCTCGGTGATGAGCAGATTGGGTGCAATGTCGGACAGGTCGGTCAAACCAATGTCTGACCGATCAGGAACTCTTTTGTCGCCGCGTTTTTCCAGCCAATAGTTCCAAAGCTTCAGCGCGCCGGGATGTTCAGGTTCATCCAACAGAGTAATCGTTGGATCACTGTCCAAATCTGACGAGTTTGTACTCACAAAATACACACACAAAAATATTGCTAACTTCGACTATGCACCACAGGAGACGACAATTTGTCAGACATGAACAGCAGCTAAATGCGCGTATAGCGATTAAGGTTAATATCCACAGAGTAAGCTGTTGAATCCGCGGCGTTCCGCCAAAAATACGAGGTTTGACTACCGGGTTGGGACCGGGGCATCACCGCGGTAATCGTAGAATCCGCGACTCGTTTTGCGGCCAAGCCAGCCTGCCTCGACATACTTAACGAGCAGCGGGCAGGGGCGATATTTGGAATCCGCGAGGCCTTCGTAGAGGACCTGCATGATGGACAGACAGGTATCGAGCCCGATGAAGTCGGCCAGTTCCAGCGGCCCCATGGGGTGGTTGGCCCCCAGCTTCATGGCGGTGTCGATGGCTTCGACACTCCCGACACCTTCATACAGCGTGTAGATCTCCTAGTTCACCATATCAATAAAAAAAAAAATGACGATGAAGGCGGGGAAGTCTTCTGCCACTGTCGCCTTCTTGCCGATGTGATCGACGAAGCCTTTGCACTCACTGAATGTGTCCTCGTCGGTGGCGATGCCGCGGACGAGTTCCACAAGTTCCATACGCGGTACGGGGTTCATGAAGTGAATGCCCATGAAGCGTTCCGGGCGATCTGTTGAGGCTGCCAGGCGGGTGATGGAAATGGACGACGTGTTGGTGGCGAGGATCGCGTGCTCGGACAGCACCGGGCAGACATCGGCAAAGATCTTGCGCTTCACCTGTTCTTCTTCAGTGGCGCTTTCGATGGCGAGATCGCAGGCAGACAGGGCCTCAAGACCGCCGGACGCACGGATACGTCCCATGGCGCCGTCGCGCGCTGCATCGTCGATCACACCCTTGGCGACCTGGCGGGCAAGGTTTCCGTTGATGGTGGCGAGGCCGCGCTCGATCGCGCTGTCGTCGACATCGTGCAGGATCACGTCAAGACCGGACAGGGCGCACACATGGGCGATGCCATTGCCCATCTGGCCTGCACCGATAACGCCTACGGTTCCGATTTTCATTTGATTTGTCCTGCTTTTAGGCCCGCATGTACTGGTTGCCGGCAGCGGACTGGTCGTCAAAAAGAAGCTGCCTGGAACCTTCCGATGCACAGTATGCACCAAGGTTCCAGGCGAGCGTAGCGTGATTACGTCACTTATTCTGTCGGGCCCTCGCCGGGCAGGCGATCTCCTGACAGGAGAGGTGACTTAAAGGACCTTGCCGAGCTCTTCGTTCAGTTCCGGCACAGCGGTGAAGAGGTCCGCCACCAGGCCGTAATCGGCAACCTGGAAGATCGGGGCTTCTTCGTCCTTGTTGATGGCCACGATGACTTTCGAGTCCTTCATGCCGGCAAGGTGCTGAATGGCGCCGGAGATGCCAACGGCGATGTAGAGCTCAGGGGCACCGATCTTGCCGGTCTGGCCGACCTGGTAATCGTTGGGCACGAAGCCTGCGTCCACAGCGGCGCGAGAGGCGCCAACGGCGGCGCCCAGCTTGTCCGCAACGCTGTCGAGCATGGCGAAGTTTTCGCCGTTCTGCATGCCACGACCACCGGAGATGATGACTTTGGCTGCCGTCAGTTCCGGACGGTCTGACTTCGTAAGCTCTTCGCCCACGAACTGAGACAGACCCGGATTGTCAGCAGCAGAAATGGTCTCAACAGCAGCCGAACCGCCGTCACCAGCCGCAGCGAAGGACGCGGTACGTACCGTGATGACCTTCTTGGCGTCCGTGGACTGAACATGTTCGATGGCGTTGCCTGCGTAGATCGGACGGGTGAACGTGTCAGGCGCTTCCACCGACATGATTTCCGAGATCTGGGCGACGTCCAGCAGAGCAGCTGCACGCGGCATGTAGTTTTTGCCGTTGGTGGTGGCGGCTGACAGGATCGCATCGTAGTCGCCTGCAAGGCTTACGATGAGAGCCGCCATGGGCTCGGCAACCTGCTTGGCGTACTGGGCGTCATCCGCGACCAGCACCTTGGCAGCGCCTTCAAGCTTGGCAGCAGCTTCCGCGGCGGCGCCGCAGTTTTCGCCGGCAACAAGGATGTGCACGTCGCCACCGATCTGGGTGGCAGCCGTGAGCGCCTTGGCGGTTGCGTCGTTGAGCGCGTCGTTTGAGTGTTCGGCAATAAGGAGCGTAGCCATTAGATAACCCCCGCTTCGTTCTTCAGCTTGCCGACAAGTTCGGCAACGGTCTCGACCTTGATGCCGGCTTCACGTTCCGGCGGCTCGGTCACTTTGAGGACGTTCAGGCGGGCTGCGGTGTCACCACCGAAGTCTGCCGGTGCCTTTTCATCAATCGGCTTCTTTTTGGCCTTCATGATGTTGGGCAAAGATGCATAGCGCGGCTCGTTGAGGCGCAGGTCAGCGGTGACGATGGCAGGCAGGTTGAGGGCAACCGTCTGGGTGCCGCCGTCGATTTCACGGACCACGTTGAGCCCGCTATCGGTCTTTTCGATGCTGGCTGCGAAAGTGCCCTGGGCCCAGCCGAGCAATGCTGCGAGCATCTGGCCGGTCTGGTTGGCGTCATCGTCAATGGCCTGCTTGCCAAGGATGACGAGTTCGGGGCCTTCAGCCTCGACCACACCTTTGAGAATTTTTGCGACGTTGAGGGGCTCAACCGTGTCGTCGGTCTTTACCAGAATGCCGCGATCAGCACCCATGGCGAGAGCAGTACGAATGGTTTCCTGACACTGCTGCGGGCCGATGGACACGACGATAACTTCGTCGGCTGTTCCGGCCTCTTTGAGGCGGACAGCCTCTTCAACGGCGATTTCGTCGAACGGGTTCATCGACATTTTCACGTTGGCGAGTTCAACGCCTGTCTGATCCGCTTTCACACGGATTTTGACGTTGTAGTCGACCACGCGCTTGATCGGCACGAGCACTTTCATGGAGGCAGTCTCCGAAATTGCGAAACTTGTTAGGGAGCTTCGTTTTTGCCGCTGCGCTTCGACAAAAAGGCCTTGGGCGCGAGCGGAAAACCAAGCAGACCCGATGATTGCTCACCGAGTATTGTTGCGGTGCGGGAACCTACTTGCCCCCTAAAGGCGAGTCAACGCAGGCCGCCACACGATACGAAGGGTCATTTATCGCGGGAAATCAGCAAATCCAGATTTGCGCAGGGGGTTTGGCCTGCGTCAGTTGGATGCACCGCTCTCAACGTTGCCGGGTCTGCGCCCAAACAGTGGGACATCTGCGCGTTTCAGGAAAGGTGTGAGCACCAAACCAGCCAGAAAACCGCCAATATGCCCCCACCAGGCCGTGGGGCTGCCCGGGTCTGCGACCACCATGACCACCTGAAAGGCCATCCAGCCGCCCAGAACACCCCAGGCGGGGATGTAAAGCGGGATGCGTAGCAGGACGACGGCCCACATCTTCACGCGCGGGTGCAGCAGCAGATAAGCAGCAACAAGCCCTGATGTGGCACCGCTGGCGCCGATCAGGGGAATGGTCGACTCAGACTTGATGACGGCGAACAAAAGTGCGCTGGCGATGCCGCACAACAGATAGAAGACGAGATAGCGGACGTGGCCCAGATCATCTTCCACATTGTCGCCAAGCACCCACAGAAACAGCATGTTGCCGGCGAGATGCCAGACGTCGGCGTGCAGGAACATATAGGTGATGAGCGCCAGCTCTTCGGGGAAATTCCCAAAGTCCGGCAGGCCGCCCAGCAGGGCTGCCGGCACAACGCCGAAGGTCTGGTCAGCGGCAATGATCTCGCCGGGCGCGAGGGATGTCTGCCAGAAGAACACCAGCACATTGGTGATGATCAACGCGACGGTGACCCGCTGGAACGAGATCACCTTAAGTGGGTTGTCATCATGAATGGGGATGAACATGGCTTGGGTTCCCGGACATCAACGGCGCGACATGCACGCCTGAGTCTAGGGCAATGTACCACCACACAAAAGTCCGCAGCTTCCCGGCGGCACTATCGCGCCGAATTTGGCAATGACCGAATTCTGCTGCCGGGAAGTGTGTCCGCGTCAGCCGCTGATCTTTTTGACGAATTCGGAGGCAGCGGCTCCGATCTCGTGGGGGCTGTCTTCCTGGATGAAATGGTTGCCGGGGACGGTGATTTCCGTCTGGTTGGGCCAGGAACGGCAGAAGTCCCGCATGGCGCCTGTGGTGATGGCGCCGGGTTCTGCATTGACGAAGAGTTTTGGGACATCCGCCTCTGACAGCCATTTGCCATAGGCCTCGACGATCTCGATCACGTCGGCCGGTTCGCCGGCGAGCGGGATCTGACGTGGCCAGGTCAGCGTCGGGCGCCGGTCTTCACCAGTGTTGGCAAACGGGCGGCGATAGACGGCCATTTCTTCTTCCGTCAGTCCACGCAGGACGGATCCGGGGAGGACGGCCTCAACGAAGACGTTTTTGTCCAGCACCATGTCTTCACCCGCCGGGCTGCGGAAGCCCTGGAAGATTTCTGTCGCCGCATCTGGCCACTCCTCCCAGGTCATCGGTTTCACGATGCCTTCCATATAGACGATGCCTTTGACGGCATCGCGGTGGCGGTTGGCCCAATCGAAGCCAAGGGCGGACCCCCAGTCGTGAATGACGAGTGTGATATTGCTGCTGACACCCAGGGCATCGAACACGGCGTCAAGCCATTGGCGATGTTCCACGAAGCGGTAACTGTCCGGACCCGGATTATCCAGCTTGTCGCTGTCGCCCATGCCGATGAGATCCGGCGCAATGCAGCGGCCCTGGTCCTTCAGGTGGGGTATGATGTTGCGCCACAGATAGGACCATGTGGGGTTGCCGTGCAGGAAGACGATCGGGTCGCCGTCGCCCATTTCCACATAGGCCATGGTCTTGGTGGTGCCATTGACCGTGACGTCGATTTTCTTCTTCGGGTGTTCGGCTGTGGAGATGTTGCTCATGGTGTTGCCTGTCCTGAGAATGCTGTTTTGGGTTTCTTGTGCTGAGCGTAGCGCGGCGGGAACGCGCAGGACCACTCACTTGGTTGAGAGGCTAGTGGTTCAGATTTGAACCGGTCACTTACCTCCGCACTCGGTTTTCAGGCTGATGCGGAACCGTCGAAGCGTTGCTTTGCCTTGGTGCGAAGTTTCTCAAGCCGGGCTTCCAGATCGTCGATGGTTTCATCCACCTTGGCCTTGGCGGAGGTTGCTGTCTGGTTGCCATCCACATTTCGGCGCAGGAGTTCCTCCACATTGGAGAACAGGGTGTCCACGGCCAGCCTGTCGGACGTGCCTTCGTAGGGATCGTAGGGGACGCGGGCGGTACCAAAGAGATTGATGATCCGCTCGGTCTGGCGGCCAAAGCGCAGCAGGCCTTCAAAGTAGCGGTAGGGCCGGTCGCCACCGGCGAGGACGCCGAGCAACAGCGCGCCGAATGACAAGGGGCTCAGGACGAAGTCGCGCAGGGCATCCAATGCAAGCTTGAGCTGGAAGACCATTACGTCCCAGACCAGCGCCCAGCGATCTTCGCGGCGACTGCTCACCGGATCATGGACGATGTCGGCGTGTGGCGTCGTGTCTCCAGCGGTTTGGTCCGCTGTCGTCTTCTCATCCATGGGTCGTGTTCCCTCGCGCAATCATGCTGATGCCCTCACCAGGCATGCAGGATCATATCGGAACGCGATGACGGATTGAAAAGACCTGATTCAACGCAGGGTTAAGGGAGCGAAGCTGCGGAAAACGGGCTTAAGGCCGGAATCCCTGGAACCAGAAGGCGGCGACAATAATGAGAATCGCCACAAACTGCAGGATCACGCGCCAGCGCATGAGCATCTGCGAGCGGGACGCCTGTTCGGCGCTGCTGGCGCGCCACATATTCAAGAGGCCTGCGATCAGCACAAGGGCGACGACGGCCAGGGCGATGGGTATGAGAAAATCAAAAAGTGCCATGGGCAAAACCATAGCCCGTCAGGGTGTTTGATCAAGGGGCCGGGGTGTCGCAGATATCAGGCCACCCTCGGTCAGGCTGATGTCGGTCTGGCCGCGATGATGCGGCGGACCGCATCTGCCACGATCAGTTTGTGAAACACCATGATGGTCGCAAGGTAGGCCCGCCCGGCAAGATTGTGCGGTTTCACCCAGGTGGACAGGTAGAAGCCCTTGTCGTCCTTGAGGATCGATGCCCGGAAATCGAGGTGTTTGTCTTCTTCGCCGACGATGACTTCTGTGTCCGACAGGCTGATGATCCGGAAGATGCCGATGGTGTCTCCGACGGTGGTCTCAGTGTCCGGTGCGACCTGCTGCGGCGGGGAGCTCGTCTTGAGGCCGAGGGGGCCAACAATGGCATTGCGAGCGGCCATCAGACGGGTGGCCCAAGGGGGCATCTGCGACATGGCAATTCTGGCGGCCGCCATGGTGCTGACAGGCTCAGAGCCGTGGGGGCCAAAGTAGCAATCCAGAAAGTCGCCCGGTTCACGCAGGGCGGGCAGCGCGCTTGATCTTGGCAGCGTGGTTTCCCGGACGTTCATGAGGGGACCTCTACTGCAGCGCGGCTTCTAAGGCTGCGGCGTCCTCTGCATCGCAAATGGCATGCACCATGGTGAGGTAGGCTTGCAGCAGGGCGGTCACTTCGTCCGGGTACAGCTCAAAGGCGGCTACGTGCGTGCCCCACAGGCCCGCTGACATGAGGCGCGGATGGTCCTCCGCCGGGTGCGGCGCAATCCACAGATCAATGTTGCGATTGGCGTCCGCCAGGGCCTGTGCATGGATCGTGCGGTTTACCGGGTCCTTCTCATCCTGAAGAAGAAGCGTCGGACGGTCATAGGGCTTGGCGCGGTCCAGCGCTGTTTCTAAGAACGCCGGGGCGCCATGGAGCAGGCCCGCGGCGGTGGTCGTGACATGGGCGAGGGCGCGGGGGAAGCCGGTGCCTGCGACCGTGCCGTGCACCATGGTGTCGTAGGTGTCGAGCATCGGGTCCAGCAGGACGAGGCCGCGAATGCGCTTGTCCTGGACGGCGGCATTGATGACGGCCGCGCCGCCCATGGAGACGCCAAAGGGAATGATGGGTTCGCCAAGCCCACGCTCATGGGCGTAGTCGACGGCGGCGAGCACGTCGCGGGCCTCAGCAACGCCCCAGTCCAGTTTCTCTGCGCCCCAGGCATCCGACAGACCCGCATTGCGCAGGTCGATGGTGAGCACATGGTGGCGCATGTTGGTGAGTGTCTTGAACAGGGCAAAGCCGTTGACGAAGGAGGCTGCGCGGTTGGAGTTGGCGCCGTGCACAAAGATGATGACGCCCTGCGTCTCGATTTCTTCGCCGGTGAAGTCGTCAATGCCCGGCGGTGTCGCGTCCGGCATCCACCAGCCGCGGATATCAACGCCGTCGGATGTGGTCAGGGTCACCTCTTCATAGGCGATGCCGTAATCCGCCGGTGTGCCGACGATTTCCTGACGTTGCGCTGAGGTCAGCAGCGGCGGCAGGAAACCGACGATGCCAACTACAACCAAGATGGGAATGGCGACGGCTGCGCCAAGCGCGAGGCGTTTCCAGAGTGTCGGGCTGCCCATGGCCGGCGTCCTTGAAAGTCGTGCGTGCCTGATTGCATCGCTGTGGAAATCATTTCAGGCTCGTGGCGGCGTGGCAATTCACAGATTTTGCAAAGTGGGGAGACGGTTAAATGGGAATGCGGCTACCGGGTATGGCAATCGCAGTATTGCTTGCAGGGATTCAGGGTGCTGTTGCGGAAACGACGACAGCCCCGGACTTTTTGAAGCATAAGTATGCGGCCAATCCGGAGGCCTGCGCCAAGAGCGATGCGGTTGAGAAGCGCGGGCTGGTCATCGCGGATGGCAGCATCTCGGGGACCGAATTCGGCTGCGCCTTTCTCACCTACACGCCGGTCGTGTGGGACAAGGATTTTCCGCCCCAGGAATATGTGGTGCTGGCGTCCTGCGGCGATGACAGCGGGATCACCCGGCCGGATCATCTGAGCATCATCAATTATGGCGACAAGTTGCAGGTGCAGTCGCAGAATGAATATGTGGAGATGGTGGCCAAGGGTGCGTGGAACGAGCCGGGGTTCGTGTCGCGGACGTATCCGAAGTGTCCGGCGGGCTAGTTCGACATCTGCAGTCTAACAAGTTCGCTGATCATTCACGGTCATCCATGCGGTTGTAGGTTTTTGGACATGCTTTGGACCTATTTTATCGATCCGGCCTTGCGTATCGGAGTTTCGCTATGGCTTCTGCTGATGTTTCTGGATCAGCCTGATCCACGATCCGGTTACTCCATTTTTCTGCTGTTCAGTTGCCTCCTGATGTCCGCTTCCCTCATCTATGTTTTGTGGGTGAGGCTGAGATTGCGCTGCAGGTCTCCGGAAGACAGAACCTAGCTCTCCAGCAGGCGCCTTGCGATGACCTGGGCCTGGATTTCGGCGGCACCTTCAAAGATGTTGAGGATGCGGGCGTCGCAGAGGACGCGGCTGATGGGGTATTCGAGTGCGAAGCCGTTGCCGCCGTGGATTTGCAGGGCGTTGTCGGCAGCTGCCCAGGCGACGCGGGCGCCCAGGAGCTTGGCCATGCCGGCTTCCAGATCGCAGCGGTGGCCCTGGTCTTTTTCACGGGCGGCAAAGTAAGTGAGCTGTCGGGCGGCCATGATTTCCGCGGCCATCATGGCGAGCTTGCCGGCGACGCGGGGGAAGCGGATCAGCGGCTTGCCAAACTGCTGGCGCTCGGTGGCATAGGCCAGGCCGAGGTCGAGGGCGGCTTGTGCCACCCCGACGGCGCGGGCGGCGGTCTGGATACGGGCGCTTTCAAAGGTGGCCATCAGCTGCTTGAAGCCCTTGCCTTCTTCGCCGCCCAGAAGGCTTGTTTCGGGGATTTCGACGCCGTCAAAGCCGATTTCATATTCCTTCATGCCGCGATAGCCGAGCACGCCGATCTCGCCGCCGGTCATGCCCTCGAGGGGGAAGGCGTCGGTGTCTGTGCCGCGCGGTTTTTCGACCAGGAACATAGAGAGGCCCTTGTAGCCTGGCGCGTCCGGATTGCTCCGTGCCAGGAGGGTCATCATGTCGGCACGGGCGGCGTGGGTGATCCAGGTCTTGTTGCCGGTGATGGTGTAGCTGTCGCCGGTCTTGGTGGCGCGGGTGCGCAGGCTGGCAAGGTCTGAGCCGGTGTTCGGCTCGGTGAAGACGGCTGTTGGCAGAATTTCGCCGGACGCGATCTTCGGCAAGATGCGGGATTTCTGTTCGTCGGTGCCGCCGGCGAGAATGAGTTCAGCGGCGATCTCCGAGCGGGTGCCCAGCGAGCCGACGCCGATATAGCCGCGGCTGAGTTCCTCAGACACGACGCACATGGCGATCTTGCCCATGCCGAGGCCACCGGCATTTTCCGGAATGGTCAGGCCGAAGACACCGAGCTCCGACATGGCGTCGACCACGTCCATGGGAATGAGTTCGTCACGCAGATGCCAGCCATGGGCGAAAGGCGCGACTTTTTCATCGCTGAAGCGGCGGAACTGGTCGCGGACCAGATCAAGCGTTTCATCAAGTCCGGGATTGCCGTAGAGGCCGCCACCATCCGCTTCGATCAGGTTTGCCAGCGCCACGCGGGCGTCTGCGGTCGCCGCATCGGCGAAAAGAGTGCCGGCTTCAGCGACGAGTGCGTCGACGGCGGCGGCGGGCACGCCCATGTCCTGCGGGCGGAGGATTTCGCCCTGGCTCATGGGCAGGCCGCCGGTGAGCTCAGCGATGTATTCGCCGATCGCAAGCCCTGCGAGGCCGCGTTCCATGTCGGTGAGGGTGCCGGCGGCCTCCATGCGCTCGAGATAGCTTGCGAGCTGGCGCAGGGTTTCCACATAGGTGGCGGTCCAGGCGAGGCCGTGGGCGGCGACCTGCTCGCGCTCAATCAGGGCAGGGTCCGGTTTGCCGTTGGGGGCGACCAGGGCTTTGACGGCCTGCGTGGCGGCGCTGAGATAGGTTGCGGCGGCATCAGCGGCGAGGCGGGCGTTCTGGCTGATTGAGGCGGAGGGCATGTGCTGTTCGGCGAGGCTCATGAAGATCTATCCGGCGGTCTTGAATTGCGATTTGGCGCCACCCTATAGGGCCGCTGATCTTAGTGCCACCGGGCGCAATGGGGTGGCAACCCGTCGTCCTGAAGGTGGGGCGGTCTGCGCTGGAGACCAGCGAAGAGGCCTCACCCGGGCCCGAAACAAGCGGAAAACAGGGTTAATGACCGTCATCTCTTGGCCGCATTTGCGCGTACTCTGTGCAGTGCAACATGGCTGCATGTGTGGGTGTTTCGAGTAAAAAAGTGCAGAAATGTAGGGGTTTTGTAGGGCGTACCTCTTCTGCAAGGACCGGGTGCATATCTTAACGGCCGTTAAGGCAGGTTAATTTGTTCAGGTTGGGTTCATGGCGCTCCCCTCAGGGTGCGGCAGATGTTCCGGAGTATGAGTTGGTTGGGCGCGGGCGCGAGGCCTGCAGCCTTCATGATCAAGACGGCGAAGGGGCCGACGATATGACCGCAGGACTAAACAGGGGCGTTTTTGACCCCTCAGCACTGGCACCGCGCGAAGGCAGCACTTCGGCACGCAATTGTGGTCGCAACGGCGAGGCGCTGTCGAAGCTGCATCTCGTGTCGCGACTGTCTGAGCTGGACCAGGACCTGTCGCAGCGCTTCATCAATGACAGTTCCAAGGCGGAAGCTCTGAAGCCACAGATCGAAAGCGCAGCGCGGCGGTTGTCGCAGCCGCCTTTTGCCGGGGCGGAAGACTATGCCGAGGACAGGTCTAGGGGCTTCTTCGGGCGCAAGGCAAAGCCGGTGCTGGACAATGACGGCGAAAATGTCGAGGCGACATCCGGCCTGGTCCCCCAGTCCGTCCGTACACGTATTGATCACTACCTACAGGCCAGCGCGCAGAATGCGCGGCAGGCGCCGTTGCATGTGATGGCAATCCTGACCGGGCTGCTGGTGTTTGCCGGGGCGCTGTTCGTGGACTACACGATTGTCTCTGAATTCTGGACCCGGGCGCTGGCAAACGAGTTTCTGGAGCTGCCAGGGACGCTGGCTGACTCTGTCGGCTTCAAGTCCCTGCAGGTTCTGTTCGCAGCTATTGCGGCGCATCTTGTCTATGCGTCACTCGGGCCGGTGGGACAGAAGACCTTTACCCGCATTGTCTTTGTGTTTGCCGTGCTGATGCTCGCGGGGCTTGGGTTCCTGCTGGCAACAATGTCATTGCCTGCCGGCACAGCGGACGCATTTGGCGGCACGACATCGCTGGATGATGCCCTTGCCGGGCTTGGCCTTGGCACGCAGGAAGCGGTGAACAATGCCACTGCTGCCCCCAGCATTGTGGACGAAGCAACATCGCGCGATGTGCATTCGATCACCTGGCTGGCGTCGCTTGGTGTGATCTTCCTGGTGGTGACAGGCGTGGCCGCCATTGCGCTGCATGGGGCGGTTGAGGCGTTCAAGCATCTGGTGGCTGTGGGTGAATATCGCTCGCGGGCGGCGGAAGCGGACGTTCTGAGCCAGCGTGAACATGAGTATGTGCAGTTGAACCGGGAAATTCAGCAGCTTGAGCAGCCGCAGGCGCGCCGCTCGATCCTGTGGGCGGGTCTCATGCGCGAAGTCCAGGCACATCTGGATGGCATGGATGAAGCGCGGGCCGGGCTTGGCAAGCGCACTGCATCACAGCCGTCACGTGGCGGCTTCTTCAGCCGGGGTACTGCCATGCAACCGGTCGCTGAAATATCCGAGAGCCCGGACGATCTGCGGGCGCGGCTTGAGCGCAATGCCCAGAGCATGTCGGTCGAGGCCTATGAAGAAATCTTCGACACCTGGTGGTCAAGCCGCAGCCAGTCAGCCCTTGCGCGCGATGCGCAGTTTGATGGTCCGGCGATCTCAGGTGGCAATGCCTATGCAGCGTTGCCGACGATGGCCACCTGAGCCGCGTCGGCGACATCTGAATTACGTTTTGGTTTCACCCTTCTACCGGGAGCGATGCATCATGCGCCGCAGCCTCTCCACACTCTCTGCCCTTGTTCTGGGTATCGCTGCTTCCAGCACGGCCCTGATGGCTGCGTCGCCGGTCGCGGATGAGCCGTCAACGGACGCCCAGGCCGCACCGGTTCTTGTCATCGGGCTTGATCTGTCAAAGTCGAACCCCATGGTCACCAATGATGACTATGCGCGCCGGGTGGCGGACAGGGTGGCGCCAATGGTCGAGGGCCTGCCTTTGCGGGCGCGGGTGATGGTGCGCAGCTTCGGCTCCTATGACGCCACGTCGAATACGCTGCGGATCGATCAGGTGCTGTCTGCGCGCTCCAAGCCGGAAGATTTCGCGCGCGGGCTCAAGACACTGATCACGGGCGTGCCGAAGCTGGTGCGCGACGGCAAGCTGGTGGCGCAGAACAAGACCAACATTCTGCCGTTCCTGCAGACCATGTCCCAGGTTGTGGACTGCGAGGAGGGGCCCGTCACCTATGTGCTGCTGACGGACGGCGTGGAAGACAGTGAGTATGCGCGGCTGAAGAACGCGAACGCGACCCTGCCTGCGCCAGAACATGAACGCTTTCAGGGATGTGCCGACCTGCAGATCCTCGGCCTTGGCCAAGGGCTCAACAGCCCGAAGACCACCGAGCGCCTGCGCACCACCTGGACGGGGTGGGCGAAAGGAGCTGGCTTTGCCAATTTTGACGGGCTCTATGATTGGTAGGCATCCTGCCTGACAGACCCTGCTGGATTTCTGCGGGCAGGTGATATGCAAATTTGTGCATTGGCCGCCTCAAAAGCCGCGGATACCGTCCGCAGCGTTATGACCAAAACCCAGACCAGAAGCGCTGGACGTACCAACACCCCCACCGGGGACATGTGCGTCGGCGTACGGCTTAGCGGCCCGGCTGTGATTATCAGCCGGGACGTATCTGTCGTGCTCGCTTCTTCTTCTGTTTGTGAATCTCTGTTTTCCGGGTCTGGTCATGTCTCCCTTCTTAAAAACTGCGGCTCCTTCCTCTAAAGACGCTGAACCGCCTTCCGGTCCAGCTGAGCCCTCCCACCCGGCGCGTCCGAATGCGCCGCGTGTCTTTGCGTTTACCATCCGCGCGGCGGCGGAGCCTGAAACTGTGCCGCGGCTGATCTCGCCCTTTGCCAAGCGCGGCCTCGTGCCCAGGCGGTTTTCAGCGCGGGCTGGGACCCACAGAGGCTGGCTGACGGTGTGGGTGGAAACCGAGCTGCCGGACGCAAAAGCGGCGGACAGCATCGCCAACAATCTGCGCGGCATTCTGTGCGTGGATGCGGTGCTGCTGGAAGAAACCCAAAGGGTGCCGCGCAAGCGCGAGCACACGTTCGGGGCTTTTGCTGCCGGGTAACTTGACGCCGACGGGTGTGGTGGCGCATGTGCTGCGCACCTGCCGCCGCCTTTGCCAAGGACCCAAGCTCCATGATGGATGTTGCCTACACACTCGTGCTGCCTGTCTTTGGCGTGGTTGTTGTAGGCTACATTGCCGCGCAGCTTGGCTGGTTTTCCGACAGCGCGACCGATGGGCTCGACACATTCGTGTTCAACTTCGCCATTCCGGCGCTGTTGTTCCGCGCTCTGGCCAATACGGACATTCCTGACGTGCTGCCGTGGGGGCTTTGGGGCTCTTATTATGGCGGCATTCTGATCGTCTGGGCGATCGGCATCGGCGTGGCCATGAGCCTGCTGCGGCGACCGCTGAAGGACGCGATTGTCATCGGTTTTGGCGGTGGCTTTTCCAACACGGTGATGCTCGGCATACCGATCATTCTCGTGGCTTTCGGAGAAGAGGCGTCGGTGCCGTTGTTCCTTATCCTGGCGTTTCACGGCCTGACGGTGTTCACCCTCTGCACGTTTGGGCTGGAGATGGCGCAGGCTGCGGAACGCCATGACGGGTCGGCGAAGCCGGACGTCAGGCGCATTTTGCTTGATAGCTTGAAAGGTATGGCCCGCAACCCGCTTATCTGGGCATTGGGGTCCGGGGTCATCTTCGGACAGACCGGGCTGACACTGCCGGTGCCCGTCGATGGTGTGCTGGAGAAGCTGGGGCAGGCGGGCATTCCGTGTGCGCTGTTTGTGATGGGCGCAACGCTGTCGCGGTATGAAATCCGCCGGTCAGTTGGTGCCGCGTCCCAGATCGCGGTGATCAAGCTGGGGCTGCATCCGCTGATCGTGTTTCTGCTTGGCTCTTACGTCTTCGCGCTGCCGGTCATGTGGCTCAAGGTGGCAACTGTGATGGCGGCCGTGCCGTCAGGTGTCTACACCTTCATCATGGCCAGCCGCTATGGCGCGGCGCCCGGGGCGGCGTCAAGCGCGGTGGTTCTGACGACGGGGCTTTCGCTGCTGACACTCTCCGGCGTGCTGACATGGGCCCTTTCTTTTTAGGCAAAGCCGACCATTCGGCGGATGTCGGCGGGGCTGCTCCCGTCATCCCGCAAGTCTCTCAGCGTCCTGGAGCCACGGCGCTTGGCCATGCGCTCGCCGGTGTCATCCAGAATCAGGCGGTGGTGGATGTAGGCGGGTTCGAGCAGATCAAGCAGCACCTGCAGGAGGCGGTGGAACGGCGTTGCGAAGAACAGGTCCTGGCCGCGAATGATGTGTGTGATGCCCTGGGCGGCATCATCCATAACGACGGCCAGGTGATAGGCTATGACACCGTCCTTGCGGGCAATCACGGCATCGCCGATGGCCGACATGTCTGCGGGGAGGCGCCCGGTCTCGCCGTTTGGGCCTGTGCCATGTTCCATAAAGGTCAGGCGGTTGCCGGTGAGACGTTCGGCGATCTCCAGAGCACGGGCCGTATCGAGACGCAGGGCAAAGGGCGTACCCTCAGCCTTTTTGGTCTCCTGTACATCCCGCGACAGATGCCGACAGGTGCCCGGATACACCGCACCGTCGGGGCCATGAGGGGCGATGGGGGCTTCGGCAATGTCCTTGCGGGTGCAAAAACATGGATAGATGACGCCAAGCTCGGTGAGCCGGTCGAGGCCGCGCTGGTAATCCGTCATGTGCTCTGACTGGCGGCGGACCGGTTGCTCCCATGTCAGGCCGAGCCAGGCGAGGTCCTCAAGCTGGGACTGCTCAAACTCCGCGCGGGCGCGGGCGCGGTCGGTGTCTTCGACACGCACGAGGAAGCGGGCATTGTTGGCCTTTGCCCAATCCCAGGCGGTGAGCGCCGAGAAGGCATGACCGGCGTGCAGGTGGCCGTTGGGGCTGGGGGCGAAGCGCGTTGCCAGACTGCTGGTAGTTTTTGCGTACATGAGTCACTGGAGCATTTTTCGTGAAACCGGAGTCACTCAATATGCTCCATTTCGTTGTTTGCCGCACTTTGCGGACGGAAAACCGCGCACACTTTTCCTTAAAGTGCTCTAGTAGCACCGATGACGATAATCAAAACCAAAGCAGATGTGGCGCGGGCCTGTGACGCGCTGGCGGATCAATGTGCGCACATGGCGCAGGCGCTGGAGGCTTGTGGCGGGCCGCCGCCGCTGCGCCGTCGCAAGCCGGGCTTTGACACCTTGGCGCGCATTCTCATGGGGCAACAACTGTCCGTTGCCAGCGCCAGTGCCATCTGGGGGCGGTTGGAAACCGGCCTTGGAGACGTGACGGCAGAAAATGTCCTGGCCACCAGCGATGAAACCCTGCGCAGCTATGGTCTGTCTGGTCCCAAGCAGCGCTATCTGCGCGCGAGTGCGCAGGCGGTTGCGGACGGCCTGCTGGATTTCAGAAAGCTGGGCCGCATGGATGATGCGCAGGCCCACGAGCATCTGATCGCGGTCAAAGGCATCGGGCCGTGGACGGCGGACATCTATCTGCTGTCCGGGCTCGGGCGGCCGGACGTTTTTCCCGCAGGCGATCTCGCCCTGCAGGGCGCGGCGCAGCGGTTGATGCGCAAGCGCAAACGTCCTGATGCGGATGGTCTGACAAAAATTGCAAAGCGCTGGCAGCCATATCGAGGTGTCGCAGCGCGGGTGCTGTGGTCCTATTACGCTGTGCCGCCGGTCTAAGGATGAGGAAGAGTTTCTATGTCGACGCAACTTGATGGGCCGCGTCTGGAGCCTGCCAATGGTGGGCCTGCCGACCGGCTGGTGGTGCTGGTACATGGCTATGGCGCGGACGGGAATGATCTGATTGCGCTCGGGCGGCACTGGCAGCAGCTGTTGCCGGGCGCGGCCTTCGTGGCGCCCAACGGGCCGCAACGCTGCGACGGCAACCCGGCGGGCAATCAGTGGTTTCCGATCACGCGGCTGGACCCGGATGAAATGGCGCGCGGTGTGGAAGGCGCAGCCTCCTTGCTGGACGAGTTCATTGATGCCGAACTGGCGGCGCATGGGCTGGACGGATCTCGGCTCGCTCTGGTCGGGTTTAGTCAGGGGACGATGATGTCGTTGCATATTGGTCCGCGGCGGACACCGGGGCCGGTTTGCATCCTGGGGTATTCCGGTGCTCTGGTGGCCCCGGAGAAACTTGCAGACGTGGCATCAAAACCACCTGTGATGCTTGTTCATGGCGATGCGGACGACATGGTGCCGGTCGCTGCCATGCATGGCGCGGCTACAGCGCTGGGCGATTCCGACTTCAATGTGCGCTGGCATGTGTCGCGCGGGGTCGGGCACGGTATTGATCCGGAGGGGCTGCAGCTGGGAGGTCAGTTCGTCGCGGACAGCTTTGCGGACTAGTTGGATAGTCACATCGGGATATGTTTAGAGTCATAAGCGCGTCACACACGATGTTGTATGTTTTGGCGCAATTGAGGCACCCTTTGGGTGAAAAGAGATTCGGGTGGCGGCCGAGGTAAGGCAGGAGGCCTGAGACGATGCATACGGGGTTGACCGATTCAGCGGTGGCAAATGCCAGCGTGGCGCAGGCGGGGGTTGCCCGATTTGCCGCGCGATCCGCGCATGCGTCTCCGGAAAGCTGCCCGGCTCTTGTGCTAAACGCTGACTACCGCCCGCTGAGCTATTATCCGCTGTCGTTATGGTCCTGGCAGGACACGATCAAGGCTGTGTTCCTCGACCGGGTGAACATTCTCGACCATTACGACCGTGCGGTGCACAGCCCGACCTATGAAATGCAGCTGCCCAGCGTTGTCTCGCTCAAGCCCTATGTGAAGCCGGCGAAGTATCCCGCGTTCACGCGATTCAACGTGTTTTTGCGGGACCGTTTCGGGTGCCAGTATTGCGGCGCGCGCAGCGAGCTGACGTTCGACCATGTGATCCCGCGGTCGCGCGGCGGGCTGACCACCTGGGACAATGTGGTGGCGGCGTGTTCGCCGTGCAATCTGCGTAAAGCCAACCGGCTACCGGCGGAGATCGGCATGATCCCCTACAATGCGCCCATTCGCCCGACGGTGCATGAGCTGCATCACAATGGCCGGGCGTTCCCGCCCAACTATCTGCACGAAAGCTGGCAGGACTATCTCTACTGGGATAGCGAGCTTGAGCCGTAGGTCTTGTTGAGGCCTGTTGAGGCCTGTTAAGGCCTGGATCCCTCGGTCAAGCCGGAGGATGTGACCCTGTGGGTCACACTTTTTCCGACACTCGGATGGCGAGACGGCAGGCGGCCTTGATGGCACCTGAGAGAACCGGGTAGCCGGGGGCTTCTTCGGCGCCTTCGGCCAGTGCCTTTTCCTTGTGGGCGACTTCTTCCTCGCGGAATTTTTCGACCATGTCGCGCAGCTCCCTTTCAGCGGGCTCGGTGTCCAGCTCGCGGACCTGGTCGCGATAGTGTTCGTCGATGACTTCTTCAACGGCGGCGGTGCAGGCGTGGGCGGCCTTTTCACCCATAAGCGCGGTGGCGACGCCCATGGCATATCCCGCAGCACCCCAGACCGGGTTGAGCAGGGCGGGGCGGACGCCGCGCTCGGTGACGACCTTGTTGAAGGCCGCCAGATGGACCTCCTCGTCTTCGGCCATGTGCTCGAGGTCGCGGACGATCTTGGCGCGGGGCTTGGCGGCCTTGAAGACCGCGAGCTGGCCTTCGTAGATGCGTACGGCACCGGCTTCGCCTGCATGGTCCACACGGATCATTTCGTGCAGGCGGCGCTTGATGACGCTGTTGCCGGCAAGGTCGGCGCTGCTCATTTTCTTTTCAGCATTGCTCATGGGGGTTACTCATACTGTGTGCCTCTCTTTCCAGGCGGCGTAGGCCGGGATGAAGCTGATGGCTGCGAGAGCCAGTGAGACAAGGAAGTTATATCCCGCGAGCGAAATGCCAAGGAAGCGCCAGGCGGCTTCGTCGCAGGGGACGATGGTGATGGTGCTGGAGAGTGCAGCATTGAGGTCGTCAATGGAGCCTGCAACCCCGCCTGCGCCGCCGCCACAATCCGCCGGTCCTTCCCACCAGTCCCACTCGACGCCTGCGTGGCGCAGGCCGAGGATGGCGCTAACGACGAAGATGAGCCCGATGGCGGTCATCAACCAGGTTGGCCAGCGGCCTAGATTGGCCTCGCGCGACACGATCAGGGCAAGGACGATCAGCGGCAGGGCGATGTAGTACGGCCAGCGCTGCTCGTAGCACAGCGCGCAGGGGACGTAGCCGAGCACATATTCAAAGAAGAAGAAGCCAAGTGTTGTCGCGGTGGCGAGCGCCAGGACGACAAGGGGCGCACGGCGGGGCGGGATGAGGGTCAACAGCGCGTTCATGCGGCTACATGCCCACCGAGTTGACCGCGTCGGAGATCAGCGCCGCCGCGCCGCCCGCGAGGCTCATCAGGAAGATGACCCAGGCTGTGCCCAGGGCCGTGCCGAGGAACACCAGGATGCCGTCGCGCTCAATGAAGCCCAGTGATGCAATCACGATGGCCGCGCCGGGCACGGTGTTGGTAAGAGGTAGCGGTATCATGATGGTGAGCGAGAACAGGATGAACAGCAGGCCGATGACCTGTTCCATCGGGCGCTTGGTCATGAACTGCAAGCGCAGGCGGCTGATGCGCTCGAAGCGGCGCAGCCAGGGGCGCGCCTTGTCCATCATGTCCTCAAGGCTTTGTTTCTTGAGCTCGCGGGCGCGCAGGCTGTCGGGCAGCCACAGCGTATGGCGACCGGCTGCCAGCTGGACGGCGACGAATACCATGGGGAGCGACATGATTTGTGGCACGCCGTAGAGAAACGGGATGGCGCAGGGCAGGGCCAGCACCAGCAGCACCATGCCGAAGGCCCGCTCAGCCAGAACATCAACAAGAGCCCCCAGGGGCAGTGTCTCAGTCTCGAAAGACGCAATGGCCTCGTCGAGCAGCTGCGAGGTCTGCTTGTCGCTCATGGGCGGTTTGGCCGACGATGTCTCTGCATGGGTCATGGTTTCACACGCTATCAGGGTGATTCGGCGACGTCGATTGGTGCGGATGCCGCAGCGGATTTTAAGACCAAAATACTCTCATTGACGTTAAAAGCAGGGCCCCTATGATGCCGCTCCTTTCGTGGCGTCTTTATGATCCTTTCTGGGCCCCTGTGGCGGAATTGGTAGACGCGACAGACTCAAAATCTGTTGGGGGTAACTCCGTGCTGGTTCGAGTCCGGCCAGGGGCACCACGAAAGTCTGTTTGCGGCGTATGGCACATGAGATGTGCGTTTACCCATAGCTGCCACATTCCGGGGTAAGATGCGGGCTTGATCCGGATATAGCCCCGGTTGGAGACCGATTTGGCGACCGACAGCCAGACCCAGACACCATCACCTGAGATGCAAAGTGAGCCGGTTGCCGGCCCTGTTAAGGGCGCCGCGACCGATGTCGTCGTTGCCGATGTACCGCCCCAGGACAGGAAACATCTGGCGCTGCGTGTGTGGCGCATGTGGATGGCGCCGCAGAAGAAGCGGGGCTTTGGGGCCCTGATCCTGATGGCGCTGGTTGCGGCGACAACGAGCGTCTACCCCCTGCTGATTCAGCAGACGCTCGACATGGCGAATGAGCGGAACCCGGACGTTTTCATTGTGCCGCTGCTGGTGGTTGGTGTTGTCGTCATCAAGTCGCTGTCGCTGTATTTCCAGACCGTTGTCACCAGCTCAATCGTGCTGCGGGTTCTGCAGAAGATGCAGATCGCCATGTTTGACCGGTTGCTCACGTCCGATCTGGCACGTCTCAACCGCGAGGCCACGGGCCGCTATCTCTCACGCTTTACGAATGATGTGAGCGTTGTGCGCGAAGGCTTGATGCGTGTGCTGACAAATGCCGTGCGTGATGTGCTGACGATCCTCGGTGTGGCAGCGGCGATGATCTACATGGACTGGCTGCTGGCCATCGTGGTGCTGGTGATCCTGCCGCTCGCCGCCGTGCCGATTTCCGCGCTGGGGCGGCGGATGCGCAAGGTGTCTGCGGATGCGCAGGCTTATCTGGGGGACATGACGGCGCTCTTGAATGAAAGCCTGTCCGGTGCGCGCATGGTCAAGACCTATGGGCTTGAAGGCTATGAGCGCGAACGCTCCGGGACTTTCTTTGAGGGGCTATATGGCTGGACCATGAAGCTGGTGCGCGGCCGCGCGCGGGTTGACCCGACGATGGAGATTCTCGGCGGCATTGCCATTGCGGGTGTATTGTCGTTCAGCGTGTGGCGAATTTTTGAGGGCGCCGGCACGGTTGGTGACTTCACCGGCTTTGTGGCCGCGCTGGCGATCATGGCGCCATCGGCGCGGGCGCTGGGCACGCTGCACGTGGTGTTCCAGGAAAGCATGGCGGCGGTGCAGCGGGTGTTTGATCTGCTGGATGAAGAGCCGAGCATTCAGGATCGCGCGGATGCCAAGCCACTGGCGGTCTCCAAGGGTGCCGTTGGGTTCCAGAATGTCGGCTTCAAGTATGACGAAGGTGCACCGGCGCTGACTGACTTCTCGCTTGATGTGGCGCCTGGCACGACGGTGGCGCTTGTGGGGCCGTCGGGGGCTGGCAAGACGACGGTCATCAACCTTATTCCGCGGTTGTATGACGCGACATCCGGCAGTGTGACAATTGACGGGCAGGACGTGAAGCGGGTGACGCTTGCGAGCCTGCGCAAGGAGATGGCGATCGTCAGCCAGGACGTAACGATGTTCAATGACAGCGTGCGCGCGAACATTGCGTTTGGCCGGTTGGATGCGAGCGATGCCGACATTCGGGCCGCAGCAAAGGTGGCAGCAGCAGACGAATTCATTGAAGCGATGCCCGAAGGCTATGACACGGTTGTGGGTGACCGGGGTGTAAAACTCTCCGGTGGCCAGCGGCAGCGGATTGCTCTGGCGCGCGCCGTGCTGCGCGATGCGCCGATCCTGCTGCTGGACGAAGCCACCAGCGCACTGGATGCAGAGAGCGAGCGCAAGGTCCAGGATGCGCTGGAAGTCTTGCGCAAGGGGCGCACGACCATCGTCATTGCGCACAGGCTGGCGACGGTCCGTGAGGCGGACACAATTTGCGTCATGGAGAAGGGCTGCGTGGTTGAGCTTGGTACTCACGATGAACTTGTCGCGGCGGACGGGCTTTATGCACGGCTGTGCAAGATGCAGTACTTCTCCGACGAAAGCACGACGGACGCCGCGCAGTAGTGCCGCAAGTCGCGATGCCGCATGGATCCCCCGGTCAAGCCCGGGGATGGTGGGTATTGATTCAGGCATAGAAGAACATCGCCATTGTCCGGCTTGACCGGACAATCCACCTGGTACCCTTGCTATTCCCGGCGCAGGATGAAGTCGACCAGGATGTCCATGGACTTCATGTGCTGGAAGCGGGCGTTGAGACCTTCGCGGTCATATTCCGTGTTCACCCATGTCATGAAATCGATGGGCTCGCGCGCATTGCGGGCTTCGTATTCTTCTAAAAACGCGTCGAGCACGCCGGTCTTGGCCTGACGCACATGGCCATAGCGCAGGGAGAGCTGGCTCTTGGCCTGCGTCACTGCCTGGCCTTCCTTCAGCATCTGGTAGAGCGCGGACCCGATGCCGGCGCGGTCCGCGCCGGACTTGCAGTGCATCAGGACCGGATACTCGATGGAACCGAAGACCTCCTGAGCCCTGTTCAACCGGTCCACTTGCGGTGCGCCGCGGCTTTCCAGCGGCATATCAATG
>ERZ1740067.444-NODE-444-length-33443-cov-6.086618_pt1 | contig 33443 bp, 35 predicted proteins | sample MGYA00581736_ERZ1740067 | MGnify/ENA primary metagenome ERZ1740067 (study PRJEB43018, sample SAMN04849236) | marine metagenome | isolation source: floating plastic debris | place: Pacific Ocean | collected 2008-08-27 | study: EMG produced TPA metagenomics assembly... | reverse complement strand
AAACCGCCGAGAGCTATCTTGGTGAAACCGTCGAGCAGGCCGTAATCACGGTCCCGGCGTATTTTGACGACGCCCAGCGCCAGGCCACCAAGGATGCAGGCAAGATCGCCGGCCTTGAAGTGCTGCGCATCATCAACGAGCCCACCGCAGCCGCCCTCGCCTATGGCCTGGACAAGGCCGACGGTCAGACCATCGCGGTCTATGACCTTGGTGGCGGTACTTTTGACGTGTCGATCCTCGAGATCGGCGACGGCGTCTTTGAAGTGAAGTCCACCAATGGGGACACGTTCCTCGGCGGTGAAGACTTCGACATGCTTCTGGTCGATTTCCTGGCTGACGAGTTCAAGAAGGAAAACGGCATTGACCTTAAGGGCGACAAGCTTGCCCTGCAGCGCCTCAAGGAAGCCGCTGAAAAGGCAAAGATCGAACTGTCCTCGGCCACGCAGACGGAAGTGAACCTGCCGTTCATCACCGCTGATGCATCCGGCCCCAAGCACCTGACCATGAAGCTGACCCGCGCCAAGCTGGAGCAGCTGGTGGACAAGCTCGTGCAGCGCACGGTTGACCCGTGCAAGAAGGCGCTGGAAGACGCAGGCCTCAAGGCATCAGACATCGATGAAGTTGTTCTGGTAGGCGGCATGACGCGTATGCCGAAGATCCAGGAAGTTGTTGAAAAGTTCTTTGGCAAGGAGCCGCATAAGGGTGTGAACCCGGATGAGGTTGTCGCCATGGGTGCCGCCATTCAGGCGGGCGTGCTGCAGGGCGACGTGAAAGACGTGCTGCTGCTCGACGTGACGCCACTGTCTCTCGGCATCGAGACGCTGGGCGGTGTGTTCACACGCCTCATTGAGCGCAACACGACGATACCCACCAAGAAGGCGCAGACCTTCTCCACCGCTGAGGACAATCAGAGCGCGGTGACGATCCGCGTGTTCCAGGGTGAGCGTGAAATGGCGGCGGACAACAAGATCCTCGGCCAGTTTGACCTTGTGGGCATTCCGCCCGCACCGCGCGGCGTGCCGCAGGTGGAAGTGGCGTTCGACATTGATGCCAACGGCATCGTCAACGTGACGGCCAAGGACAAGGCCACCGGCAAGGAACAGGCAATCCGCATTCAGGCATCGTCCGGTCTGTCAGATGCTGACATCGACCAGATGGTGAAGGACGCGGAAAGCCACGCCGAAGACGACAAGAAGCGTCGCGAAACGGTTGAGGCCCGCAACGGTGCGGAAGCTCTGGTCCACTCCACTGAAAAAGCGCTGGAAGAAAACGGCGACAAGGTGGATGCGGAAACCAAGGGCGCCATCGAGGCGGCCATTGCTGAAGTGAAGACCGCGCTTGAAGCCGAAGAGGCTGACCCTGAGCTCATCAAGACCAAGTCTGAAGAGCTGGCGCAGGCTTCCATGAAGCTGGGCGAAGCCATGTATGCGGCCAGCCAGGCTGAGCAGGCCAGTGCTGACGCAGCAGCAGATGCTGCGGCGGAAGCCGCCGACAACCCGGCTGGCGACGATGTGGTTGACGCCGACTTCACCGAAGTCGACGACGAAAACAAGAAGGACGGCACGGCGTAGCACGCTGGCCGGTTCCAACCATGTGGGCTCGGCATTGATCTAAACGGTCATGCCGGGCCCTCTTGGTGGGCCCTTCCAAAGCGTTCCGCCTACGGAATATCACGCTATGTCAAAGCGCGACTTTTACGAGGTTCTGGGTGTCCCGCGCGACGCAGATGGCGCGGCGCTAAAATCTGCTTTCCGTAAGCAGGCGAAAAAATTTCACCCGGACCAAAACCAGGACAATCCTGAAGCCGAGACCAAGTTCAAGGAATTGAACGAGGCCTACGATGCGTTGAAGGATCCGCAGAGCCGGGCAGCCTATGACCGCTTCGGCCATCAGGCGTTTGAAAATGGCAGCCCGGGTGGTCCCGGCGGGCCGGGCGGGCCGGGCGGGCCGGGCTTTGGCCAGGACTTCGCGTCCTCCATGTCAGACATCTTTGATGATCTGTTCGGCGAGTTCGTTGGCGGTGGCCAGCGCGGCGGCGGACGCCGAGGTGGGGGGCGTACCCGCGGCGCTGACCTGCGCTACAATATGGAAATCAGCCTCGATGAGGCCTTTGAAGGCAAGACGGCGCAGATCAAAGTGCCGACCGCCGTCACCTGTGAAGTCTGCAACGGTTCCGGAGCCAAACCGGGTACGTCGCCCACCACCTGCCCCACGTGTCATGGTGCCGGCAAGGTCCGCGCGTCACAGGGCTTCTTTACGGTTGAACGCACCTGCCCTACCTGCGGCGGGCGCGGCGAGGTCATTCAGGACCCGTGCGAGGCATGCCACGGGTCGGGCCGCATCGAAAAAGAGCGCACGCTGCAGGTCAATATTCCCTCAGGCGTTGAAGACGGCACGCGCATTCGCCTGTCCAATGAGGGCGAAGCGGGTGCGCGGGGCGGACCGTCAGGGGATCTCTACATCTTCCTGTCGATCAAGCCGCACCAGTTCTTCCAGCGCGACGGGGCTGATCTTTTCTGCCGCGTACCTATTTCGATGCCGACGGCAGCGCTTGGCGGCGAGATTGAGGTGCCCTCCCTCAAAGGGGCACGCGTCAAGGTCAAGGTTCCTGAGGGCACCCAGAGCGGCAAGCAGTTCCGCCTCAAGGGCAAGGGTATGCCGGTGCTGCGCTCGGCACAGCATGGTGACCTCTACATTCAGGTGAATGTGGAAACGCCCGTGAGTCTGACAAAGAAGCAGAAGAAACTGCTTGAGGAGTTTCAGGACGAATCGACAGACAAGACAAGCCCTGAGTCTGAAGGCTTCTTTTCTCGGGTGAAAGAGTTTCTGAACGGGGCCAGCAGCTGACGCTGGGTTCTAGGCCGTCAGGCGATCACGTTCAAGTTCTTCATGCATAATGCAGTCGTGCGGCAACAGAACCTTGATCTCGGTGCCCACTCCGACTTTGCTTGAGATGCGCAGGGACCCACCATGGGCTTCGGCGATGGCGCGCGACAGTGGCAGACCAATACCGGCGCCGTGATGTTCGCGGCGGAAAGCGTTTTCGACTTCTGCAAATCCGCGCTCAAGCCGCCGGACGGTTCGCTCATCCATACCCTCGCCGGTGTCCTTGACCAAGAAGCCGATATCGCCATTTGGCAATTTGACGGCTTCGACATTGATGTGCCCGCCCTTGGGTGTATGACGAATTGAATTGGCCAGCAGGTTGATCAGGATCTGGCGCATCATTCGGCGGTCGACGTTCACCCGGGTTTCGGCAATCGAAGAGTGAACATGATTGAGGCCAACCGCTGCACAGGCAGCATTGTCCTTCAGCATTTGGATGGCGTCTGTCATCAGGTCGCCCAAGCAGCATGTTTCCGGATGCGGTGTGACATCCCCGGACTCGATGCGCGTCAGGTCCAGAAGGTCATTGATCAGCTCCAGCAGATGGTGCCCGGAATCATGAATGCTGGAGGTGTATTCGTCATATTGTTCATGCCCCAACGGCCCAAACACTTCCTGCTGCATCAGTTCCGAAAAACCCAGGATTGCGTTGAGGGGTGTGCGAAGCTCATGACTCATATGCGACAGGAACCGCGTCTTGGCGCGATCCAGCTCAACAGCCTTTTGGCGGGCCGCATTCAGGTCAGAAATAATTTTTGCGTTTTGTTTGAGTTGCTTTGACAGAGCGACGTTGGTTGCATGCTCGAGCTCCATGGCCCTTTGGGCTTCCGCCCACCTACGCCAGCCAAACCAGGCAAAGCCAAAAAAACTAATGATGAAACCTGCTGGCAATTGATGGAATACCCAAGAGCCGCCGAAGTGCTCCACCATAGCGTGCCATTGCGCATCCAGACTGTACCGCGTCGTGGCAACAAAGCCCAGAACACAAAAAACTGTGAGTACGGCTGCGTCACGGCGTGACCTGGTTAGGAACCGGCCGACCCGCCGCGCTATGGATGACATGTGTGTGAGATAAGAGAACAACGCCGAAAACGCCCCGGTAGTGAATGGTCTTTCACGAGATTTATCTCCATTCCCCAAACAATCTGTTAAACATCGAATTATCTCGTTTTGATGGTATCTGGTTGCATCGCCTTGGCTTATGCCAGGCCACGCTTTGCTCTGGCGAAACGGCCTGATACAACCCGGCAGACCTTGGGTAATGCGCTGTGCATCGCCCCTAAAATTGGACGACTTTCATGTCACCGCTTCGCATTGCTGTTACCGGTGCCGCCGGCCGTATGGGCCGGGCTCTGTTGACCGCCATTCATGAGACCGACGGGTGCACGGTGGCAGGCGCGATCGAACGTGAGGGCTATTCAGACCTTGGCGCCGACGCCGGTTCGCTTGCCGGGCTCGGCGAAGTGGGTGTGCCGCTCAGCAGCGACGCGCTGGAGGTATTTGCCGCCGTCGATGCCGTCCTTGATTTCACCGCGCCCGATGCAACGGTTGCCTTTGCTGACCTTGCCGCGCAGGCCCGCATCGTGCACGTGATCGGCACAACGGGCTTTGGGCCGGAGCATGAAACACGCCTTGAAGCGGCATCACGACACGCGACGCTGGTGCGTGCAGGAAACATGTCGCTGGGCGTCAATTTGCTGACCGCCCTGACCAAGCGTGTTGCTGAGGCGCTGGATGCAGACTGGGACATCGAGATTGTGGAGATGCACCACCGGCACAAGGTGGATGCGCCATCGGGAACAGCCTTGATGCTCGGCGACGCGGCCGCTGCAGGACGCGGTATCAAACTGGGTGATGTCGCAGACCGCGGCCGGGATGGCCAGACCGGCGCACGTAAGCGCGGCGACATCGGCTTTGCGGCCTTGCGCGGCGGGTCCGTCGTTGGGGAGCACTCGGCGATTTTTGCAGCGGAGAAAGAGCGCATCGTTCTCACACATGTTGCTGAGGATCGGTCGATCTTCGCACGCGGGGCTGTCAAGGCGGCCCTGTGGGGACAGGGCAAAGGCCCCGGCAGTTTCGACATGCTCGACGTTCTGGGCCTGTCCGACTTTTAGACATACCGCACCTACTTCAACAGGAGACGCATCGTGGCTCACACGCTGGTTTTGGTCCGTCACGGCCAGAGCGAATGGAACAAGAAGAACCTTTTCACCGGCTGGCGCGATGTCGAGCTGACAGAACAGGGCCGCAAGGAAGCCGCCGAAGCGGGCGAGCTGATGAAGGCCGCAGGGCTCACGTTTGACGTGGCCTATACGTCCGCTCTCAAGCGCGCGCAGGAAACAAACAAACTGGCGCTTGCCGCGCTTGGGCAAAGCGACATCCCCGTGATCGAGGACGAAGCGCTAAACGAGCGCGACTATGGTGACCTTGCCGGTCTCAACAAGGACGATGCACGCGAAAAATGGGGCGAAGAGCAGGTGCATATCTGGCGCCGCTCTTTCGACATCCCCCCACCTGGTGGGGAAAGCCTCAAGATGACAGCTGACCGGGTGTTGCCTTACTTCGATGCCGAGATCATGCCCAAGGTGCTGGCCGGCACACGCGTTCTTGTTGCTGCTCACGGCAACTCGCTACGGGCGCTGGTGATGCAGCTAGATAATCTGGGTCCGGATGAAATTGTTGAGGTCAATATCGCGACCGGTGTGCCCATCGCCTATGAGCTGGACGACGATGGCAAAGTCCTGTCGAAGCAGGTTCTGGCAGACCGCACCTATTCCTAGGCTGCCCGCGATCGGGATCAGACCGGTTGAGTGGTTTCCAGGCCCAGCAGCCCCATGCCGTCCCGGCGGCGGGCCTGGGCGGCGCTGAAGGCATCGGCAAAGCTTTCGCGTTCTTCCTCCGGCAGGAATTTTCCGACCTCAACCCAGACGTCGCGGGACTTGAGGCGCAGGGTTCTTCCACGTGCCGATACTGTCATGCGGGCCTGCGCCCAGGTGGGCTCCAAGCGCCAGCTTTGCACGCGACCTGAGGGGTGTACGCGCTCAATGGTCAGGGCTTTGTCTGTCAGGCGCACATGCTCGACCATGCGGCCGGCCCGGTAGGTCATGCGAAAGGCGAGATAAATCAGGGCGACATCAAGCCCGAAGAAGCCGAAGACCGGCCAGGCACCCATAAGCAGAAAAGCGCCGCCGGCCACAAAGCTTATAACGCCGATCAGCATCATCACTGCCAAGAACCCCTTGGGTGGCAGGGACCGGTGGGGATGCAGGACTGCATCGAAAAAGACATGTTCTTTCTGGGCGTCGCTCATAACACCCAAGCTAGAGCGATGCACCTGCGGCTGCCAAGCGGATGCGGCCAGATGACGCAAATTGCTATGGCGCCGTTTTAGGCATCAGGTAAAGTCCGGCCGCATGAAACCAGCTGTTCGCGAAGAGCTTTTCCGCCGCTTTCAGGAAAAGAGCCCCAACCCAGAAACCGAGCTTGAGTATTCAAGCACCTACACCCTGCTTGTCGCCGTCGTGCTGTCCGCACAGGCAACCGACATCGGCGTGAACAAAGCCACGGGACCGCTGTTTGCGGTGGCTGACACGCCGCAAAAGATCGTCGCGCTCGGCGAAGCGAAGGTGCGCGACTACATCAAGACGATCGGTCTTTATCGCAACAAGGCCAAGAACGTGATTGCCCTGTCCCGGCAGCTGATCTCACAGCATGGGGGCGAGGTTCCACAAGATCGTGAGGCGCTGGAAGCCCTGCCCGGTGTTGGGCGCAAGACCGCCAATGTCGTTTTGAATGTCGCCTTCGGCGAAGACACCATGGCCGTGGATACCCATATCTTCCGCCTGTCGAACAGGCTGGGTCTGGCGCCGGGAAAGACCCCGCTGGAAGTGGAGCTCAAGCTCCTCAAGCGCATTCCCAAGCCCTACATGCAGCACGCGCATCACTGGCTGATCCTGCATGGGCGCTATATCTGCAAGGCCCGCAAGCCGGACTGCCCGTCCTGCTATGTGGCTGACCTATGCAGCTTCAAGGCAAAGACAACCGCCGAGACGGCACCGGCACCCAAGGCGAAAGCCAAAACAAAATCAAAGAGCCGGGCGAAGAAGAATACCGCCGGCTAAGCGCCCGGCGTGTTCACCACTTGGCGCAGGCACGGCCCAATGGGGGCCGCACCCCCCTGAAGTTTGCGGGCATCCAGATGGCTGGATTTTACTGTGCCGTCTTCGTCCGGATAGAAAATGACAAGTAAGGCGCAATTGCTGCCGGAGTACCGCCAGATACGCGCTTCGCCGTCACTGCCGTCAAATGCCGGGGACCCAAGATGCTGCCGAACGGTCTGTGGCGGCACACCAATGAGGCTTTGCGGGTCGGGTGCGGCCCGCAACACAGCAGTGCGGGCGGGCTCGGGGCTTACTAACGAACTTTGGCCATAGCCGGCCTGTGGCCCACAAGACGAAAGCGTGGCGGTGGCCACCAGACCCAGGGTCAGAGCAATAACGGGTTGTCTCAGCATCGCGGTGTCGTCGGCCTTATGGGGTCAGATTGTGTCATGTTGCCTCTGGGAGCGAGACGTCCCGCACCATGATTCCCTGCAGCACATGCACCATAAAGGCGGTGCCGAAGAGAGGCACGAGAATATTGACAATCGGGATGGCAAGGAGGGCCGCAACTGCCATACCGGCCAGAAAGACCCGTCCGGAATGGCGCTTGCGCAACTGCTTTATCTGATCGGGTGCATAGTGGCGCACGGCGGCTGCCTCAAAGAACTCCCGCCCGAGCAAAAACCCGTTCACCACCAAAAATATTACAAAGCCAAGGCCCGGCAGCAGGAACACCAGCGGCAGGGCCAGCAGGTTGACGGCGAGCAGCACGAACAGGCCCTTGATGCCCAGCGAAATGCCCTCGACGATACCTTGCTTGCGTGGGCCGATCCGGTCTGGAAAATGCCGTTCTTCAACCGCTTGACCCACCTCGTCCAGAAACAGAGGAATGAAGATCGCGGTGACCGGGACCACCAGAAAAATCAACCCGATGACGACGATGGCGTCGATCAGCACATCAATGACGGCGTCCGCCCATGGGATGCCAAGATTGGGGATGAAGCCTGTCCCCCACAGGCCCACAGCACCCAGGGTCACGAGCAGCAGCAGCGTCATTCCAAGCGAACGCCACAGAATGCTGCGGAATGGTTTGGAGAAGATCTGCGACAGGGTTTTGCCGAATGCACCAATCATGAGGCGCGCACCTTGCCCCATCTTTTGGGCGGGTAAAAGGCACGATATCTGACGGGTAGCGCCGGGCTGTTGCGGATTCTATAGTCGCGCTCCTTTCGCCTTTGTTGGATACATCCAGGTCGTCTTGGTCACCAGGCACCCAGCCCTCCAACACTTCTCCACACCCCTCGCATACAAGTGAGTTTTGGCTGATGAGCGCCCCTGAATTTCACGTTGTCGGACTTGGCAACGCAATTGTCGATGTCCTGTCCCACGCAGAAGACGACTTTCTGGTCGCCAACGGCATTGAAAAGGGGGCGATGACCCTCGTTGATGAGGCCCGTGCCACCCAGCTTTATGATGCTCTGGGGCAGACGGTACAGGTCTCCGGCGGGTCGGCGGCCAACACGATCGCCGGCATCGGCTCCCTGGGCGGCAAAGCGGCCTTCATCGGCAAGGTCCGCAACGACCAGCTGGGCACGGCGTTTACCCATGACATCCGGTCGCTCGGGGTTGCCTTTGACACCGCCGCCGCTGACCGTGGCCCAGCCACCGGGCGCTGCCTGATCGTGGTGTCGCCGGACGCCGAGCGTTCCATGAGCACCTATCTGGGCGCGGCCCAGGACCTGACGCCTGATGACGTGGACGTGGAAGTCATCTCCAAATCCGCCATCACGTATCTTGAGGGCTATCTTTGGGACCCGCCAGCGGCCAAAGAGGCCTTTTTGAAAGCCGCCAAGGCCGCCCATGACGCCAACCGTCTTGTGGCGCTGACCCTGTCGGATTCCTTTTGTGTGGACAGATACCGCGATGAATTCCGCGATCTGGTCAAAGGCAATGTGGACATTCTCTTCGCCAACGAAGACGAAATCCTGTCGCTTTATCAGGTCGAGACCTTTGACGAGGCTCTGCAGGCCGTTCGGGGTGAGTGCAGGGTCGCCGCCCTGACCCGGTCAGCGGCCGGGTCGGTTGTGGTGGTCGACGGTGAAATTCATGTGGTGGACGCAGAGACGCCGACTGCCCTTGTGGACACCACCGGTGCCGGGGATCAGTTCGCCGCCGGCTTCATGTATGGCTGGGCGACCGGTCGCTCTCCGGTTGACTGTGCTCGCATGGGGTCGATCTGCGCATCTGAAGTCATTTCGCATATGGGCCCGCGTCCGGAAGTAGCGTTGTCCGAGCTGGTCGCTTCAAAAGGGCTGTAGGGCTCACAGACCTTGTGAATCCAGTGAGCGGCCTCGCCGTCGCGATTGGCGAATCTATATAATTCCGATTCCGGAATAATGTGTTTTGTGAATCGCGCGCCGCGCTGCCTGTTCGCTGTCAGCGAGTCGTTTCCCGTTTAGGCCGGCGGTGCGCGTCTATTTGACCAGCATGGGGCCCAACGGCTTGCCGCCGAACAAATGGACATGCAGGTGCGGGACCTCCTGATGGGCATCGCCGCCGGCATTTGCCAGGGCCCTGAAGCCCGCGCCACCTTCGCTCTCAGCGAGTCCGAGAGCCTTGGCGACCTTCCCGACCGCCCGGAAGAAGCCTGTCACCTGGGCATCCGTCGCCTCGGCCAGGAAGTCATCCAGGCTCACATAGGGTGCCTTTGGGATGACCAGGACATGGACCGGCGCCTGTGGATTGATGTCGTGAAAGGCCAGCGCGAACGGATCATCGTAGACGCGTTTAGCTGGAATCTCTTCGCGCAGGATCTTCGCAAAGATGTTCTCGTGATCGTAGGGTTCGGCCATCGCGGCGCACTCCCGTCAGGATTTTTTGCGGCCGGCTTTCTCGGCAATGCCGGAAACGCCTTCGCGCCGGGTCAGCTCGCCATAGACATCCGCGGGATCAATATCCATCGCCGCCCACAGCACCAGCAGATGATACAGAACGTCAGCGCTCTCGCTGACAGCGCCCGCCTTGTCGCGCGCGGCTGCGGCAATCGCTGTTTCCACGGCTTCTTCGCCCAATTTCTGCGCGCATTTTTCAATGCCACGGGGCAACAGCTTCGCAGTATAGCTCTCTGAGGGGTCCCCGCCCTTGCGGGACGCAATCGCGTCCGAAAGACGGGCCAGAACCTCAGGCCCTACAGGCGAACCGGAATTGTCAGACATAGCGAGGCGGCCTGTTTGTTGGTTGGGTGAGCGGGGAGCCCCCGCAAAGGACGCAAGCCGTACCAGATTTGCTGTCCCGCTGCCAACACAGGCGGCTTTGCTCCGCCTCAGGACCCGGCGGCCTGGAGAACCGCGTCTTCGGACTGCGTCTGCAGGCCAGTACCTTCCAGCTCGCCGGATTTGACCTGGCTCAGCCGCGCCCCGCGGAAGCAGACGCCGCGCAGATCAGCGCCGCGCAGATCCGCGTTGGCAAGCCTTGCCCCCATAAGGTTGGCGCCGGACAAATCCGCTGCGGCAAGACGTGTCCTGGTGAGATTGGCTCCAACCAGTACAGCTTCGTGCAAAATTGCCGCCGCAAGCATTCGCCGCGACAGGTCAAAGCCGGTGAGGTCCTGTCGGGTGAAATCCGCCCGCGTGCCGAGCTTTCCGTTGCTCTCCACCCACCGCCTGTGGAGCGCCAGTTTTTCTTCAATCAGGCTTTTGGAGGGCAGCGCGGCAAGGCCACCTGCCCGCACCATATTGGTGGTGAGACGGCTGGCCCGATCGACGCTGGCACCTTCAAAGTCGGCATCAACGAGCTGGGCGCCCTGCAGATCGACATTCTTAAGCTGGGCCCGTGTGAATGCCACCACACGGGCATCGACCTGTGCCATACGGGTGCCTATGAGGCGCGCTTCGGACAGGTTCGCGTCCTTCATTCTCACTTCCGACAGGTCAGTGTCCTGCAGTGTGGCGCCAACCATGGAAACAGCGCCCCCCGGTGTCACTTCGCCCTCTTCGGGCCGGTCGAGAATCTGGCCAACGCGCAGGTCAGCCTGGGACAGGTTGGCGTAGCTCAGATCCGCCCCGTCGAAGCAGGCTCCGCGCAGATCGGCGCGCTCAAGGTCAGCATCCGTCAGGTTGGCGCCACTGAAGTCGGCGCCAAACAGGTTCGCATGGGTCAGGCGGGTGGTCTCGAGCCGCGCCTTGCGAAAATGGCAGCCGATCAGGTCTACGCCTTCCAGGTTGAGACCTGACAGATCAAGACCGGAGAGATCACAGGCTCTCAGGATCATCTTTCGTCCGCCGCGCACTCCGGTGATGAAGTCGAGATGCGAGGCATGTAGCCGTTTGATGTGGTCAAGGCTGAGGCGTGTTCCAGGCAGGATGTCCTGGGCGCCGCCCTTGCGAGGTGGCGACCCTGCAGCGTTCTCCATGCCAGCTGGCAGCGAGGGCTTTTCTGTCTTCTGTAAATTGGCAGTCTCGGGCATGCACGGTTTCCAGACGGGCGGCGATGGAGTACGCCGCGCAAAAACAGATCATGCACCGCCGCGCGTTAAGTACGACCGCATCAAACCATTCAAATTGTTTCTAAATCCGCAATCTTCGTCTGGGTTCAGACTGGCCGTCGCTCCCAGAAAGCGCTGACGGCTTCAAAGTCCGGCCACATCTGCAGGACCTGTTTGAAGGCTGCTTCGCTGCGGGCAGCATACCAACCGCCGACAAATCCGGCGGCCTCGTGCGCCCGATCACCGCCAATTTCTTGGGCTGCCAGATGGGCCACCTGCATAGCCGTCGCGGCATCATTGATGACACCAAATTCATCCTGCACCGTCTTCAGCCGCCGCATGAACGGCTTGGTCTCTTCGCGCGGCCACAGGGGCGCAAAGAATTCCGCCTCGTATCGCAGGGTCTTGAGCTGCTTGCGCACCTCATGCCGGGCTTCGTTGCCGAGGCCGGACAGATCATGGTGAGAGATCACCGCGTTGCGCCAGCGGGCCGCGAGCCGGGTGCGGGCAAATCGGGGCAGGGACATACCGCGGTTCGACCCTCGGTCCTCCAGCGTCATGTCGCCCGCGGCGACGGCCAATGCGCCTGCCCGCAGCAGCAATTGTGTGAATTCCGGGCCGCTTATCGCCGTGAGAACGCTTTCCCACGCGGCGGTGCGCAGGTCGTCTGCGGCCGCCACGAGCGGCGCCATGTCAGGGGCGGCCCCGGGCCCTGCTTCGGCGCAGGCCTCGACCAGTGACGGCATCGTTTCGGTACAGAAAACATCCATATCGCGCGCCTCTCCGAGCACTGCGAACACGGCCTTGATGTCTGCAATGAGCGGCTTGCCTTCGGCGAGGGGCATGACCTTGTGAAAGGCACCAAACGCGACGCGAAACCGGCGCATTGCCACGCGCATTTGATGGATGCCTTGGGGAAAGCGGTGCTCGGTCACAGCCTCCAGATTGCCGATGATCTGATTCACACCACGCGACAGGGTCACGGCGTAGACATCAGGCAGGGTCATCCCGGGTAGCACTGTGGATCTACCTGCCTTCTCAATGGCGCCGGACGCGGTGACAGGCAAAGCGCCGCAGGCGTGATCAGCGCCAAGCGCATAGCCCCGGGCTGCCTTCGACCGGGTCCCCAGTGACATGGGATACCGGTCGGCGAGAGCACAGGCTGCAAGAAACAGGGCGGTCGATGGCCCGCTGATCCGTTCGATCTCGATTTCACATACCGGCTCACGGACATCAGGCGCCTCGGCGAGCGCCACATATCCCTCGTCAAACACCACTGCCAGGCGGTCACCCTGGCTGGTGTCATAGATGCGCTGGGTCCGCTCGATGACACTTTCAAACAGCGGCCTGATCTCACTGCCGCGCATCGCCGTGCGCACCCGGCGCCGCAGCAGCTTGTCGGCAATCAGGCTCAGATCGGGCGCAGGGCGCTTTTGCGCTTGCGCGAGCACGGCTTCGTCCTCACCACGGTCGGACAGCAGTCCATGGCCCTCATCTTCGGATTTGAGCGTTTGGATGTACGTGCCGCCGACATCACGTATGCGCAGGCCAAGGCCGGCGGCGGCAAGATCATGACCCGGCGTATCCCAGTACACCGACCGCAGCCGTTTGGTCGTGGCCCGGCCTTTTGGGTTCAGACCCGGCAGTCGTGCCAGCGCACCACCGGTGCGGATGCGCGCAAGCGTCTGAGGCGTGACGGACAGCTTGAGTTCAAGCTCCCGCGGCGCGGATCTCCTTGATGACAATTTTATTGTCTTCTTTGGGCGTTCCGTCGTCATGCTGCCAAGAGTAGGCGCATGCCCTGCCGAGCGGAAGAAAATCCGGGCCGTTGGAAGGACCCTAAGGTCGCACCTCGACGCCGCGCTCGGCCATATGCGCCTTGGCTTCGCCGATGGTGTGATCGCCAAAGTGGAAAATGGATGCCGCGAGCACACCCGTTGCATGGCCGTCGCGGACGCCTTCCACGAGATGATCCAGATTGCCGACGCCGCCCGACGCAATCACGGGCACACGTACCTTGTCGGCAATGGCGCTGGTGAGGGCCACATCGAAGCCGGACCGGGTGCCGTCGCGGTCCATGGAGGTGATCAGCAACTCCCCTGCCCCCAGACTGACCATTTTCTGCGCGAATTCCACCGCGTCAATGCCGGTTTCCGTACGCCCCCCATGGGTGAAGATTTCCCACCGGTCTGCCTCCCCCGCCGCGGACACGCGCCGCGCATCGATGGCGACCACAATGCACTGGGAGCCGAATTTTTCGGCCGCCTCCTTGATGAACTCCGGATTGGTCACAGCCGCCGTGTTGACAGCCACCTTGTCGGCGCCTGCGAGCAGCAGCTGGCGCACGTCTTCAACGGTCCGCACCCCACCGCCAACAGTGAGCGGCATGAAACACCGCTCGGCGGTGCGGCGCACCACATCGATCAGCGTGCCACGTTTTTCGTGGCTGGCGGTGATATCGAGGAAGCAGAGTTCATCCGCACCGGCCGCGTCATAGGCCGTCGCCGCCTCCACCGGATCGCCGGCATCGCGCAGATCGACAAAGTTCACGCCCTTGACGACACGACCGTCTTTCACATCCAGGCAGGGAATGACGCGGGCTTTAAGGCTCATGCGGCCTCCTTCAGCAAGGCCAGCGCTTTGGCAGGATCAAGGCGGCCATCATAGATGGCACGGCCTGAAATGACGCCGATTATCCCGGGTGCGTTAACCTTTTTCAGCGCCGTTAAGTCATCGAGATTTGTCACACCACCCGACGCAATGACCGGAATGCCAACTGAGTTGGCAAGGTGGGCCGTGCCCTCGACATTCATGCCCTGCATGGCCCCGTCGCGGGCGATGTCCGTGTAGATGATGGCAGCAACGCCCGCGTCCTCAAACCGCTTTGCCAGATCAAGGGCCTGAATGTCGGATACTTCTGCCCAGCCCTCGACGGCGACGAAACCGTCCCGTGCATCTATGCCGACGGCGATCTTGCCCGGCCACTTTTTGCAGGCCTCTTTGACAAGGTCCGGGTCCCGCAAAGCCGCCGTCCCCAGAATGACGCGGGCAATGCCCTTATCGAGCCAGGCTTCGATCTGCGCCAGCGACCGGATACCTCCGCCCAATTGGGCAGGCAGGGACACGGTTTTGAGAATATCCTCGACTGCTGCGCCATTGACCGGTTTGCCTTCAAAGGCGCCATTGAGGTCCACCAGATGCAGCCATTCAAAGCCTTGGGACTCGAAGACTTTCGCCTGCTCCGCGGGTGTATCCGAAAACACCGTGGCACGGTCCATATCACCCTGCACGAGCCGGACGCACTGGCCGTCTTTGAGGTCGATAGCGGGAAACAGGATCATCTTTAAGGAGTCCATTCCAAGAAGTTGGCGATCAGGCGTAGGCCGACGAGTTGGCTCTTTTCCGGGTGGAACTGAGTGCCAACCATGTTGTCACGTCCGACGGCAGCTGTGATCTCGCCGCCATAATGCACTTTCGCGAGGACATGTTCCGGCTGCGTCGGTTGGATGGCGTAGGAGTGCACGAAATAAGCGTGCTCGCCATGCTCAAGCCCCTCAAACACCGGGTGCGGGTGGCCGGCCACGTCCACCGGCTCCAGCGCGTTCCAGCCCATATGGGGGATTTTGAGGGACGCATCGTCCGGCGTGATTTGGGCCACGTCGCCGGGAATCCAGCCAAAGCCTTCATGGGTGCCATGTTCGAGGCCGCGTGATGCCATCAGCTGCATGCCAACGCAGATCCCGAAGAACGGCACCGCGCGTTTCTCCACGGCTTCGCGCAGAGCATCGACCATGCCGTCCACTGCGTGAAGCCCGCGGCGACAATCGGCGAAAGCGCCGACGCCGGGCAGCACGATGCGGTCTGCTTGCGCCACCACATCAGGCGCGCTGGTCACGCGGATATCCGCATCCGCACCGATTTCCCGGGCCGCGCGCTCAAACGACTTTTCCGCGGACCGCAGATTGCCGGACCCGTAGTCGATGATGGCGACAGTGCTTTGGCCAGCCATCTGTGTGTCCCTCCCATTTCGGCCCGGGCGGCCAGCATCTGTCGGACCGGCATCAGCAACTCAGTTACAAACATCACCGACGCAAAGGTGCGATAGGCAAAGACCAGTGTGGAGACCAGAAAGCTGTCACTGTTATGGGAAAGGTAGGACACGCCGCAGCCGTATATTTCCATAAAGTCGAGGAGTATGGCTGCGAGGGACATGTCCACCCAGAACCACAAGAGAGCAGCTGCTTCCGAGGGAGCAGCCGCCAGTGTCTGTGGCACCGGTAGACCTATAAAATCAATCAAAGTTTGCCGACAGGCGGGAAATTCCGTTTGCAGGCTGAACATGAAGAGGTAGTCCGCCGGCGTTTGGGTGATGGTCGCCGCGAGGTAGGACAGGTAGAGCGTCACCAGAACCAGCGCGAAGGGTAGCGCGATGATTGATGCGGCGCTGAAGATGTAAGTCAGCTTGTCGATGCGGGCGGTGGCGAACGCGCGGGCCACCGGCAAAGCGATAGGTCCTACCGTTGCAATCACCGCGGAGATAACCGCCGGAACGAAACCGGCCAGTTCACTGGTCAGTTCGTCGGCCCCCAGATCACGGACCTGCCCCACTAGGGCGGGGTCCAGCCAGATGACAACTGGTATGAACTGCAGCACGCAGGCGACGATGGCGACAAAGTAGAAATCTATGTGCCATGCGCTGCCGCGCAGGCGGTCCGCTATTGCTCGCCAGATTTGAAACGCAGACGCACCGACGCTTACGGCAAAGACCACCAGAAACAGGAAGACCACAAAGATTTCGAACGCGGCACTTATCATGGCCGAATCTGCCGGTTAGCTACCAAGCACACCCTTGGTGGAGGGAATGGCGTCTGCCTTGCGCGGGTCAATCTCGATCGCCTGGCGCAGGGCGCGGGCGAGGCCCTTGAAGCAGCTTTCCACAATGTGGTGGTTGTTCTCGCCATACATGTTTTCGATGTGTAGCGTGATGCCGGCGGCCTGGGCAAAGGCCGGGAACCATTCCTTGAACAGCTCGGTGTCCATGTCGCCCAGCTTCGGCTTGGTGAAATCCACCTTCCAGATCAGGTAAGGCCGCTGGGACACATCAAGTGTCACCCGCGTGCAGGTTTCATCCATGGGGATGATGGCATTGCCATAACGCGTAATGCCCTTGAGATCGCCAAGCGCCTGCAGCACGGCTTCGCCGATGACGATGCCTGAGTCTTCCGTCGTGTGGTGGAAATCTATGTGCAGGTCGCCCTCGGCGCGCACCTTGAGATCAATCAGCGAGTGGCGGGACAGCTGCTCAAGCATGTGATCGAGGAACCCGATGCCGGTATCCACGTCATACTCTCCGGTGCCATCCAGATTGAGCGACACGAAGACTTCCGTCTCCTTGGTCTTGCGCTCAACAGTGGCGATGCGGCCGTCGCTTTCGCTGTCCATTTTCGTCTGCCTTCAGGGCCCGGCCCGACCCCCGGAATCGGAGCCTCGGGCGGGGCTTCAAGAACATGTGTGAGGCGCGGTCTAGCAGCTTCGCGCCCAAGGTGCCATATGCGGGGTCACATGACAGCATTTCCCCTACAAAACCCCTAAGACGCGGGACACGCCCATGCCTTCTGAGATCAATGACGCGGTTGCCGAGTTCATCGCCCATCAGACCCATTTCTATATGGCGACAGCAGACGCAAATGGCCGACCCTATGTGCAGCATCGCGGCGGTCCGGAAGGGTTTTTGAAAGTCATGTCGCCGACCACGCTGGGCTTTGCGGACTATGCCGGCAACCGTCGCTATATCACCGTGGGAAATCTCGGCGAGAACGAGAATGTGTTTTTGTTCTTCATGGACTATCCAGCCCAGCGGCGCGTCAAAGTTCGCGGGAAGGCGGGGATTGTGACGGATCCGGACGTTATCCGCTCGCTGAGAGACCCCAATTATGATGCCCAGGTGGAACGGGCGATCGTGATCGAGATCGAGTACTGGGAGACCAACTGCAACGCACACATTACACAACGCTTCACCCAGGACGCGGTAGATGCCGCCGTCGCGCCCGTCATGGCGCGCATGGCGCGGCTTGAGCAACGGCTCAAAGAGGCGGGGCTGCCGATTGATTGAGCGGTGAGGGGTGGAAGCGTCACCTGTCTCTGGAGGGGCATGGGAACACCTCCCTTCCGTGTCCCCGGACTTGATCCGGGGTCCACTCGCGTGGCCGCTTGGCCCAGCCTCAGCGTCTCAGAGCAACGCCTTGCTGTCCGGCAAAGCGAGTGGACCCTCCGGTCAAGCCGGAGGGATACGGTTGGTGTGGGGGCTTGGCTTGGCTGAAATGCCACCCGAATTTAGGTGATTTCGGGGCATGGCTTGCCCGCAAGCGCACGGCGGGCCACCTGTTGCGGCAGATACAGACCTTTTCCCCGCAGGACCCCTACCCCATGGCTTCTTCCGACAACTTCCCCAACTGGCATGCCACGACCATTCTGACCGTTCGCAAGGGCGGCAAGGTGGTGATCGCCGGGGACGGGCAGGTTTCCATGGGCGATACAGTGATGAAATCCACCGCCCGCAAAGTAAGGGTTCTGGGTGGCGGCACTGTCATTGGCGGCTTTGCCGGGGCCACCGCCGACGCTTTTACGCTGTTTGAGCGGCTGGAAGCCCGCCTTGAACAATATCCCGGCCAGCTGGCCCGCGCCTGCGTCGAGCTTGCCAAGGACTGGCGGACGGACCGCTATCTGCGCAAGCTCGAAGCGATGATGCTGGTGGCCGACAAGACCGAAAGCTTCATCCTCACCGGGACCGGCGATGTGCTGGAACCGGAAAACGGCATTGCCGGCATCGGGTCGGGCGGCAATTACGCCCTGGCCGCTGCGCGTGCGCTGGCCGATACGGACCAGGACGCTGAAACCATTGCCCGCACGGCCATGGGGATCGCCGCAGATATCTGTGTCTACACAAATGGCAACCTAGTTGTTGAAACGCTTGATGCTGTCTAGCGCGCGTCGGCGCCGCTGACTGCCCTCCTCCCCTCGATATGTTTGACGCCCAAGGACTGACCTTATGACCGCGCTTTCCCCCCGCCAGATTGTTGCTGAACTAGACCGGCATATTGTCGGACAGAAGGACGCCAAGCGTGCTGTAGCCATTGCGCTGCGCAACCGCTGGCGGCGGCAGCAACTGGACCCGACGCTGCGTGACGAAGTGATGCCCAAGAACATTCTGATGATCGGACCGACAGGCGTGGGCAAGACGGAGATTTCCCGCCGTCTCGCCAAGCTGGCACAGGCCCCCTTCATCAAGGTGGAGGCCACCAAGTTCACGGAAGTCGGCTATGTGGGCCGCGACGTAGAGCAGATCGTGCGCGACCTGGTGGAGGCAGCCATCGGTATGGTGCGCGAGCTCAAGCGGGAAGATGTAAAAGCATCGGCCCATAGCGCTGCAGAACAACGCGTTCTGGATGCCCTTGTGGGCACCGGCGCCAGCGAGGCAACGCGCGAGAGCTTCCGCAAGAAGCTGCGCGACGGGCTCTTGGACGACAAGGAGATCGACCTGGAAGTCCGCGATACCGGCGGGATGCCGATGATGGACATTCCCGGCATGCCCGAAGGCGGCAATGTGGGCATGATCAATCTCAATGACATGCTGGGCAAGGCCTTCGGCGGCCGCACCAAGCCCAAGCGGCTGAAGGTGCGTGACAGCTACGAAGTGCTGATCCAGGACGAAAGCGACAAGCTGCTGGACGATGAGCAGGTGACCCGTGAAGCCATCAGCCTGGTTGAAAACAACGGCATCGTCTTCCTGGATGAAATCGACAAGGTGTGCGCCAAGTCAGAACGCCAGGGTGCTGACGTCAGCCGCGAAGGGGTGCAGCGGGATCTGCTGCCGCTGATCGAAGGCACGACGGTTTCGACCAAGCACGGGCAGATCAAGACTGACCATATTCTGTTCATTGCGTCGGGTGCGTTTCACATCGCCAAGCCGTCGGACCTGCTGCCGGAGCTGCAGGGGCGTCTGCCGATCCGCGTCGAGATGAATGCCCTGACGCGCGACGACCTCAAGCGCATCCTCACGGAGCCTGAAGCCAGCCTCGTGAAGCAGTATGTGGCGCTGATGGGCACGGAAGAAGTGTCTCTCGATTTCACCGAGGAAGGCATCGACGCCATCGCGGATATCGCCACGGAAGTAAACGGGACCGTCGAGAACATTGGCGCGCGCCGGTTGCACACGGTGATGGAGCGGGTGCTCGACGAGATCAGCTTTGAGGCCACGGATGCATCAGGCGCGACGATCAGCGTTGACCGCGCTTACGTTGAAAGCCGCATCGGTGACCTGGCGAAGAACGCGGATCTGCAGAAGTTCATTCTCTAGGCTCCAGGCTGCGGGCTTTTGCTTTGGGCTTTATCGCCAGGCGCGAATCCGGCCACACCGTGCGCCTTACGAGTCCGCGAATCTTTTACAGAAACTGACTTGATTCGGGGGCGTATCGATTTTCGCCCCGCGCGAATCCTGAACGGTCTAACGCTGACGCCGTAGCCAGACATAAAACGCCCCACCGCCGCCATGGCGTGGATGGGCGGGACGGACCGCGGCCACATGTGGCCGGAATTCTGCGTCCGCCAGCCAGCGGGGCAGGTTGTCGCGCAACACACCTCGGCGTTCTGGCGTGTGAGAAATGTCGTTGCCATGGAGTGTGTGGCGGGCGACGGCAGAGGCTGACCCCTTGCCGGTGACCACCAACAAACATCTCACGCCGTTGCTCCGGTGACGGGGCAGGTCGGCCCGCAGTCTTTGGTGCGCCTGAGCCTGAGTGAGGCCGTGTAGGTCAATCTTGGCGTCGGGATCAATTCTGCCACGGCGCAACTTACGCTGCAGGCCGCCATCCAGGGTCCCGGCATCATGGGGATCTGGCAGTTTTGTGGGTTTTTTGACGTGCACATGGGGCACGAAGGACGGCTGTGCCGCCGGTGACTTGGCCACCTTTTTTTGTTTCGATCCCGGAACTTTATGCTTGGGTTTTTCCACTTTCAGCAGCTCGGACATGTCCTGGTGGCCCGAAAGGGGGGTCACCGCGTCCGTCACTTTCTTCCAGAGCTGCTGTTCTGAGGCCTCAAGCCCACGCTGAGGGCGTCGTTTTGCCATGTCAGCAGACCACGCTTCTCAAAGCTTTGGTTGTTGTAACGGGTGTGTTTTCGCGCCTCGCGAATCCGCACATGGTGGACCATTCCGGCAGCGGGCGAATCTTTGAGTCCATTGCCTTTACCATGTGATATTCCGGGCACGCTCGGCGGCCGCATGGGGCAGGAGCATGGTCAGAGCCCCCTGGTCCTGCATATGTCCGGCAATGTTGCCGGCTGTGTCGCCCACTCCCGCAAAGTAATCGGCCCGAACGGGGCCCCGAATGGCCCCGCCGGTGTCCTGCGCCATCATCAACCGGCGAATCGGACCCTCAGGATTGGCCGCAGACGGGTTTTCGAGCTCAAACCAGAAGGGCAAACCCAGTGCGTGGTGCTTTCTGTCGACGGCAATGCTGCGATGGGGGGTCAGGAGAGCCGACTGGGCACCTGGCGGCCCGAGCTCGGGGTGCTCGACGGCCAGTTCGGTGAAGAAGACGAACGAGGCATTGAGGTTCATCACCTCCTGAGCCTCCTCCGGGTTGGCCTCGAGCCACGTGCGGATGGCGGCCATGGACATCTCCTCGCGGGGGATATGACCGCGGTCAATCAAGGGCCTACCGATGGGCGTGTAGGGGTGTCCGTTCTGGCCGGCGTAGGACAAGCGTATGACCGTGCCGGCGTCGGGGCCATCCTGCAGAACTACCCGGCCCGAGCCTTGAATCTCAAGAAAGAAGGCATCGATCTGCGAGGGCAGCCAGATCAGCTCCAGGCCCTCCCCGTCCAAGGCGCCCCCAGCGATCTGGGAGCGGTCCGCAAAGGGGACCAATCTGCCGTTTTCGACCTGCCCCGCGATGCGCTGACCGCGCAGGCTTTCGCGGAAATCGCCCAGTTCTACCGACACCAGCCGCTCTGGCCGGGCCAGGACAGAGGCGGGGTGTGTCTCGCTGCGAGTACGGGACCCTTTCATTTCGGGCTCGAAATAGCCCGTCATTAGTCCGGTTTTCTCCGTTCCATTCCGGATATGGAACGGCACAAAGTTGCTCTCAAAGAAAGCGCGGGCGTTTGAAAGATCCGCGTTTTCCGCCGTTTTGCAGACTTGATGCAGATCGCCGGCGGTCAGACCCAGGCGGGGGTCGCCCCGCAGGGACCGTTGGGCCGGAATCCGCTGCAAAATCAGGCAGGATTGGCGAAGGGCAGCCAGGGCCTGGGCGTGGTCATCTGCCTCCCAGCCCTTGAGGGCGGTAAAGTCTGTCTCAAGCAGAACAAGCTGCTGGGTCGGCTCTTCATCGGTCATCAGCCATACGAGCCCGGCGAGTAGGGCCATACCGGCCAAAGCGGTAGTGACGACCAGCGCGTAGACGCCGCGTGACTGTCCCGCACGATGACCTGGGGTTGAGGTGGGCATGGCCATCTCCCCACGGTGCCGATCGGATTAGTTGCCACCTGTTGCGACGAGCTTCCAGTTCGGATCGCGGGCCTTGGTGTCCCGTTCGAAGGTCCACACATCCACCACCTGGCGCACTGCCTCCGGGCTGCCTTCGACGATATCGCCATTGGCAGCATGAAGGGCTGACACAATCTCACTGGCAAAGCGCACGGTCACACGTGCATGGCCGTTTTCGAGTTCGGCCTCCGTGATGTCGGCCGATGACAGGCCCACATAGCTTTGCTCAAGAGTGCGGCCCTCAACCTCGCGGTCCTCAATGGCGGCCTCAAAGTCGCGATAGACGCCCTCATCCAGAAGCTGCCGGAGGGTGTCGCGATCCGCGGCAGCAAACGCTGTAACAATCATCTCATGCGCCTTGCCGGCTCCATCGAGGAAGCTTTCGGGTGTAAATGTGCCGTCCGCCAGCTCAATCTGAGCAAGGCCATTGGCCAAGGCGGACCCTTCGGCTGCATAGGCCGGGCGCTGCGCCGGGTCCGCCGCAGGCTGCTCTGCACCGGCTTTGTCTGCACCGGGCAGGCGAATGACATTGTCGTCGCCATCGCGCGCCACGTCGCCGTTCTCTGCGCCATCATCCTTTTGGCGCCGCTCGAAGGGACCTGTTGAATAGGGGTCATGGGGTGGACGCTCATTCCCCGTGCGCTTGCCAAGAACGGAGCGCAGCCTGAAAAACACCACCACCGCAATGGCAAGAAACAGAAGATTGATCAGGGTTTCGGCGGTCATAATCGGATCACGGCTTTCGTGGGTTGGGGCATGAGGCGGGCAGTCGCGTCGGGCGAATGCTTGTCCTCCGCCGGGTACTCGGGTCAGCATAGCTTTTGCGCCTTACTCTGGTCCAGCGACGGTCGCATGCTTACCTAGGTAAGGTAGGGTAGCAGAAGACGCGCGCCAGCCCTGCGTTTTCTCACGACTTTGGCACCTGACATCCACACACTTGGAGAGTGAATGTTTTTTTATCTCCTTCTGGCCTTTATCGGCATTCCGCTGATCGAAATCGCCCTTTTCATTGAAGTCGGCGGCGCCATAGGGACACCGGCGACCATAGCGGTGGTCATTGGAACGGCTTTTCTGGGCGCGTGGATGCTGCGCCGACAGGGATTGTCCACGGCAAAGACGGCGCAGGCGAAACTGCAACGCGGCGAAATGCCCGTTGAACAGGCGTTTGACGGGATGTTCCTTGTCTTCGCCGGCGGCCTGCTGCTCACGCCCGGTTTTCTGACCGACGTCATCGGCTTTTCGTTGTTCATTCCGCAGGTCCGCAGCGCTCTGCGCAGCCGCCTTGTTGAGCGGGCCAAACGCAGTGGGTCTTTTCACATGTCAGGTCATATGTCGGGATCCGGCATGCACTATGCCGATGAAAGCGAGATGTGGCAGGACGCGAGCCGCGCACCAGCCACACCGCCGAATGCTGCGAATGATCCTGCTGACGGGGCGCCTGGGACGACGATTGAGGGCAGTGTCATCGAAGGCGACGACGACACGGGGTCCAAGACGGGTGCAAAAGACAGCCCCTGGCGGGACAAGTAACCACTTTTGGGACTTCGGACCGGCCTGCCACCAAGACGTGCTGTTGCTTGCGATGGGGCAGGGGGCATGTTAGCCACCGCCCTGACATTCTACGCCCACCCTGATCGATCCAATTTCAAGGCCAAACATCCATGTCCGATACTTCTGCTGCTGACGCAAACGGTGCCGCTAATGGTGCAGGCGATGGGGCCCAGCCTCAGGCGCCGCAGATCCGGATTCTTGGCCAGTACATCAAGGATCTGTCGTTCGAAAACCCGAACGCGCCGGGTGGCTTCAGCAATGAAGCCCCCCAGATCAACGTCTCCGTTGACGTGCGTGTCCCGGGCCAGAAAGACAGCGACTACGAAATCGAACTGCGCATGACGGCCGATGCCAAGGTCAACGGCACGCAGGTATTTCTTGTTGAGCTTGTCTATGGGGCCGTCTTCCGGCTGGAAAACATTCCCGAGCAGAGCCTACAGCCGGTGCTGCTGATCGAGTGCCCGCGTATTCTGTTCCCGTTTGCGCGTCGTGTGATTGCAGACCTGACACGCGACGGTGGCTTCCCGCCATTGATGATCGATCCGATTGATTTTGCCGCCCTGTATCGCCAGCGCCTGGAACAGGCTCAGGCTGAACAACAGGCAGGCCAGCAGCCGAATCAGCCCGCAGGTGACGCGTAGCGCACCGCTCTAGTTCGCCGCATCTTTCAACCACAAAGCCTCTTCGCCGATTTCGGCCACAAAGCTGCGGTGGGCAGCGCGCTCTTCCTCGGTCAGCAATGAGGCAAGAGGCTGAGCGCGGGCGCGGCGCGGTGAGCTGGATGCCGCTGTTTGAGATGCTGCCGCGGCCACTCGTTTTTCTTCGAGGACCAGCCCAGGCTCACGCCCCCCGATGAGCTCCAGATAGACTTCCGCTAACAGTTCCGCATCAAGAAGGGCGCCGTGCTTTTCGCGAGAAGAATTGTCGACGTTGAACCGGCGGCACAGCGCATCAAGAGACGCCTGAGCACCGGGAAACCGCTTGCGCGCAATCTGGAGCGTGTCGATCGACTGCTCGTCCGGCAGGGTTGGCTTGTTGGCCATTTCCAATTCGGCGTTGATGAAGGTCATATCAAAGCTGGCGTTGTGCGCCACAAGAGGCGCGTCACCGACAAACTCCAGAAATCCATCTGCCACGTCTTCAAACAACGGCTTGTCTGACAGGAACTGTTCCGACAGGCCATGAACCTCGAAGGCGCCCTCCGGCATATCCCGTTGAGGGTTTACATAGGTGTGAAACGTCTCACCCGTCGGCACATGGTTGAAGAGTTCGACGCAGCCGATTTCCACCAGCCTGTGACCTTCAGACGGTTTGAAGCCGGTGGTTTCCGTATCAAAAACAATTTCGCGCATGGACGTGACGCTCCGCCTCGCGGGCGGTCCCAATCAAATGTGCAGCACAACATTCCCCAATGCAGCGCCGGAACAGATCAGTCGGCGAAGTCTATCCAAGCCGCTCCTTGAGAACTTTCGGTTCCCAGGATTTCAGCTCTTTGGTGATTCGCTCGACCTGCTCAAAAGCATGTTCGAGGCCCTTGTCAGTCTCAACCACAAAATCGGCGCGGGCGCGTTTTTCTGCGTCCGGCACCTGCTTGGCGAGAATCTGCTCAAATTTTTCTGCCGTCATGCCGGGCCGTTCCAGCACGCGGGCGCGCTGTATATCGGCGGGAGCTGAAACGACCACCACCGCATCAACCCGCGCTTCGCCGCCGGTCTCATAGAGCAATGGAATATCCAGAACCGCCATCGGTGCCTTGGCATCATGTGCATCTTTGAGGAACTGGAGCTGCGTTGCGCCGACCAGCGGGTGAACGATGCCTTCGAGTTTTTTCAGCGCGTCCTTGTTGTCCAACACGAGCTTGGACAGTTTCGCCCGGTCGACCGCATCATCCACAATTGCATCGGGAAACTCTGTGCGCAGCGGCTCAACAGCACCACCACCTTTTTCGTAGATCGCATGGACAGCGGCATCGGCGTCGTAAACCGGGATGTCCAGCTTTGAAAACATCTTAGCGGTTTCCGATTTTCCCATGCCGATAGACCCAGTGAGTCCGACAAGCAGCATCAGCTTTTTTCCTTTGTACTGAGGTCAGCCTCAATGAGCGTGCGGGCAGCGGCGACATCGGCGGCGCTCACATCAACGCCAAACCATTTCGTAAAACCGGGCGCCGCCTGCCAGAGAAGCATGCCCAATCCGTCCACCGTCTTGAGGCCCTGCGCGCGCGCCTGGGTCAACAGCGGGGTTTCCAGAGGGACATACACAATGTCGTAGACAACCGCGTCATCGGGCAAAGGCGAAAGGTCGACGGTGAGGGGTGCCTGACCTTCCATGCCCAACGTTGTTGTGTTGACCAGGAGGTCTGCACCCTCAAGGGCTGCCGACACCTGATCCCATCCATAGACCGTCGCCTTGGCGTCGATGTCGGAAACCATGCTGGCCGCACGCGCCACGGTGCGGTTGACCAGACGCACTTTCATGCGGCCTTCGGTTTCAAGCGCGTCCACGACGGCGCGCGCAGCACCACCAGCGCCGAGGACTACGGCGGTCTTGCCGGTGAATCCGGGTACGGATTGAATGAGGTGCGTCCAGAAGCCGATGCCGTCCGTATTGGTGCCGCGTATCTCGCCGGTGTCCGGGTGGCTGTAAATCGTGTTGACGGCCTGAAGACGTTCAGCTGGCGCATCCACATACGGCTGCAGTGCTTCAAACGCTGCTTCCTTGTGCGGCACGGTGACGTTAGCGCCGCGAAACCCCAGATTGGGGAGATAACGCAGCGTATCCAGAAGCTCTTCCGGCTTCACGGCGAGTTTGGTGTACGCGCCGTCAAGTCCGTGTCGCTCAAGCCAGGTGTTATGGATTGTTGGCGAGCGGGAATGCTCGACCGGCCAGCCGATTACACAGACTTTTCGCGGTCCTGTGTTTGGGACATCTGGTTCACTCATTCGACAAGCGCTCCAACCCGCCGCAGTTCAGCCATGAGAGGCAGGAGCGGCAGACCCAGGATAGAGAAATAGTCGCTGTCGATTTTTTCAAAGAGCTGCGCGCCAATACTCTCAAGCTGATAAGCGCCGACGCTCTTCAGAATGTCCTCGCCAGCCGTTTCCAAATAGTGGTCCAGAAAAGCATCGGAGAAATTGCGCATGGTGAGGTGCGACGGCTGATAGAAGTCCCAGATGGTTTGGCCGCCCTGGGCCAGCGCCACGCCGCCGTGCAGCAAATGGGGCTTACCGCGGAACTGCTGCAGGCGTGTCCGCGCCTCTTTCATGTCCTTGGGCTTATCGTAGCAGGTCTTGCCCAGTGTCATGACCTGGTCCGCGCCAATGACGAGTGCGTCGGGGTGTGTGGCAGACACAATTTCGGCTTTGGCCCTTGCCAGAGCAGAGGCTATTGCCGGACCCGCCCCGTGTTCTTCCTCAGCAGCGGGGCTGGCCTCCAGTTCACGCTTCAAAATGCTTTCATCGATGTCTGCCGGCACAATCTCAAACGGGATGTGCGCGCCGCGCATGAGGTTGGCGCGCACCGCAGATCCGGAAGCAAGAATGATGGCGGGTGCTGTTTGCGGCATGGGGTCTCACACGTATGGGAAGTTAGTCTGATGGAGCCAGACGCTCCGTATGCAGATTAAGAATGGCGGCAGCTGTTTCTTCAATTGATCGGCGGCTTACGTCAATGATCGGCCACCCATGGCGCGCGTAGAGACGGCGGGCAGCCGTTACTTCGCTGCGGATCAGATCAAGATCAACATAGTCCGTCTGAGAATCTTCCTTTAGCGACAGCAGGCGCTGACGGCGGATCTGCATCAACCGTTCCGGTGATGCAATGAGACCAACCACCAACGGGCTCTCAAGGGCCTCGATCTGCGGCGGCACAGGGATTTCAGGTACCAGCGGATAGTTCGCAGCCTTGATGCCCCTGTTCGCGAGATACATGCAGGTCGGCGTTTTTGACGTGCGGCTTACGCCGACGAGGACAATGTCCGCCTCCTCAAGATTATCAAGGTTCTGTCCGTCGTCGTGGGCCATCGTGTAGTTGAGGGCTTCGATGCGGCTGAAATATTCAGCAGCCAGCGTGTGCTGAGAGCCAGGCTTTTCGGTCCGTTCGGTTCCTAGGTAGGCGCCGAGTACCTGCATCACCGGATCGAGGACCGCAATGCAGGGGATCTGCAAATCCCGACAGCGGGTTTCGAGCTCGCGGCGGAGCTTGTCGTTGACCATGGTGAACATGACGATGCCTGGTGAGGCCTCAATCTGGCGCAATACCCGGTCGAGCTGACGGGGCCCGCGCACCAGCGCATAGATGTGTTCCACCGGATGCACCATCTCGAACTGGGCAACGGCAGCCTTGGCGACAGCGTTCAGCGTTTCACCTGTCGAGTCGGAGACCAGATGCAGGTGGAAGAACGATTTGCTGTCTGTGGGCGTGGTCAATGAAAGAAGGGCCTTTTGGTGGAACGGGTGCTGTGTGTGGTTAGCGGTCCCACGGGCAGCTGGCAATGGGGACATCACACCCTGAGGAAGCGATTTTGAGGGGCGGGATAACTCGTATCTGCTGGCGGACTTGTGGGGACAGAATCTCGATTCGCTACTGGGCCTGTGAATCACAAGGGTTAATGAAGTGTTAACGGCCAAACCATGAGTCTGTGGACGAAGCTCGGTGGCTGACTGTCTGAAACCGGGGATTGTGGGGGTAACGACCTTATGGTTGCGTCACTTGATCCGGTTTTCCCCGTGTTTCATTTGCCTAATCTGGCTGGCAATCAGGCTTCTGCCCACAGGTCTTTCATGCAAGACCTATGGGTCAAGCTGCGATCCGGTTTATATCTCTGCATGACCCGGGGACGAGGCGATCATCCCCGTTATTCCTGCCACCTACTATCCTCATCTATTTAATAAGAATCTTAGTTTGGAAGAGTGACGTGTCGCGCAATCCCAAATCGTCTCAAGCGATGAGACCAGATGGACGGCTTCTCAAGGCGATCAAGAGAGACGTGATGTCTCCGCCCCCTGTCTGGCTCATGCGGCAGGCAGGTCGGTACCTTCCTGAGTATCGGGCAACACGTGAGCAGGCGGGCGGATTCCTGGATCTGTGCTTTGATCCAAAGCTTGCCAGTGAAGTGACCCTGCAACCGATCCGACGCTTTGGGTTCGACGCATCCATCCTGTTTGCTGACATCCTGCTGATCCCGCAGGCGCTTGGTCAGAAGCTTTGGTTTGAAACCGGGGAAGGCCCCCGCCTTGAGCCCCTGGAAGACGGCAAGGCGATTGCGGCTCTCGACGTGGATGGCGCGGCGGACGCACTTTCCCCGATCTATGAGACGGTCTCTATTCTGCGGTCGTCGCTCCCAGTTGAAACCGATCTGATCGGCTTTGCCGGTTCGCCATGGACCGTGGCGACATACATGATCGCCGGTCGTGGCACACCGGATCAGGCGCCGGCGCGGCTGTTTGCCTATCAGCAGCGTGAGGCGTTTGAAGCTTTGATGGATGTGCTGGTGGAGGCGACGGCGCATTATCTCAAGCGTCAGGTGGAAGCCGGAGCCGATGTCCTTCAGCTGTTCGACACCTGGTCTGGCGTTCTGCCGGAAGAAGAATTCGCGCGGTGGTCCATCGCCCCGACAAAGGCTCTCGTAGCGCGGCTGAGGGCTCTTGGGGTCACTGTGCCGATCATTGGCTTCCCGAAGGGGGCAGGGCTACTGCTGCCGCGCTATGTGACTGAAACAGGTGTGGATGCTGTTGGGCTTGATCCGGCGGTGCCCTTATCTTGGGCTGTGGTTGAGCTGGGCGATAAGACGGTCTGCCAGGGCAATCTGGATCCGCTTCTGCTTGTCGCCGGTGGTGATCGGATGCTGGAGGCGATCGATGAGATCATCGAGGCTTTCGCCGGGAAGCCCTTCATCTTCAATCTTGGCCACGGAATTGTCCCGCAGACGCCGCCGGAGCATGTGGCGCTGCTTGTTGAACGGGTGAGAAACCGATGAAGCGTGCTGTTGTTCTCTTTAATCTGGGGGGGCCGGACAAACCGGACTCCGTGCAGCCGTTCTTGTTCAATCTTTTCAACGACAAGGCGATTATCGGTCTGCCGCAGCCGTTGCGGTGGCTCGTTGCCAAGCTGATTTCGACCCGCCGGGCGCCGGTGGCGCAGGAGATCTACGGGTACATCGGTGGCAAGTCTCCGCTTCTGGAGCTGACCCAGGCCCAGGCGAATGCATTGGAAACATCGCTTCAGGCCGCCAGCCCCGGGGATGAGTTCAAGGTCGTGATTGCCATGCGCTACTGGCATCCGTTTGCGGCGGAAGCGTTGGCGGATCTCAAGGCATTTGGGCCGGATGAAGTGACGTTGCTGCCGCTCTACCCGCAATTCTCGACAACGACCACGGGGTCGTCAGTTCTTGACTGGGAGAAGCAGGCCAAGGTTGAGGGTTTTGCGGTGCACACCAAAACCGTCTGTTGTTATCCGACAGACCGTATATTTGTGGCGGCGCACACAGATATGCTCGCACCGTTCACCAAAGACCCCAACACCCGCATATTGTTCTCCGCGCATGGGCTGCCGAAGAAGGTGGTGGATGGCGGTGACCCCTATCAGTGGCAAGTCGAACAGACCGTTGCAGCAACCGTTGCCGCGCTCGCCCAGCCTGATCTGGACTATGTGACCTGTTATCAGAGCCGCGTGGGACCGCTGGAATGGATCGGGCCATCGACGGAAGATGAAATCGAGCGGGCGGGCAAGGAAGGCAAGTCACTTGTCGTGGTACCGATCGCCTTTGTGTCCGAACACTCGGAGACACTGGTCGAGCTTGATATTGAGTATGGCGAGCTGGCAGAAAAAGCGGGCGTTGTGTCCTATAAGCGGGTGCCTGCGCTTGGCACCAATCCCCACTATGTCGAGGCGCTGAAAAAGGCTGTTCTCGCGGCGGGCGAGGGTGTTGCACCTGTAGGAGGGACACGTATCTGTCCGGCTACGTGCGGCAAATGTCCGGCTAGGACGGCTGCATAAGACCAAAAATCAGGGAGAAAACCGGTGGCGGAATATTATCTGTGGATCAAGGCTCTGCATGTCATCTCGGTGATCTTCTGGATGGCGGGCATGTATATGCTGCCGCGGCTCTTCGTCTATCACTATCCGTCCGCTGTCGGCTCCGAGATGTCGGAAACGATGAAATCCGCTGAGCAGCGGTTGATGCGCATCATCATCAATCCGGCGATGATTGCGGCCTGGATATTTGGCATCCTACTTGTCTTTACGCTGTATCCCGGCCTTGAGGGCTTTGGTCAGGCAGGCTGGCTGCATGCCAAACTCTCGCTCGTTGTGGGGTTGAGCGCACTGCACGGGATGCTGTCGGGCTGGCGCAAAAAGTTCGAGCGCGATGAACGACCTAAAACGGAAAAGTTCTTCCGCATGATCAATGAGATCGGACCGGTCGCCACCATTTTCATAGTCATTTTGGTGATCGTGAAGCCGTTCTAGCTGGCTTTATCGCCCGAAGGAGATAGCCGCCATCTTTATGGCTTTGCTCTTTTGCGCGGATTCCGGTAAGCTTTCGCCTGTCGATAGAGATATTGTCCACAACGTCATCCGGACGTTTTTGTCATTGGCCGCTTTGGCTGACTGGCAAATCTGACTAAATCCGACCGTTAGACAAATTCACTTTCACCATTTTCTGGTTGCGGTTGTTGGGGTCCATCCCAATTTCGTGTCCTGAGAATGACCTACCTCCTCACAAATCCATACCGAAGCTGATGTCATGACCGCGCCACAAGCGGTCAGTTTGAAGAGCAAAGACGTTGCCGGATTGCCGCTCTGTGCGGCCAATAGGATTTTTCCCACTCAGGGCGTTGTTTGCCGCACGGCAGGCCGTTGCCCATCCCCGTTCTGCCTCATCCGCCAAGTCCGCGGGGAGGCGTAAGCCAAAGTTTCAAAGAAGACCCGATGGATCCTGTAAAACTCGCCGACCTCAAAGCCAAAAGCCCCACGGAGCTGCTCGCTACCGCTGAAGAATATGAGGTCGAGAATGCAAGTGCCCTGCGCAAGCAGGAGCTGATGTTCGCCATTCTGAAAAACATGGCGGAAAAGGATGTCGATATTATCGGCGAAGGCGTCCTGGAAGTGCTGCAGGACGGCTTCGGCTTCCTGCGCTCACCGGACGCGAACTATCTGCCCGGCCCCGACGATATCTATGTCTCCCCGTCGCAAATCCGCCGCTTCTCGCTGCGCACCGGCGACACGGTTGAAGGCGATATCCGCAGCCCGAAAGATGGCGAACGCTACTTCGCGCTGCTCAAGGTCAACACCATCAATTTCGAAGACCCGGATGCCGCCAAGCACAAGGTCCACTTCGACAATCTGACGCCGCTCTATCCCGATGAGCGCCTCAAGATGGAAGTGGAAGACCCGACCATCAAGGACAAGTCGTCCCGGGTGATCGACATCGTGTCGCCGCTGGGCAAAGGCCAGCGTGCGCTGATCGTCGCGCCGCCGCGCACCGGTAAGACCGTTTTGCTGCAGAACATCGCCCACTCGATCGCGGCCAACCATCCTGAGTGCTATCTCATCGTGCTGCTGATTGATGAGCGTCCCGAAGAAGTGACCGACATGCAGCGCTCGGTGAAGGGGGAGGTTGTGTCCTCGACCTTTGATGAGCCGGCGGTGCGCCACGTCCAGGTGGCGGAGATGGTCATCGAGAAAGCCAAGCGTCTTGTGGAACATGGCCGCGACGTCGTGATCCTGCTCGACTCCATCACCCGCCTTGGCCGTGCCTACAACACGGTGGTGCCGTCGTCCGGCAAGGTGCTGACCGGTGGTGTGGATGCCAATGCGCTGCAACGGCCCAAGCGGTTCTTTGGTGCGGCCCGCAACATCGAAGAAGGCGGTTCGCTGACCATCATCTCGACGGCGCTGATTGATACCGGCAGCCGGATGGACGAAGTGATCTTCGAAGAGTTCAAGGGCACCGGCAACTCGGAAATCGTGCTTGATCGCAAGGTTGCCGACAAGCGGACGTTCCCGTCCATGGACATTCTCAAGTCCGGTACGCGTAAGGAAGAGCTGCTGGTCGACAAGAAGGTGCTGCAGAAGATGTATGTGCTGCGGCGTATTCTGAACCCGATGGGCACGACAGATGCCATCGAGTTCCTGCTCGACAAACTCAAGCAGACCAAATCGAACGACGAGTTCTTCGATTCAATGAACACGTAACGTTCTTGCGCTAACCTCCCTCCACGCGTTTGGTGGTCCCAGGACTGATCTGGTGGTGGAGTGAGTAGATGCAGGACGGCGGCTCTGGAGAGACTCTTCCTTCCTGGTCGCAGCCTGCCTTTGACCCTGACCATGTGCGATCCGTGAAAACGGCCTTCTCCGGTCAGACCGGCTCACTGCCTTCAGTGTCGGAGGATATGACGCTGACCCATGTCGGGCGCGAGATGCTCGCTTACTGGCACGGCACCCGAGGCGCCAATTCCATGCCGGATACCTCCCAGATCAACCCGGCCGATTTTCGTGAACTGCTGCCCTATTCGCGCTATCTCAGCTGGGAGGGGCCGGACGATCTCCGCATCCGTGTGTTGGGTAGTGCGTTGTCAGCTGCCATTGGCATTGATCTTACCGGTATGAATCTGATTGATCTTCTGGGTCCGGAAGAACGCGATGACGATTTGGTCGGGTTCCGGGCTCTCCATGCGCACCCCTGTGGGAGCGTCACAATAAAGCGGTCGCACATTGTTGGCGGCGGCACCCGAGAAATTGAGCTCGTTCATCTGCCTGTGGCGGGTATGTCCGCTAGCGGCGAGGGCCTCGCAAACGGCGATCGTATTCTTGGATCAATCATGCTGCGCGATCTGCCGGATCGCATTCTGCAAGCATTTCCAAAACGGTTGTGCCC
>ERZ1740067.442-NODE-442-length-33579-cov-19.659498_pt1 | contig 33579 bp, 31 predicted proteins | sample MGYA00581736_ERZ1740067 | MGnify/ENA primary metagenome ERZ1740067 (study PRJEB43018, sample SAMN04849236) | marine metagenome | isolation source: floating plastic debris | place: Pacific Ocean | collected 2008-08-27 | study: EMG produced TPA metagenomics... | reverse complement strand
TCTGTTCTCGTTTTATCAGCTCTCGTCAAAAGCGGCATAAGTGGGATGCTCCCGACGTGATCGATCCCGAACGAGGAACGCAGTATGAAATTGGAGTTCGAGGAGAGTTTGGTGATTTTTCTGTCAACCTGGCAGCCTATGACATCACCAAAACCAATATTTCTCGCAGTGATCTCGATAATCCGAATTTTTCCATACCTGTTGGAGAAGTTAGAAGCCGCGGTATCGAGTTAGATGTGGCTGGCGAGATTCTAGACGGCTGGAATATTATTGGCTCCCTATTTTTCAACGACACGTTTATTTCGGAGGGAGATGATAGTAGTCCTGAGGATGACACCCTAATCAATGCGCCCAGCAGCGGTGCTAGTCTGTGGACGACGTACGAGATCCAATCAGGTAGCTTACAAGGGTTGGGATTTGGTGCCGGTATATTTTATGTGGGCGATCGCGAGGCTCAAATCCCCAATGACTTTGTGTTGCCTTCCTACGTTCGCGGCGACGCCAGTATTTTCTACAACCGTGATAACTGGCGGGTACAGCTTAACTTCCAGAATCTGTTCGATACGGACTATCTTGAATCGACCCAGAACACCGGTCTACTTTTTCCAGGTGCACCTTTTACCGTTGTGGGAAAGATTTCAGTCCGTTTTTAGAAGCTTCACCTTTATGGGTGAGTCGCCACACTAAATCCGCTTTTCTTACCCTAGAATTCGGTTCCTAACGAAATCCCTACTTCGACAGACTCAGTGCCCATTTCGTTTCCCATTCTTATCTAGGGCAGCTATTGCGGATTTGGTGCCAATTTGTCGAAGCCCGTACATATTCGCCGTAGTACATATTCGCCGTAAATACTCACCGTATATACCTGGCTTCGACTCCGCTCAGCGCCCAGTCAACAACGTTGTTTGATTCGTGCAAAAGGTCTAAATATCCTGTCCTTGTGGAGTTGGGCACACTTAAAAGGACCTGTAACCCTCGCTGTGCAGAGCTTCTAGAGCCTTACTGAGGGGACATCCCATGTTGATTAATTCGGTCTGAATAATAATGTTTCTTCGCCTAATGCGCCGGCCGATTGTCTTTTTGGCGTTATTTTTGCTGACGGCGCTGCTAAGCATCGCATGTCAAAACCCTGCGGTTGAATCGCCAGATGTAGGAAAGTTGACGCCTGGAACCACCGATTGCCGCGTTGTAGAACACGAAAAGGGAAAAACCGAAGTTTGTGGTGCTCCCCAACGGGTGGCGGTGCTTAGTCCTCATATTCTTGATAGTGTTTTATCCCTTGGCGCTCAACCGTCGGCTTATGCGCAGGCTGGCATATTTGATTCCCCAGTATTTACCGAGCCAGAAGAGCAAATCCCTTACATGGGAGCTTACGTGACCACTCAACCCGTTAATTTGGGCAGTCGCCGCAACCCTTCTATCGAAGCTTTGGCCCAGTCCCGTCCCGACCTCATCCTGGGGGAAAAGTGGCATATTTCAGATCAGTACGACTTACTCTCTCAAATTGCCCCAACGATGCTGTTTAGCGATGTTGGGGAAAACGATGACCAGCATTGGCGTCATAGCATTAAGGGCGTGGCTCAAGCATTAGGGCGAGAAAAGCAGGCTGAGGAATTGTTAGCTAATTATTCTAAAGAGCTGGCGATCGCCCGCAAACAGCTTGCGCCAGTGGTTGCCGCGCATCCCCGCATCCTGGCGATCGCCCCTAATGATTTGGCCGCCACCATCTACTTAATGGAAGACAGCACGGCAGCCAATTTACTGCGAGAAATAGGGTTTGAAATCGTCACTCCAGAAGCTTCTTCCTTGTTGCCTGATGGCGACTCCCCGCTTTCCATAGAAGCATTGCCCCAGATTGAAGCTGACTTGATCTTCGTGATGGCTTGGTCAGAGGATGAACAGTCTCCAAAAGCAAAAATCGAGCAACAATGGTACGGCAATCCACTCCTCACTAAAATGCCAGCCTCTAAAGAGGGACGCGTATTTTTTGTCGACTACTTTCTCTGGGGCAGCAACACACGTGGCCCCATTACACACCAGTTACTTCTAAAAGAGCTGCCTAAAATACTGCTGCCCACTGTAGGTGATTAACCAAGCAGCAAGTCAATAAGTCAAAACCCTTCCTATTCGACGCCACAATGGAGCCATTCATCTCCAATGACTTGCCCTTAACAATCTTCATCCCTAGAACGTCAGTTCGACGAGGAAAAAGTGGTGAAGACAATACTTTCAATTCCCTCCAACTCCAATATGGCTTCTGGCAGTGTGTTCCCAGCCGCAGCGTCCAGTGACGTTCTAAGGGGATTTTTCATCCTGCCATGGATCCGGCTTTGCCCAATCATCTAAGTTCCAATCATCGTTGTCCGGCTCTTTGGAAGACTGGGGCGGCGTTTCAGCGGGAGTCTTCTGCTCAGACTCAACGGGACGGGCGGTGGTGTCGATGGTGGGCGGTTCGTCGCCGTCACCGTCAGCAGGGCGGGACGGTAGCGCATCAAGCCATTCCCGGCGATCGCCTCGGCTTTTATCAGCATCTTTGCGACCCTGGGCTTGTTTAATTTGGTCCTGCACAGAACGCAATCGGTCCTGGGTTTCATTCAGCTTCGACTGGGCTTTACCCACCACACGCCCAAACTTGGACCGGGCACGCTTAGCAATATCCTTAGCCTGGTCCGTGACCTGCTCCGTGATGGGCTGGGCTTGATGCTGCCAATCCCTCGCCACTTCAGCAGCCCGCCCGCGCACTTTTTCCCAGTCGGACCGAGCAATGCGATCGCCCTGTTTGAGCGACGCCGTAAATTCCGCCAGGAGCTGCCCCAAACCGGGTCGATAGGGTTCCCCGTCCTGCAAAAAATCACCGGTGGCGATCGCCCGTTTCGGACCGCAGCTCAAGATGGCATCGGCGGGCAACCCATAAATGTCATCAAGCTGCCCCTGCCAACCGTTGGACCGATAGGCATACAGGGTCACCGCGCCAGAGGCTGGGGTAATTTCAAAGTCAACAATCAAGCCCGCCTGGTTACCTCCATCACTCCACAGCTCAATGCCGATGGGATCGTGGGTACCCTGGGGCGGATTAAATTCCATGGCATCCTCCGGTATGGTCACCAGCACGCTATCGTCGCCAATAGCATTCACCCAGGACCAGGGCAGCACCTGTTTGCTGCGCCCCAAGAAACCTGACTGACATACGATACCCAGCACCCGCCGCGCCTGAAAATCCACCCAAAATCCACCGACACGCCCCAGCTCCTCCGTGGTCCCCCGGTCTAAAATCAGGCGATCGCGCATGGCTGACTCAGCAACGGACGCGGGAAATTCAGCGACAGCCATAGCATCCAAACCACGTCCAGCGTGGAGTAAACAATTGCGTTAAATCTCACCGAAATCATAGCGCGGTTTAATTACCGGATTATTGCCAGCGTCACAGCAACGCCCCCGTCTCGCAACGGTCATTCGCCAGGGGCTTCCGGACGCGTTCCGGGCAACAGGGCGCGAATTCGACTGCCTGAGGAAATTAAGCCCCGCACATTTTCCTGGGACACTCGCCCGAGGATATAGCCGGTAATGCCCCCCAACAGCGCCGACAATTCTTTACTTTCCAGAATCCCCAGTAAGCCGAACAAAATAATGGCAATCACAATTAAAAACAGGGTCATAATTTGAATCCCCTGGTTACCCGTCAGCATTTCCGCCGCCCCGTCTCCAGAGCGGTGCAACGTAACAAAAAACGCGGCAATGGTTAGCCCCACCAGCAGGCAAAATCCTAAGCTAGCCCACAGCCGATAGGCATCCTGACGCAGGGTTGCCCGCACCTGCTTATCCGTTTCCACCTTGCATCGGTCCGCCTGGAGAATTTGCCCCTTGATGGTTTCCAGCTCCTGACTGCGGGCGTCGTAAATGGTTTTGTTGACGATTAACTGGCGCTGACGTCCGTCCAGGTCTCGCTCCTGATTTTTTAGCTCCTCCAGCCGCAATTCCACTCCGGAGCTTAGGGGACTGTCCAATAAACCCAGGTCGCTATCCTGCTGCGATCGCCTTGCCTCCTCAGCCTTTTGCCGCTGAAGCTCCTTCGACACCGTTTGAATATCCTCTTTTACCCGAGCAATTTGGCTCGTCAACGCCTGCTGCTGAGCTTCAAAATTCACCCCGGACGGTTCCCCAGTGCCGCCGTCGATCGCCATCCCCTGAAGAACTCCTTCCAGCTTTTCCTGCTGCCGCTGCAGGGACAACGTTAATGCCACTTGGCGATCGCGAAAATTCACCCAATCGTCATAGGACGACAGCCCCACCAATTCAGGGCAGGCAGCGATCGCGGGGTTTTGCCCCGGAAGCTGTGCCATTGAGGCCCCTGAGCCATAGGCAGCGATCGCCACAATGCCTGCCAAAGACAACACCCAAAAGCGTCCCAAAAAACGCCGTCCAAACCTCCTAAAAAATCGTCCCAACCCACCCATGGCAAAAATCCCGCAAACCACCCTAGGGTTCTAGCACGATTCACCCGAGCCACCGCTCGCCCCAAACCCCAGTGTCCAGGATTGCCTAGCCTTTACCCGCTAGTTTTATCGGTCAGTTATAAGCATTCCGCCAAAGACCTGTAGCCAACCAGTCAAAAAACTGACACCCCATCTCCGTATTCGACCCGCTCAAAATCCCCCAATCCCTTAGCCACCGAGGCTTCCAAGAAAATCCCCACAATCCCCCCTCATCTTCCTGAAAGTGTCCATTGACTCCGAAAGAAGGATTAACGAGTTCAAGGCACTTACATGCACCTACGCCCTTCCACCCTAATCGTTGCCCTAGCCCTGTCCGCCGGCGCTGCTTTCGCCGAAGCAGTTCCTGCCCAAGCTGGAGTTAACCAATTCCAAGAAACCTCCTACCAAGAGACTCCCGTCAACTCTACCGAAGCTCGCCGTCGCTATCGCCGTCGCACCCGCACCTCCCACCGAGGCAGCGGCCGTCGCCAAATGATTCGTCATATCCTTGCCACCGAAGCGTAGAACGCTTTTCCAGCTATCGCAGAATATGGCGATCGCAATCTAGCGGAAATACGTAAGAGAACAAATACGATTGCCCCTCGATTGAGAATTGCCCCTCAATTGAGATCACAACAGCGAGTCCAAAGCAATCATCAGGATTTTCTCCACTGTGCATGGAACCGTGAAAAAAATACCGTAAGCAAAATCGGTCATTAGCCAAAATCGCAGGGGAAATCGCTGACCCTCAGACGTTTTAGCTAAGTTGACCTGGATGAGTCACCAAAAGAGTGTCAATTATTACATTGACTATAAAAATTCAATCTTAAAGCCCACTGTTGGTCTACAACAGTGGGCTTTAGGGGTTTAATCGGTGCCCTGGACTAAAAAAAGCGCCCCCAAACAACAATTCTGAAGAAAACACCGCTGCCACTAACCTTTCTTCAATGCTTTTGATGGATTGTGGGTAATACGAGCCGTTTTTCTTCGAATATTATTTCATTCAAGCAACGTCTAACGCCCAGCGCCTTACACTGCCAGAAGGGAGGCTATGATGCGGATGCCGCTAGAAATAGCGTCTTAAACCTTGCCATTGCCGAAAGCGAACGTTGCGCCACCATTGCACCACTAAAGGTTAAATTACGGCTGATATTGATTGACCGTAGCTGTGACTGTGATGATTTAGAAAATAATTTGGAGCAGCAAGGACATCTACGTGGTTATACTGATATCGCCGACAGGGTTACCGACCTTTGAGGCAAAATTACAAAGGGAGCTTCACTAAATACTGGCGCTAGTCACCATTTCAAATAGCGGTTGGTCTGACGTCTTTCAGCGCATCATTTTCGATTTTTCACCCTGTCGGTCCATCAGGGGCACATCAGTAGGCGCAAGTTGGTTGACTGCAAAAGTTAATCGCAGAATTCAAGGGTTGCTGGATTAAGGGCGATCACCGGGCAGCCAGGCTGGTGCCCATTTAACACCAGGACCACGATAATATTTCGTTCCGCACTGTCGCACCACTTGGGGGTTTTGTGAAAGACATTGAGTTAATCCAGAAGCTAAGCTCGAGCGCGATGGATCGCATTCTGATGTTTTTGGCGTTTAGCGCCATGCGCAAGAGCGGTCATCGCCATGGGGCATTTTTGGATGCGGCGGCGACGGCGGCAAAGTGTGCCATTTACATGACCTATATGGAGCAAGGGGAAAATTTGCGCCATACGGGCTACCTGCACCACATCGAATCCAAGCGGGTTAAGGTGATCGTTGAGGAAATACGGGAGGCGCTGACGAAGGGAACCTTGCTAAAGATGCTCGGGTCCCAGGAGCCACGATATTTGATTCAGCTGCCGGCGGTGTGGCTAGAGCGCCATCCATGGCAGCCGGGGCGATCGCGCATTTCCAATAATAGTTTGACCGGCGAAGAAAAGCGGCACTTAGAAGATAAGCTTCCGGACACGTTGCCTGACGCTCAAGTGTTGAACTCGTTCCAGTTTATGGAGCTGATTGAGTTCCTCCATCGGCGATCGCAGGAAACATTCCCACCTGAACGGCAGATGGCATTAAGCGAGGCACTGACGGAGCATATTCGCCGTCGCTTGCTGTTTTCTGGCACGGTGTTGCGTATCGACTCGCCTTGGGGAATGCCCTTTTATGCCTTGACGCGATCGTCCTATTGGACCCCGGCGGACCAGGAAGCTCGGACGGTGGCCATGGTGGAAGATACGGCGCAGTTTTTCCGGTTGCGGAAAGATTGGTCCGAGTCGCGCGGGGACACATTCCGGGCACTGGAAGAGTTGGAAATTGCGGAGGATCGCATTGGCGATGCCCTGGCAGATTTGGATAATTTGCTGCGGGATTGGGCGGATCGGTACCACGACGATGATGGGGTGCCGATGGTGTTGCAAATGGGCGTGGGTCACCGCGACGAGGATAACGCTTGATATTGAGCGCTTTTATACTCTTGAATTAGGCGAATCGCCAGCGAAGCATTGGCAAAGCCAGTAGTAGAGATTCAGCTTCGATTACGTGACTCAAAGCCGTCCTGTTTTTTATCAAACTGGCCGTAAAATAGTTGCCTTTAAAAAATCCTTTTGAGGGGCATCTTTAGCAGTCGTCTGAACCTCAGCGGCGGCTTTGATCTTAGTAAGCTCACTTTCTGTGGAAATAGGCCTGTGGCAATAGGGGTGGAGGGACTTGAACCCTCACGACCTTTACGGTCAACGGATTTTAAATCCGCAGCGTCTACCATTCCGCCACACCCCCGAACCTGCAAGGCAATCACGCCGTTTGCAGGCTTACAGGATAAGGGCGATCGCCCTTCAGGGTCAATGGTTCCAGCCCCACGTTTCCGTAAGTTTACGTTTGTGGTTTTTTCGTCAAAAATGCCCCTATCTCAGAGGAGATTTCCGAGATAGGGGCAGAAGATTCAACAGCAGTTTCTGACGTGCCGTGGAGGTTGAAAGTGACCACTACGCAGCCTGGTTTGAGTCCTCGTAGGTGGGATAGTCCACATAACCCTCGGGGCCGGAGGAATACCAACGGGACGGATCCGACGAGTCGGTCAGAGGATATCCATTGGCAAAGCGATTGATTAGGTCGGGGTTGGTGATATACGGACGACCGAAAGCAATTAAATCTGCATTGCCCGCAGCGATCGCCTCCTCTGCCGCTTCCTGGGTGTAACCACAGTTGCCAATAATAGTGTCGGGGTAAATGGCACGAAACTCCGCCAGGGTCATTGGTTCTCCCTGCTCATGGAAGCCAAAGCCCAGTCCATCCATAATATGCAGATAGCCCAAGCCGTACTGCTTTAGTTGCTCCACCACGTACAAATAGGTTTCCCGATAATCCGGGGAGCCCACATCGTTAAAGACACCGTTGGGGGAAAGGCGAACGCCCACAGCCCCTGACTCCCACACCGTCAAGATCGCCTCGGTGATTTCCTTCAGGAATCGGAACCGATTTTCCAAAGAGCCACCATATTTATCATCGCGCTGGTTAACCTTGAATTGGAGAAACTGGTCAATCAAATAACCATTGGCACCGTGAATTTCCACCCCATCAAAGCCCGCAGCTTTAGCGCGCTCCGCAGCCTGGCGATAGTCCTCCACCACCACCGCCACTTCCTCAGTGGTCAATGCCCGCGGCACTTCATAGTCCTTTTTGCCGTTGGGCGTATGGGCTTGGGAACCATCGTCAATTTTTACTGCCGCCGATGACACGGGCAACTCGCCGTTGTGAAAGTCGCTATGGGACGATCGCCCGCAGTGCCATAGTTGCAAGATCATCTTGCCTCCCTTGGCATGGACCGCATCGGTAACGACTTTCCAGCCTGCCACCTGTTCATCGTTATAAATGCCGGGCGAATCCACCCAGCCAAAGCCCTGCTCTGAAATCACCGTTGCTTCAGAAATGAGCAAGTTGCCATTAGCTCGCTGGGCGTAGTACTCAGCCATCATGGGGTTGGGAATGCGCTTCTCGCCCGCCCGACCCCGCGTCAAAGGGGCAAGTACAACCCGGTTTTGTAGCTCCAGGTCACCCAATTTAACGGGGCTCAAAAGCTTAGGAGATGTAGTCATAGTAGTCCCACAAATAAAACAGTAGCGTTGTAGCCAACTCAGCCTTAACAGGGCTTCGTCGCGGAGTTAAACGGTATTGATTGCGATGCCGACGCTGCAAAATTGCGATAAGGCTAATGCTGTTGAAATGGTAATGAGGAATTTTCAAGGTGGCGATCGGCTTTCCGATACCGGTCTGGTCGGTTATTTGGGATGGCGATAAACCTGGAGGCGATATCTACGCGATATTTAAAAGCAACGGGGGCAAAAAATACGCGTTAAGAGCGGGCGCTGTGTAGGTTGGCGACGCAAAGCAGGGCCCAAAACCAGGAGAATGGTGCTGGGCGATCGCCCCGAAGGTTGCTGCTTCCGAGATAATATTAGGAATAATTGCTTAGCAGCTTGTTTGAAGTCCAAATTTAAAGCCCCCCAGAGCCGTGCCCATGCCCGACTTATCTTCCCTGTCTTTCGACACGATTCTAACGATTGCCCTATACCTGGGCATTGCCGGCGCATACCTGCTGGTTATTCCTGCCGGGCTGTTCATTTACCTGCAAAAACGCTGGTACGTGGCCAGCTCCGTTGAGCGATTAATTATGTACTCAATGGTATTTTTCTTCTTTCCCGGCATGTTGGCGATGTCGCCCTTCTTAAACCTGCGTCCTGAGCGTCGCACTATCGACGGCTAAAGACACAATGACATAAATATATTTCCCGTCCTACGGTTGTTGCCTGCCCCCCAAAATGCTGGGCAATTACCGTAGGTAACAAATAATTGTGGCAATTGTAACGATGTAACGGTTGTCCCAATAACCTGTCCAAGTACCGGGCTAAGGTGACAGAAAGGTCACTTTTGGTGGGGGTAAGAGATGCGGCGACTAGATGCCCTAACGATTATTTTGGCGGTATTTATTGCGGGCGGCTTTGGCTATGTGGCGCTGCAATGGCTGGGGCTAGACTCTATTAAAGCTGGCATTTGGACCCAGGCGGTGCTGGTGATGGGTTTGGTGGGCTGGCTGCTGAGCTATGGATTGCGGGCGAAGAACCATAAGATGACTTATCACCAACAGCTCAAGGATTACGAAGAGGCGGTCATTGACAAGCGCATCTCTGAAATGTCGAAGGAAGAGCTGGCGGAGCTACAGGCAGAGTTAGAGGCGGAAAAGGCTTAATGATGTAACCTTTGCCTTTGAACTTCGGCAGGTAGGTTTAAACATCTGAGTCAAAACATCTGATAAATTCTGATAAATTTAGACTCCGTTAGCCCTATTACGCCTTTAGTTCACGGCTTAGTTTTATGACCTCTGTTTCCGAGCGCTTTGCCCAGCTCCGCGATCGCGAGGAGTGCGCCCTAATTCCGTTTATTACGGCGGGGGATCCCAGCTTGAAAGCAACAGGGGCGGCATTAAAAGCGCTGGACCAAAACGGAGCCGATTTTATTGAGCTGGGGGTGCCCTACGCCGATCCCCTGGCAGATGGTCCTACGATTCAGGCGGCGGCAACACGATCGCTGACTCGGGGTACAAAATTGGACGACGTGCTGAAGCTGGTTTCAGAGGTTTCGCCGGATATTAGCGCTCCGATTATTCTTTTCACTTACTACAACCCGATTTTGAATCGCGGCGTTGAAACGTTTTTGAAAGACATCAAGACGGCGGGGGCAGCGGGTTTGGTGGTGCCCGATTTGCCTTTGGAGGAAGCAGATAGTTTGCTGAAGCCAGCGGCGGAAATTGGCATTGAAGTGACGTTACTGATTGCGCCCACTAGTCCCGTGGAGCGCATGGAGGCGATCGCCGAGCAGTCCCAGGGATTTATCTATTTGGTCAGCGTCACCGGCGTAACGGGAATGCGCACCCAGATGCAAACCCGCGTTGGTGATGTGCTGAAGCAGGTGCGAGAGGTGACGGATAAGCCGGTGGGCATTGGCTTTGGAATTTCCGGACCGGAGCAGGCGAAGCAGGTTAAAGGATGGGGAGCTGATGGGGCGATCGTTGGCAGCGCCTGCGTAAAATTGCTGGCGGACGGCGACGAAGCGGAAGCGGTTAAAAATCTAGGGGCATTCTGTAAGTCGCTGAAAGCCGTTTTGACAGCTTAATTTGACAGGGTTTTCTGCGGCGATCGCCTCCCAGCTATCTCCACATCCAACTACACATTTCTTCAAAATTGCGTCATTGTGGAAGTAACCTGTTTGCTTTGACTTCCATGACCTTGACCAGCTCCAACGCCCCCAGTCCCATGACCGATCAGCCGACTAAAACCTTCGTGATGGTGTGTCTGAGTGAAGCTTGCATAGAGAGCGGCGCTGAAGAAGTATTGGACGTTTTGGAGGAGGCGGAGTTGCCGGAAAACATCAGAATCTGTCGCGGCACCTGTCTAGGGCAGTGCAGCTCGGGACCGGCAGTGCGGGTTATGCCGGAGAAGACTTGGTATCATCGCCTAACTCCCGACGATGCTCAGCGCATTGTTGATGAGCACTTGATAGGAGGCGAACCCGTTGCAGACAAGCTGCACCCTCGCTTTCATCGACAGTTTGGATTTTAGATTGATTGCGGCTGAGCCTTGCCCCGACAACGCTTGAAGATTGCTGCTGTCAAAGCCTTAGTTTGACCATGCACAATACGAAGTGGTCCTAGGCTTTTTCACAAGGTGATTGCAATGAGCCGTTTAAACGTAAAACTAATTGCTGTTGGTACTGGTGTTGTTGTGGCGATCGCCCAGCGACGTCATTTCTTCATACCAACGGCGGCATTGCGATTACGGCGACGTCTCATAATTTTGATTAACTGCAATTAACTGACTGAGCTATCCCTAAGCGCACTGGCGAAATCGTAAAGTCGATTTGCCCTACGGTAACAGCTTCCCCATTTCATTGGCGGTTATTTCCCCCATCAATAATATGAGGGGTCGCGTATGCCAGGATCGCCGCAGCCCGTTGCCGATAACGATTATGCTTAGCAGTTGCGTTGAAGTCGAATCAAATGTCGGATAGGGAAGGGGAGCCGTAGCCGCCGCCAGGGATGTGGATTTCAATGGGCTATCCCTCTCTCGGTTGCAACTATCTGATCGGTGGTATTGAAGGTTTCGCGGCTAGGGCTGTCCCAGTAGCAGTGCTTCTGGTTCAGAAAACACGAACTCTACCGCGCGGCACCTCACCTTACCTTTAATTCTTTCGATGAAGCGTTCTTTTACCTGAGCGTAGTCAATGATTTTGATCCATCCGTAAACGCTTCTCTTGGAAACATTATTTTCAATTACTGCACCACCCCTAATTAAAAAGCTGCAGCATTCCAATGCGTAATAGAGTTGCCAAGGAGAACGCTGCATATCCTGATGAATAAAAATATTGCACCACTCATATATTTTTATCAGTGTCTTCAGGTTGACCCACTCACATCCCATATTTTTGACATCAAGCTCACCATCAACCCTTGCCAAAGACTGCCAAGAGGTGTGAATCTTACCGTTAATAATTTCTTCTTTGATGAATTCAACTATTTCGTATGTCTTAATTTCGTGTAGGATTTTATTGTCTGGATTGTAACAGTAGCAAAATCCTAATAGTCTTTTAAAAGAAGATTCCAACAATCTTCGTAATGTCAACACTGATACAAGAGCTGCTTTATCTGCAGGTCTATGAGGGCTAGCAATGGCACCTCGCTCAAACAGATTTTTTGCCATCCAAAAGGAATCTGTCGTATCGGTTCGCGACTGACTATGAAAGTTTGCATTGAAGAGGTTGGTTGAAATATTCCATTCACATTCACATTGTTTGAGTAGCCTCCAAGTGTGAAACAGAGCCTGTTCAACTTGATTCTGAGTGAAGGTGCTTGACCTAAAGCCATCATAGAAACTTTCCGACTTGACAAGCCACTCAAAATACTCGCAACAGGCTTGTAAATTAGACTCAAGATATGCCTTTAAATTGGCTCGCATCTTAGGCGAATTAGCTTTGTCTTCAGGTTCAAATATATAGTTAACGATGAACTGAGGATTTCTTGGATATTTGTTCTTCTCAGTGAATTTCAGTTGATTATTCGTTATTTCTTTTCTGGCTTTATCGAATAGGCTACGAATTTCTTCAGGAGTCAAAGAGCTGACTTTACTTGAAATAGTATTTTGTGCCGCATTGTTGAAGCTATCATCGTCTGTCTGCCGTTGGTGCCAGTCTGGTTGCATCAAGTCCCAGATAGTTTGGATGCTAGATTTACTTGCCATAGCCGCCACCGCCGGGAGTTTGAATTTCAATGCAGTCCCCAGGATGCAACAGCGCTTGGTCTGTGGCTTTTAGGGGGTCGCGATCGCCCCCTTGCCTATCAACAAAAGTTTCACCGGGCAGAGCAGGGTGACCGCCGTTAATGCCTTGGGGAGGGAGCGATCGCCGTTGGGACAAAATGCCAGCAGTCATGGTTTCCAAAAAACGGATGCGACGGATTACGCCGTTGCCGCCGGGGTATTGACCTGCGCCGCCGCTGTTGGGACGAATGGCGAATTTTTCCACCAGCACCGGGTAGCGCCATTCCAACACCTCCGGGTCCGTTAAACGAGAGTTGGTCATATGGGTTTGAACGGCGTCGGTGCCGGGGAAGCTTTTGCCGGATAAATCACATCCCGCCCCGGACCCGCCGCAGATGGTTTCGTAGTACTGGTGGCGATCGTTGCCGAAGGTGAAGTTGTTCATGGTGCCTTGGCTGTTGGCAAGGATGCCGAGGGCGGCGTAAAGGGTATCCACAACCGCCTGGGAGGTTTCCACATTGCCTGCGACAACGGCGGCGGGGTGGCTTGGCGAGAGGATCGACTTGGCGGGAATGATGATATCCAGGGGTTTGAGGCACCCGGCGTTGAGGGGGATATTGTCGGCGACGAGGGTGCGGAAAACGTAGAGGACGGCGGCTTTGGCGATCGCCCGGGGAGCGTTGAAATTATTGGGCTGTTGAGGGGAGGTGCCCCTGAAGTCGATGGTGGCGGCGGTGGGGAAATCGGGGTCGGAATTGATTGTGATTTTGACCTGGATTTGACTGCCATTGTCGAGGGGCGTGGTCCAGGTGCTGCCCTCGGCGGGGAGGCGCAAGGTGGCGATCGCTCGACGGACGCAGCTTTCGGCGTTGTTCTGGATATGTTGCATGTAGCGGAGAACGGTAAGGTCGCCGTAGGTTTTGGCGAGGGCTTGCAGTTCGCGGACGCCCCGTTGGTTGGCGGCAATTTGGGCTTGGAGATCGGCGATATTTTGGGTGATATTGCGGACGGGATAGGGACCGGCAGTGAGGATTTGGGTTAGGTCGTCGGTCAGAAATTCACCGTCGCGCACCAGAAGATGGTTATCCAGCAAAATCCCTTCCTGGTCAATGCGGGTGCTGGTGGGAGGCATGGAGCCGGGAGTGATGCCGCCGATATCAGCATGGTGACCGCGGGAAGCAACGTAAAAAGATGGGGAGCGATCGCCCGGCGCCAGAAAAACTGGAGAAATCGCAGTGATGTCGGGCAGATGGGTGCCGCCGTTGTAGGGATTGTTGGAGATATAAACATCACCCGCTTGCAAGTCGCCGAGACGCGCCCGGGTGAGTGCAAGCACACTCTCGCCCATGGAGCCCAGGTGAACCGGCATATGGGGAGCATTTGCCACAAGTTGTCCCCGAGAATCAAAAATTGCGCAGGAGAAATCCAGCCGTTCTTTGATATTGACGGAGTAGCTGGTTTTTTGCAGCGTCAATCCCATTTGATCGGCGATCGCCCCAAAAACCCCGTTAAAAATCTCCAGTAAAACCGGATCCGCCCACTCACTCTCCCTTCCTAAAAGCTCGATATTTCTATCATCAACCTCCTCTATCTCTTCGGATACTTTTTCAAGTGTCAACCCACCTAGGTCATTGACATTTGCGATCCAATTGGGCTCAACGACATTAGTTCCAGTCAGCTCAATAATCAACGCTGGACCTTCGATTGCATCCCCAGGCTGTAGAGAATCTCGCTGAAAAACCGGCGCATTCTGCCATTCTTGATCTGTGTAAATGCGAACCGTTTCTATTGGCTGAGGCTGGATGGCTTTTGATCGCGCTCGCTCTAAAATCGGCTCCGGAGGGATGGGCATTTTCTCGATCATTTCCAGGGCGATCGCCTCAACCACCAAAGGTTTATCCGCCAAAATAAATCCAAATTGCTGTCGATGTTGAGACTCAAAATCGCTCTTCATTTCCTCAAGGGAATCGAACGTAACCACCAAGGGTGAATCAGTTCCGGCGTAACGTAATCGCGCCGTTTTGACTTGGGAAATATTCGGTAAATCGGCGGCGGCGTCAGATTCTAATTCTGTTGATAATTCACTAAAAACTTGCTCAAGCTGAGATTGAAGCGCCGGTTCTAAAGTTGCCTCGATCGCCCGTTCCGCAATTTTCCGCTGGTCTGCCAAGCCCATACCAAACGCCGATAAAACGCCTGCATAGGGATGGATAAAGATGCGCGACATTCCTAACGACTCGGCGATCGCGCAGGCATGTTGTCCGCCCGCTCCGCCGAAGCAACACAGTACATATTCCGTTAGGTCATAGCCCCGCTGAATGGAGATTTTTTTGATGGCGTTGGCCATGGTTTCCACCGCGATCGCCAAAAATCCTGCCGCGACTTCTTCCGGTGATCGCCCATCTACCATCGCTGCATCAATTTCTTGGGCGAGTTGTATAAACTTTTCTTGAACTATTGCAGTGTCTAGGGGGCGATCGCCATCGGAACCAAACACCTGGGGGAAAAACGCCGGTTGCAGCTTACCCAGCATCACATTGCAATCGGTCACCGTTAGGGGGCCACCCCGCCCGTAGGCAGCCGGACCTGGGTTTGCCCCTGCCGAATCTGGCCCCACCCGATAGCGCTGCCCATCGAACTGCAAAATCGACCCGCCGCCCGCCGCCACCGTATGGATCGCCATCATCGGAGCCCGCAGTCGAACCCCCGCCACCGTCGTCTCAAACTGCCGCTCATACTCCCCCGCGTATCGAGCCACATCGGTGGACGTGCCCCCCATATCAAAGGTGACAATCTTGTCAAAACCCGCCGCTCCACAGGTTTGCACCGCCCCCACAATGCCCCCCGCCGGTCCCGATAAAATGCTGTCTTTGCCCTGGAAATCCGCCGCTGCCGTCAAGCCGCCATTGGATTGCATAAAAAATAATTGATTTATAGGCTTGACCGATTCAGCTGCCCTGCCCTGCAATTCCTGTTCCACCTGAGCCACGTAGCGCCGCAAAATTGGTGATAAGTAGGCGTCCACTGTAGTGGTATCACCGCGCCCCACCAGCTTCATTAGCGGACTGATTTTGTGGGACACCGACACCTGCGTAAACCCGATTTTTTGGGCGATCGCCGCCACCTGATTTTCGTGGTCGGGATAGCGATACCCATGCATCAACACCACGGCGCAGCTACGAATCCCGTGATCGTACGCTGCCTGTAATTGCGATCGCACCCGCTCCAGTCGCTCCGGCGTCAGGCCAATTTCCACCGTGCCATGGGCATCCAACCGCTCCGGCACCTCCACCACCGTTTCGTAAACCACCTCCGGGCGTTGGATATGCAGCGCAAACAAATCCGGTCGATTTTGATAGCCAATTTTTAGCGCATCGGCGAACCCTTCCGTAATGGCTAGGACAACGCGATCACCCTTCCGCTCCAGGAGCGCATTCGTCGCCACCGTCGTCCCCATTTTGATGGCATCAATCTGTTCCAGCGGCACCGGCTCATCGACAGAAATCACCCCCTGCGCAACCAAAACCTCCCGAATCCCTTGCACCGGTGCATCCGCATATCGCTCGGGATTTTCCGACAGCAACTTATGTACGAATCGCTCACCGTCGGGAGCTTGGGCAACAATATCGGTGAACGTCCCCCCGCGATCAATCCAAAACTGCCAGCCGGTTTGGGGCGATTCAAACATATTCAATGCAATCCCTTACTGAGCAAACCTTCAAATCTCTCCTCGCGAAGAGAATATGTACCAGGAGTTAAGTCTGTCTCACGATAACTATTCCTTCTGCTAATCTTTCCTTAAATATCCGCGCAGCGTCAGCTTTCAAGTGGTGTTTATGGCACAGTCTTCCAAAGAAAAGATAGCTTCGTTTGTTTTCGCGGGCATTGCTCTCGCCACGCTTATTGCTCTCGTTTTCCTCCCAAGAACAATAGACGATAGAACATTTCCAATCATAAGATTCATTGCTGCTTTTGCCAGTGGCATGTCTGCTTTCTTATTTCTGGGAGATGTTGAATTAGGGATAAAGAAATTTCCAAAGTTGGCAATCAAAGCATCCGGCGGTTTTGCACTCTTTATGATTGTCTGGTTCTCATTCTTTTATGGTGTCCCGGAAAGAGACGGTAACAGTACGAAAACAAAGGCGGAGTTATCTTATCGCTACTTAACTGTAGTCAATGACTATCCCACTCTTGCTCTTTCAATACTAAAGCCAAGTCTCGAAGATAATATTACACTTGAGGTCCTTTCCAGGGTTCTAGGAATTGAAAACCTACCTAGTGTTTACACAGGAAATCAAGTATTTGGTGAGCTGGAAAACTTTAAGTTTGAAACAGGAAATGAGAAAACCTTAGAAATTCTAAATTACCATCAGGGATTACGGTCATTTGATACAGAAAGCTCAACTCAGAAAACTCTTTCTCGAAGAGGACAGAGTCTGAATAACGATCAAGCAGAACTAGAAGAAATTGATGATAAATTAAATGACCTTCCTCGGGGGCTCTCGTCCTTTATGAAAGGAGAAGACGATACATCTACCTTTCACTATGCGCCATTACTAATGCCTTTTCAGGAGTCCCTCGAAGATGCCAGTTTTACTAGTCAGTGGAATGGTATTGAGATAAGCAATCAACCGCCAAATCACTACTTAATTCAGTATCCGCGACTTGGGGACTTAGAACAATTCGGATTGGAAGATGAGCATACATATAGAATTAACGAATACCTTAAGTCAGACTGGATTAAAAAAATAGTCAGGGCAAATCCAGATCTACGTGGATTCTTCGCTTTCGTATACCCTTACGCTGAGAATGAATGGGACTTTTTGAGGCTTCTCAACTTTTGTCGGGTACCAAGGGACTTTGTTCAAAGAGAAATGCCAGCGCCTTACGTTAAGTTTCTTGATATAGAGAATTCGGGGAATGATCCTTTGACCTTGCAGTCCGCTACTTTGGAAGAAGTTGAATTTCCTGCGTACAAATTGACTGATGTTGACCAGCGCAGAGATTTATTCCAACAATATGGCGAGTCTCAGGAGCATGACCTTAATATAAATCTTCAACCAAAGCATCATGTGATTATTCCTGTTGAGTTTGGGTTTAATACGGTTGGAAGGAAAGACTTAGTCCGCTTCCGAGCGGAAAATAGAGACAGCTTTCTTGATAAGGAAGATATTTTCGTTGCTAAACCAGTTACAAGAAGAGAGTACGCTGAGTCGAACTGTTTTCCGGGTAGAGATGATTGCTCTATAGATCGCCTGGTAACTAACATCAGTTTGTCCGATGCATTTCGCAGAGATATTCAAGAGATAAGTAGCCTTCAAGAGAAAATTCCTAATCACTATTCTGTTGGTTCGTTCTTTGCGGTGAAAAAGCTTCGATCCGACCAAGGAGATGTGGATGTTCCGTATCCGTCGGATAATCCGGAGTTTTTAATCTCCTCATTTTTCAACGAAGGTAGCTGTCCTTACCTACTGGTTTATGATGAGAGCCTCAAAAGGTGGCGGGAAGTAGGCACAGTGATTACCAGAAGGAGTACTCCTGAACTGAAGGGGACAGACGAATATCTTTTGCCAAAGGGAATCTCTCAAATTCGTATTGAAGAGCGGGAACCAGAGATTTCGTACATAGACTCACTCGAGCTGGTTTACGATTTATCTGCCAACGACAAAGACTTGCGAAGTGTTCCACTCCAGAAATCATTGAGGGAGGTGGACGACAGCAACCTGGTTTTAGAGCGAGGAGATATTTTCCAGCTTGACTTAGAAGGCTTACTGCCGGAAGGTGCGCACAATGTTCGTCTCCGTGTGAATGGCTACTATCAGCCACTGACTCCTGAAATGTTGAACGGACAATCCTTATAGGTCTTTAAAGCTGCTAGCCGGGTTGGGGCGATCGCTCAGCAGATTCAGAAGATGCAGTCATAGCAAACTTTTACAGAGCGTCGTTAAATCGATTAATGGCTTCCAAACGGGAAGGAAGAATCACACAAGATTCCAATAATCTAGGGTCCAACCTGGGCAGTAGGCGGCTGCGTTCAATCAACTGATAATCGTTTTCCTGTAAAGAATAGATGGAAATTCTTGAGCCCGCCCACATCCAAACTTCCTGGATTTTCAGTCGTCTATACTTCTCCAGCTTTCCAGGACCACCGCTTGTAATATTCACTTCAATAGCTAAATCAGGATGCTCCTTTCTCTCGCCCAAGTAATAGGATTCATCGGGCTCAAAGGAAACTGATTTTGCTTCAGAGGCTCGAGTTGCGCTGCCTACGGGAATAAATTCAATACCCTGCTTGAAGAGGTGAAAAGCGATTAAGATTCCAATCATTCTACTGATGGATTCATGCTCCTCTCCCGTAGGCATCAGCTCAATCACTCCATCTAAATAGGTGATGTGTATCTTGGACTCTTTCCGAATAATGCGCTCAAGGGTTTGAAATTCTGCCCAGGAGTAGCGACCAGGCAGCACAAACGGTTCGGGAGATTGGGTTAGGCGGGGGGCGATGTTGACCATGGCGCTAAGTGGGGCGATGGGCAGTTGAGTCAGTCATAATACATGGTTACACAGAAGATTTAGTGGGGCGTGATTCCATGAGCTTGAAAGACCGCATTGGCGATGAAATTAAGGCGGCGATGAAGGCGAAGGATAAGGTGCGGCTGAATACGGTGCGCAGTGTGAAGAAGGTAATTCTGGAGAAGGAGTCAGAGCTGCGGGCGGAGGGAATTGAGGAGCTGACGGAGGAGCAGGAGATGAAAATCCTGACGAAGTTGGCGAAGCAGCGGCGGGATTCGGTGGAACAGTTCACGAAGGCGAACCGTGAGGATTTGGCGGAGAAGGAGTCTCAGGAATTGACAATTTTGGAAGAGTTTTTGCCGGCGCAGATGACTGAGGATGAGATTGCGGCGGCGGTGGAGGGGGCGATCGCCAAAACCGGCGCATCTTCACCGAAAGATATGGGCAAGGTGATGGGGCTATTGATGAAAGACCTGAAGGGCAAAGCTGACGGCAAGGTTATTCAAACGCTGGTGAAAGAGAAGCTGAATAGTTAAGACTCAGCGGCATTCCAAGCCAGCATGATTAACGCATTGGCGATCGCCGCCGCCACTGCCGATCCACCCTTGCGCCCGTCCACCCGAATTTGAGGAAGCGCGGTCCGAGCCAGTTTCTCCTTCGCTGCCACAACCCCTACAAAACCAACGGGAGCACCAATCACCAACGCTGGCTGGATATCCAAATCGCACAATGCAGCCAGGGCGGTGGGAGCATTACCGATCGCCACAACGGCATTGGGATATTGTTCCAAACAGCGCAAAATTCCGGTCTCGGTGCGGGTGCGACCAGGCTCGGGAGTTGGAGCGTAGGCGATCGCCGGAATGATTGGATTATTAAACGTTTTTTGTGCCAAGTTTTTGATGCCTTGGGCGACCATTGTTACGTCGGTAATGATTGGGGTTCCCTGGGCGATCGCGGTAATTCCTTCGGCGATCGCATCCGACGAAAAACTCAAATATTTGGCAAACTCAAAGTCTGCCGTTGTATGAATTACACGACGAACAAGGGCATATTGCTGAGCACTAAATCCTAACTTTTCGTAGGAACCATAATGCTCTTGAAATTCTCGATCAATAATGGCAAAGCTTCGCACCAAAATTGGATGGGATAGAGCTAATTCTTTGGCGCTTAATTCCACTCAGTACCTTTGAAATAACGCTAACTTCCTAATGCTTTCATCATGGCCTGTTGAGCAGCCGTTTGATAGCCTTCTTCCAAATATTTCATGATGGCTTTATTCGCCAACTGTCCATCATCAGCGCTGCCGGCTACATCAGTAGGCAACGGAATCGGACCCAATAAATCTAGCGGCGTATTGGCATCGGGCGGCGGTGTAATTACCACCAAATCTGGGTCCAAAGGCGCTTTATAATTCCAAAACTGTTCCAAACTCACCGGCACCTGTTGCTGCATTAGGGCGATCGCATCACTTTCCGTCGCCTGCGCCACCTCAATGCCGTCCACAGTCTGGGATTTCACATCCTCCAGCTGCTTTGACCGTACGTCCCGCAGCGCCGCAACAATTTGTGCCTGGGTTCGACCGCGCAGTTGAAACAATACAAACGGATCTTCTCGAAAGCGATCGCCCAGTAAATAGTAAACCGCGCCAATATGCTTGCAAGGGTTCGCCTTATCGGGACAGGAACACTTACTACGTACCTCGGTTAAGTTGAAAGGAAATAATGACAATCCGTTGGACGTAAACACCTCGTCAATAGATGCGGGCATTTCACCTGCCAACAGCTTGGCCGCATACTCCACCCGCTCCGCCATGGACTCAATGACTCCATCCCAGGCCTCATCGTCAAAGGGTTCCAAAGACAAAGATAGTTTATACGGCTCAACCTCCGTTCCCTGCACCTTGGCCAACACTTTGGAACCACGAAATTCAATGCTTAAAACATTGCCTTGGCGAGCATAATTGCGTGCCCGCTCCAAGCGTTTCTTGAACCGGTAGCTGTTAAGCAAATCCAGCCAGCCTTGCACCCACCATTCTTCGTGTCCATTGTTGGGGGCAATTACAGGATTTGAATCAACCATAGAACAGCAAAATCAACGGGAATAAAACAATAAAAATCAAAACGCGGTAGGGTGGCTTGGCAGCGCATAGTCGCGTCCCCACAGAACCATCACCCCAACTATTGGGTTAATCAGGATCCCCCAAGTAGGTCTAGATTTTATACCGAACGCTCCCCATGGGCGGCGATGGATAAAGAAATATAGCTAGGTTTTCCATCCATGGCTCCTGCCGCAACGCCATCCGTGCCAGATTTAAGTCAGCTTTCCAGCGAGCAAAAAGCAGATTTAATTGAGCATTTCCAGGGATTTTTAACGGACAATCGTCGCGATCGCTTCCGCACCGTCCTTAGCCAACGAACTCGCCAAGTCACCGTCGTCCTCGAAGATATTTACCAACCCCATAACGCCAGCGCCGTCCTGCGAAGCTGTGACGGGTTCGGCGTCCAAGATATCCACACCATTGAAAGCCGCAACGACTTTGCCCCCAACCGCAACGTCAGCATTGGCGCAGATCGCTGGCTCACCCTCCACCGCCACAACCAGCCCGACGCCGACAACACCACCGCCTGCCTAAGCAAACTTAAATCCCAGGGCTACACCCTCGTTGCCACCACTCCCCACACCAAAGCCAGCACCGTCAACGAAATCCCCATCGACGGCAAAGTTGCCTTGCTTTTCGGCACCGAACTCACCGGGCTCAGTGATGCCGCCCTCGACCAAGCGGACGCCTATGCCTTTATTCCCATGTCTGGCTTTAGCGAAAGCTTCAATATTTCCGTGAGCGTCGCCCTGTGCCTCTACGACCTCACCACTCGCCTTCGCCAAACCCGCAATGATTGGCATTTAACGAATCAAGAACAGCAGGACTTGTACCTGGACTGGGTGCTGTCGTCCATCAAAGCCCGTGACCAACTGCTTGCCCGCTATTGGGAAGAACGTCAGCAGTAGCAACATATTGTAAAGAGATTTTTGCCCATTAAGCCTTTAAAAAAATCGGGTAGAAATACTCATTTAAAAAGGGCTTTTTTGAGCTGCGTTTTTCAGATCAAACTTAAGTCAACACATCATATTGCTGGCAAAATTCCAGGCATTTTCGCGATCGCCCCAGCCTGGTCCTCACCCTCCCTAAATTGGCAGACCGCCTAGAACACTAGAGTTGAGAGGCATTATCACCGCCCAACAAAAGATAGAGAAAGCCGGAAAAGTAACTAGAAAAAAATGCCGAGAAAGGGCATAAGCATTTATAGACAAGCATTTATACTCTGAGTATTTTTTAGGTCTTAAACCCAACGAAATATTTATATAAATTCATGGTCGGTTCTCATATTTTGATGCTACTATCTGTCAAACAAACAGGAGAAACTCAGGGAAATATTTCTTAGGAAAGTTAACCGAACTGTTTTTCTCTATAACGACCTAGGGAATCCCAGCCATGAACACTGTTACTGTCAAGCCTGAAACTCGCAATCATAAAGGATTTTTCATTCAGGAAGATTCGTCTTATAAACTGATGCAAATTGATGAATCTGGCTGGGCGCTAATTTGTGTTGATGATGCAGTTTGCCACTACGTAGACCCCGACAACCTTGAGATTTCCAGCGATGGTGACGGGCGATAATTATTTCTTCTGCCGCAGGAATTTAGTTCTTTCCTAGGCCTGTGAATAACCTACTAACTGAATATTTACAGCGGGTCAGTCGTTTGTTTTGCGGCTGACTTTTTTTTGAACTTAACGTTTTCTAGACTCGTTCAAATTACCGACTGTGCAATTTTTCTTAACTGTTATTCGAAGCTATTTTTTAGGGGCAATGTAAAGTTTTGGTTGTACTTTGCATCTGAGTTAGGGTTAATTTATCAGTCTACGGATAGACTTTTTGCGCCTAGGCATGCTTTTTAAATCAACGTGGAGTATGCAGCTTTTTCAAAGTCGCGCTAGAGTTTCAACGACGATTAGGGTTTTGGGAAGTAATCAGAGAGCCATGAAAGACCGAGTGTTAGGGCTAATTAACACATTGCTAATGCTGGATTTTTTCTTTATTCTGGCGATCTTGCTTTGGCTGGTGGTGGCTATCGTAGGGCAGCTTAATAACGTTCCTCTGGGGTTGAGCTGGTGGTATGCCCTGTGGGAGCCACTCTTTATGCCGGCGATCGGTCTGCTAATGATGGGGGCGATCGCCTCTGGCGTCTTTAGCTGGATTAACCGAAAATTCCTAACCCCAAAAGACCTGTAATTCTAAGCTTCCGGCAAAGGCAGCACCACTTTGGGCGCGAGGATCACGGTACTGGCATCGGGATCACGGTTGGCGCGTAAATGACCAACGCCCAAACAGTTTTGATGCAGATCGCTAACGGCGATCGCCGGTCCCAGTTTCTCCCCATCCAATTCCTCAGCCGCCGCCGGGTCCCAATTCAAAATGTCATTAGGACTAACCGGCAATCGCTGTCCCAAAAACCATCGCTTTACAAGCTCGTCTTCCAGTTGAATTTGGGGAAGATGACACAAGATATCAAGAACCGGCTCGAGTTGGAACTGGTCGGCTTCGATTTGCTGGGCGATCGCCTCAAAGGTCAAGCTTTCCGACAGCACAAAGCCACAGCTGCGGGTGCGTTCCAGTGCTGCCAGCGTTGCGCCGGTGCCCAGTGCTGATCCTAGGTCTCGGGCGATCGCTCGAATATAGGTGCCAGGGCCGCAGTCCACCGCTAAATCCAATTCGGGATAATCACCGTCTCGCCAGTCCAAAACCCTAAGCTGGAGAATCTCTACCTCTCGGCTGGGAATTTCAACGGGTTTATTTTGTCGCGCCAGGTCATAGGCTCGTTTTCCCTGCACATGGATGGCGCTATATTTCGGCGGGATTTGGCTGATGGTGCCGGTGAAATTTGGCAGTTGCTCGGTGATTATTTCGCGGGTTAGGTGCTGTAGGTCTTGGGGCGATCGCTCCTCAAGAATTTCGCCCGCTAGGTCATCAGTATTGGTCACAATGCCAAATCGAATGGTGGCGTTGTAAGACTTCCACTCTTGCAAGTAAGGAAGCAGGCGAGTGGCGGGACCTACGGCAACAGGCAGCACACCGGTTGCCGCTGGGTCCAAGGTGCCGCCGTGGCCGATGCGTTTCTGTCGCAAAAGCCGTCGCAATTTGCCAACGCAATCGTGGGAGGTCATCCCCTTTGGCTTGTGTAAGTTGATGAACCCTTGCATGTGCGTTGGCGTTACTCGTCCTCACCCTCTTCGTCGTCTTTCTTCTTCGGCTTATAGGTAGAGGCTACTTCCAATTCCTTAAGCTGCTTCAGATCGACGCCGGACGGAGCATCGGTTAGCAGGCATCGTGCTTGTTGGGTTTTGGGGAAGGCGATCGTGTCGCGGATGGAGTCTTCGCCGGTCATAATCATCACTAGTCGGTCCAACCCGTAGGCAATTCCACCATGGGGTGGGGTGCCAAATTCAAAGGCATCGAGTAAGAATCCAAATTTCGCTTGGGCCTCTTCATCGCTCAACCCGATCGCCTCAAACACCTTCTCCTGCACATCCCGCTGGTAAATCCGCAAGCTGCCGCCGCCAATCTCCGTACCGTTCAGCACAATGTCGTAGGCAACAGCGCGGGCAGTTTTTAGGTCATCCAAATCCTCAGGATTCGGCGCAGTGAAGGGGTGGTGGATGGCTTCCAAGCGCTGCTCATCGGCATTCCACTCAAACATGGGGAATTCCACAACCCACAGGAAGTTGAGTTGGTTTTCGTCAATCAATCCCAGTCGCTTACCCAACACCAACCGCAGACGGTCCAGGGTTTTGTTGACGATATCTTCGGGACCCGCGCCAAATAGCAACAGGTCTCCCGCCTGAGCATTGGTACGCTCCAGAATTACCTTGCCTTGCTCTTCGCTAATGCCTTTTTTCAGTGCGCCGATGGTGTCAAACTCGCCGTTTTCCCGCACCCGAATAAACGCCAAACCTTTAGCACCCGCTTCCGTTGCTTCCTTAAACAGGTCGCCGCCGGGCTTGATTTGCACGTTGGAAACTTTGTCGTTACCGCCGGGCACGGGCAGAATCTTGACAACACCGCCTGCCTTGATGGAACCGGAGAATACCTTGAAGCCGGAGTTTGCGAGTACATCAGAGACGTTCGCCAACTCCATGCCGAAGCGGGTGTCTGGGCGATCGCTCCCGTACCGATCCATCGCATCCTTGTAGGTCATGCGGGGGAAGGGGCGAGGTAGGTCAATGCCCTTTACATCCTTGAAAATCTTGCAGATGAGGCGCTCATTCATATCCAGGATTTCCTCCTGGGACATAAAGCTCATCTCCATATCCAACTGGGTAAATTCCGGTTGGCGGTCCGCCCGTAGGTCCTCATCGCGGAAACACCGGGCGATTTGGTAGTAGCGATCGCAGCCGGACACCATCAGCATTTGCTTAAAGAGCTGAGGAGACTGGGGCAGGGCAAACCATTCGCCCAAGTTCACCCGCGACGGCACCAAATAATCCCGCGCCCCTTCCGGTGTGGACTTCGTCAAAATCGGTGTTTCCACTTCCATAAACCCTTCCTGATCTTCTAGGAAGCGGCGCATTGCTTTCACCACCGCGTGACGGGTCTGCAAGTTGGACTGCATCTGTGGGCGGCGCAGATCCAGATAGCGATATTTCAGACGGATTTCTTCGCGCGCCCCTTCACCGTCAATGGTGGAAATTTGGAACGGCAACTGACGCTCTACACCGTTAAGCAGCTCAATATGATCCGCCATCACCTCAACCTGTCCCGTAGGCAGCTTGTCGTTGAGAGATTCTTCGGGACGCTGACTAACTTTGCCCACCACCTTCACTACGTACTCGCTACGCAGGGCATCGGCTTTTTCAAAAGCTTCCGGCAAATCAGGATTGGATGCCACCTGACAAATTCCCGTGCGATCGCGCAGGTCAACGAAAATCACACCGCCATGGTCACGACGGCGATCGACCCAACCAAACAGGGTAACGGTTTGACCAATGTGCTCAGCGCGGAGATCGCCGCAGTAATGGGTTCGCATGGTGGCTTACGAGAGACAGATATGGGTATGAAAAGAAAAAGAATGGAAAAAACAGCGGGGCGTGAAGCCGGGGCGAATTTCAGCGCTTTTTGGTATCGCTTGATTCTTTAGTGAAACCCACTAAGAGTAACCCGTTTCCGCACCCGAGCCAATGGGACCACACCAGATGAAAATGCTTAATACTTCGCAATATAATAGATGGGCGGAGAGAAGCGAATCAATCCGCACGCCCCTCATTGCGGTTTTGTTATGACCCACGCCAGTGCCCCTAACCTTTCCAACCATCTTCCCCAGCGATCGCTTACGGTCGGGATATCTGGGGCTTCTGGCTTAATCTATGCGGTGCGATCGCTGAAATATCTACTGGAAGCGGACTTTACGGTGGACGTGGTGGCGTCGCGGGCGACCTATCAGGTGTGGCAGAACGAAATGGGAATTGCCATGCCCCAGGACCCAGTGGCGCAGGAGAATTTCTGGCGCGACCAGGCTGGCGTGTGGGATTCAGGCAAGCTAATTTGCCATCGCTGGAATGATATTGGCGCGACGATCGCCAGCGGCTCCTACCGAACAGCGGGGATGCTAATTATTCCGTGCAGTATGAGTACGGTGGCGAAGTTGGCGACGGGCTTGAGTTCGGGGCTTTTGGAGCGGGCGGCGGATGTGCATTTGAAAGAGGGGCGATCGCTGGTCATCGTGCCGAGGGAAACACCGCTGAGCACTATCCATCTGCGCAACTTGACCACCCTTTCGGAAGTGGGCGTGCGAGTAGTTCCAGCAATTCCCGCCTGGTATCATCACCCCCAAACCATTGAAGACCTGGTGGATTTTGTAGTGGCGCGGGCGCTGGATCAGTTCGGTATCGACTGCGTTCCCCTAAAGCGTTGGGATGGTGGAATCCGTCAAGGATCGCCTAAGAAAGCTGAGAAAACTCCGCAGATAGAAGTGAAAAGCAACCGCAACGGAGTCGCCAACGCAAACGGGGCTCATGCCAATGGAGTTAGCGCCGCCACTTAATAGAACAGCCGATCGCCTCAGTAAAGGTGGTGCTGACTTCCGTGCCATCGATGATCGCCTGGAGCGCTTCCTGTAAATAGCTGTGCTTTACGGCGTCGGGCGACTGGGGCTCATCATCGATCGCCCCGATGTAACGCAATACAAACTGTGAATCCACCACAAATGCCTGGGGGGTAAACTCCGCCTGGAAGCTGCGAGCCACGTCCTGGGTGGAATCCCATAGGTACGGGAAATTCAGCTTTTGCTCGGCGGCAAATCGTTTCATTGCTTCAAAATCATCGTCCAACGACTTATTTGGATCGTTGGGATTAATGCCTAAAATCGTGATTCTTTGGGGCAGAAATTCTTCTTGCAGTGCCTGAATTCGCGAGAGATACGCCCGCACAAATGGACAGTGGTTGCACATAAACACCATCGCGATCGCCCGGTGACTTTCCAATAGTGTCGCTAGATGCTGCACTTGTCCCGCCACGCCAGGAATTTCAAAATCGTGGGCGTACTGACCAATGCGATCGCGAAGGCGGTTATCAAGGCGTTCCATAGGACGGGGCGGCACAGAGGCGGTTCGGCGGGATGGAATTGAGACGTGTCGAGGAGGCGTTGTATCTGAGTGCGAGGATTTAGGCGCGATCAAGGGGCCACTGTTGGGCGATCGCCTGATACGCAATTAACTTATAAGTCAGCTTAGCAGCGACAAACTCCGATACGACAGATTCGCCCAGCGGCGCTAGTTCCATCACATCGCAACCCAGTACAGTATGGCGCTCAAACACACGACGAAGGAAGGTTAATAATCCATACCAGCTCAGCCCACCCGGCTCCGGAGTTCCGACCCCCGGCATCAGGCTCGGGTCAATGCCGTCCAAGTCCACGGTGATAAATACGTTGCGGGTGGGGATTTTGGCGATCGCCCGGTCAATCCAATCCGGCTGCATCGCAATATCCTGCGCCCAAATCACATTGATACTGTCGGTTTCGCGAATTAACTGCGCCTCCTCCGAACACAGGCTTCGAATGCCCACCTGAAGCGTCGGCAGCCCCATATCCACCACCCGACGCATCACGCACGCATGGTTATAAATGGAATCTTCGTAGGAATGGCGCAGGTCACTATGGGCATCAATTTGCACCACGGTAAACGACTCCGACGACGCCTCTCGATAGGCATCCACCACCCCGGCGCTAATGCTGTGCTCTCCCCCCAGCGCCACCACAAATTTCCCATCACGAATCAGCCGCGCCACCGTCTCCCGCGTTTCCGTCAGCATCGCCTCACTGGATAGGTCTGGCTGAGCTGCGGTGTCGGCGATCGCCCGATGGGTCCAAATGCCCACAGGCCAAGTCTCCCGGTCCACCTCTCCGTCATAAAACTCCACCTGTTGGGATGCATCCAAAAGCGCCGCCGGTCCCTGTTCACACCCCTGTCGGTAGCTGGTGGTGGCTTCATAGGGAATCGGCAAAATCACCACCCGCGCCGTGTCGTAATCTGCCGCCACTTCTTCGCCAAGGAATTGAATTTCCGATGCTGGGGGGGCGATCGCCTGAGATTGGGGCGCTGTAGAAACCATTGCAAATATTGCTATCTATTGCTTGATCATACCCTTGACGTTGCTTAGCTCCTCCGGTTTTGAAAGCTATGATAGTGCTGTAGATCCTTTAGATTCTCACCTATGACAACTCTTCAGATTCGTACTCGCGATAACTTACTCGATTTACTCCTAAAAGGTCAGTCTGCTGACTGGAAAGTTGGACAGGGTAAAGAACAAGAAATCACCTATGTGGAAATTGTCAACTTTGCGGGTAGTCAAAGGATAGAAGCAAAATTTGATCCTGAAAATAGCTACCGACTTGATAACGGTCGCCTAGTGGTTGCTTTCACAGACGGGCGAATCGTGAATTGCCAAGTTAGTTTTGATGCCCAAAACTCTCTCCGTTACCTATAGTCACCTTATCGATTTAGTTTATTTTCAATTCCAGCACATCCGCCTGGCACTGATCGCCGCGTCTTCTCACCGCCCCAGCTACAGCAATAAAATCGCTGTTCTTCCGATAAATCTTGCACCTGGCTAAGGTCCACATTTTCTACCACTGCGCCAGTGCCTTCGCCCGTTGAAAAATCCACATCCGACTGGTCGCGCGATCGCGGTGTCGCCCTTGTTGCATCCCCGTAAAACAATCGCGTTCCTTTTAAATCTGCCCCTGTTAAATCGGCTTCAAATAATATGGTTTGTGATAGATTTGCCCCCGATAAATTGCAGCTTCGCAGGTTTGCCCGCACCAAATTTGCCTCTGCCAAATCAGTCCAACGGAGGTCGGTGCCCTGTAAATTTGCCCCCGCCAACATCACCCCAAAATCAATCACCCGCACCCCATATTGTCGATCTTCCGCATAGCCGCCTGCCCCGTCTAAAATCGGTCTTCCTAATCTTTGATCTCGCTTTAATGGAGTTACTAATTTCGCCTGGGATAGGAATCGAATCACTTTGGCTTTGCCTTCCGCATCGATGCTGCTGAAAATTGCGGCGGTGCGCCCTTCTGCGATCGCCCGCTCCTGGGGCCAATCCTCCAAAAATCCCTGCTCATCCAACGCCAAATCAGACACGCCTTGGAAATACGCATCAATGGTTTGCTGTTGGGTAATACGATTTTGCTGGATGGTTAAATCGCGGGAAATGACGTACTGCTGCCATGCCACATAAACCGCTAGGACGGCGATCGCAATTTGCCCCAACGCCCCCAACGCCTCACTAATCGCCCCGATCGCCTCCCAATTAATCGCTGGAAACCGAGATCCTTTCAACCACTCGGACCGCTCCGTTCCCCACAGCAGCAGTAACCCAAACGTGGCCGCCAACAGCCCCAGCCCTGCCACAATGGGCACACGCCAGGTGGGAGGAATGAGCTGCCTCCAAAGCTGGGTGCGAAATGGTCCCAGCAGCCACAGAGATATCACAAAGGTAACGAATCCCCCCAGCAGTCCAATCCACAAATTTCCCGTCACCAGCCCCACCACCATTAAGGTGACACTGGCTGGAACTACCCATTTGGCCATCAGGCGCATGGGCGTGGAAACTCCCACATCGGCGGTGGAAAAGGTGCTCCAGTCTGGGGGCGGCGACTGGGAGCGCGATCGCATCGGCAGGTCCTTAATTAAATCGTGGGGGTCGGGGGCAATGCTCATAGGGGGGAATCACGGCTGGGGCAGCACCAAGGCAGGAAAACAGTGGGTGCGAAAGAATTCTACACAGCACTAAGCTAACCGAGAAAGGGAAGCGGCGCCCTAAATTTCGCCACCAAAATGCCGCTGAAGATGTCGCCTAAAATACCGCTGCAAGTACCTTATAAAACCCGTCCATTTGCCGGAGCGCCCGCAAAGTCGTCCTCCTACAGCGGCGAGTCCAATTCGCCCTAGCCGCCCTAGCCAAACCCACCACGGCGCGCATTTTTCCAAGGCTAGCAAGTAGCCTTCAATGCTCCAGGCTATTTTCTTCTCTGGGGTGCGGGCGGTAATGGCGGAGGTATGGTGGGTGATGGTGATGGGGAAAAGTAACACAATGGGGTGGGGGTTTTCGGGCGATCGCTGCTTTTTCCCATAGCGAAGGCACAGTTCAAAGTCTTCATAATACAGAAAAAAATCCGGATCAAATTGAGGCATTTCACCGTCGAATTTTCCGGGATTAAATATTAAACTACAGCCGCTCACCCAGGAGGTTGGCAAGTGATTTTTGACTGACCTTAATGTCGTCGCGGGATAAATTTCACCGTTTTTCGGATTCCAATAGCCGCCACAAAATTCGGTTTTTCCTGTGGCCGTACAAACTGTCGTGCCCGCGACCGCCCAATTGTTGTCCTTTTCAGAAATCGCCGCCACAAAATTTTTCAGCGTCTGTTTCTCCACCGTGGCATCAGGATTGAGCAACCAAATCCAAGGTGTTGACTCAAGGGTCCAAAGTTTAGAAATAGCTAAATTACACGCCCGTCCAAATCCTATATTTCTCGGTGATTGAATCAGCTTAGTCGCTATTTCTTGATTCTCTAAAACCGGAACAAGAGATTGATCTCCTGGTGAATTATCAACAATCCAAACCTGGAGATCAAGGGCACTATTCAACTCTTCGCAAAAGGAAAGCGATCGCCCCAGCGACTCTAGCAGCCGTTTAACTTCGGCGGCGCAGTGATAGTTCACCACTACGATTGCTAGGTCGATTTGATTGGGCGATCGCCTGTTATCTAGACCTGTAACTAGACCTGTAATTGCCACTTAGAATCTGAACAAAATACGCGGAAAATCAGCCTTCTATGCCACGGGCTGCTTGCTGAAGACGTTGCCAATACGCTTCATGGCTTCGTTCACATTCTCGCGGCTATTGAACGCAGAAATACGAAAATAGCCTTCACCGACAGCACCAAAACCAGAGCCCGGCGTACCTACCACATTGCAGCTTTGCAGCAGCTTATCGAAGAAATCCCAGCTCGATAAACCATCGGGAGTTTGCACCCAAACGTAGGGCGCATTAATACCGCCATAAACCTTCAGACCCGCCTCGGTAAGCTTATCGCGGATGATTTTGGCATTCTCCAAATAGAAGCTAATCAGCGCCTTAGTTTGGGCGCGCCCAGCTTCCGAGTAAACCGCCTCAGCACCACGCTGAACAATATAGGAAACGCCGTTAAACTTGGTGGACTGGCGACGATTCCATAGGCTCCAAAGCTGCACTTCAGACCCGTCGGATGCGGTTACGGTCAGGGACTTGGGCACCACCGTCAGCGCGCAACGGGTCCCAGTAAAGCCCGCATTTTTAGAGAAGGAGCGGAATTCGATCGCACAGTCCCGCGCCCCGTCGATTTCGTAAATAGAGTGGGGAATCTCGTCTTCGGTAATAAACGCCTCGTAAGCCGCATCAAACAAAATCAGCGAGCCATTTTTCCGCGCATAATCCACCCACGCCTGTAGCTGCGCCTTGCTGGCAACGGCTCCGGTAGGGTTGTTGGGGAAGCACAGATAGATTAGGTCCACCTTCTCCGAAGGAATCTGCGCCGTGAAATCGTTGTCGGCTGAAATGGGCAAATACACCAAACCGTCGTAGCGCCCAGACTCATCTGCAGGTCCCGTATTCCCCGCCATCACGTTAGTGTCCACATACACGGGATACACCGGGTCGGTGACGGCGATGGTGTTGCCCTTGCCCAAAATATCGAGGATATTACCGGAGTCGCACTTAGAACCGTCCGATACAAAAATTTCTGATGGGTCAATATCGCAGCCCCGCGCTTGAAAATCCTGCGCCGCAATTTTTTCCCGCAGCCAAGCGTATCCTTGCTCTGGACCATATCCCTTAAAGCTGCTGCGATCGCCCATATCCGCGATCGCCCGAGTCATCGCCTCCCGGCAAGCTTCCGGCAACGGCTCCGTCACATCGCCAATACCCAACTTAATAATCGGCGCATCGGGATTCGCCTCCACAAATTTGTTCACCCGACGAGCAATTTCAGGAAATAAATACCCCGCCTTAAGTTTGAGATAATTCTCGTTAATTCTGACCATGGTCCACTCTTATCTTGGCTAAGGCTTCACCATACCGCGCGAAAATAGCCAAAAACAATAGTGCAAAACAAGAGACATTGATAGGACCATAAACTCAAGACGTTTGCAGAGACCTTCCGGGAAACCGCACCATGAACATCCGCATTGGCAACGGCTACGATATCCACCAGCTAGGACCGGATCGCCCGCTAATTCTCGGCGGCGTCACCTTGGATCACAGCCTTGGCTTAGTGGGACACAGCGACGCGGATGTGCTCACCCACGCCATTATGGATGCCCTGTTAGGAGCACTAGCACTAGGGGATATTGGTCACTTTTTTCCCCCCACCGATCCGAAATGGAAAGGGGCAGATAGCCTGATGCTGCTGGAGCAAGTAAACCGGGAAATCAATCAGCGAGGCTGGCAGGTAGTCAATATCGACTCAGTAATCGTCGCCGAAAAACCCAAACTCAAACCCCACCTCCCCGCCATGCGCGCCCAGCTCGGCAAAGTGATGGGCATTTCCGAAGAGGTCATCAGCGTCAAAGCCACCACCAACGAAAAGCTAGGCCCCACCGGTCGCCAAGAAGGCATCTGTTCCTACGCCGTCGCCCTCTTAGCTCGGACTTATAGCAGCGACGGAGTGAGTTAAGACATACTGAAGAAAGCTGTTTTCTTCTA
>ERZ1740067.441-NODE-441-length-33610-cov-22.430934_pt1 | contig 33610 bp, 30 predicted proteins | sample MGYA00581736_ERZ1740067 | MGnify/ENA primary metagenome ERZ1740067 (study PRJEB43018, sample SAMN04849236) | marine metagenome | isolation source: floating plastic debris | place: Pacific Ocean | collected 2008-08-27 | study: EMG produced TPA metagenomics... | reverse complement strand
GACCAGAGAATCTCGGACATATGTAGGGGCAATGCCTTGTGCTTGCCCCCCGATCGGGATTGCCACATGCCGATTGTTGAATAAACGGTTGGACCATGGAGTAGGTTATCGTCTGTGTGCAATGCGCGGTTGGTGAAGCGACTGATTTTATTGTTAGGAGAACGGACGACGGTGCGGGGACAGGAGCCGATTACCCTATCGGACCTGAGTGAGCCATCCCCTGATGTCGTGATCGCAAAATATCGTCAGGATGATTATTTGGCGGGGCACCCTGGTCCGGAGGATTGTTGGGTGGTGATGGAGATTTCGGACTCGACGCTGGGCTATGACCGCAGTAAAAAGCTATCGCTTTATGGGGAGTCAGGGGTTGGACACTATTGGATTTTTAATTTGGTAAACCGGCAGTTAGAGGTTTACCGTGAGCCATATGAGGATAATCAAGGGGACTATGGCTATCGGCAAAAACTGACGTATTTGCCTACGGAAAAGGTGGAGCTGCCGATGGGTGATTGTGTTTTAGATCTGGATGGCATCTTTCCCTAGGGTTGGTTATTGTTTGTTGCCTCAATTTACACACCCAGTCTTATTGGGTGCCTGTTGCTCTAAAATCTCTCTCTAACCTATCTAGCGACGATCGCCCAATGGCAACCCATCCTCACCTAAATACTCCGTTTCAATCAAAAACGCCTTTAACGCCGTTGGAAAATCAGCATGTTCTCCCACCTGTTCCCCCTCCTCATAAATCGCCAAACCCCAGGAATCCTCCCGACGATAGTTATCTAACATAAACTCCCAGGCCGTCTCAAAATCCTCCTCCAACACCGCCTGCTGTGCCACATAGCTGGCTAACAAACTATTGGACACATAATCCTCCTCCTCTTGCACAGCCAGAAAAGTCTCTTTCATACTCTCCGCCTGTCCTCGGATCAACGATGGAAACTCACGGGTAGACTCCACCAGCTCACCATCACGATAGGTAAAAAACGTAACTGGCGGGAACGATTCTGCATAGCTGCCAAACCGATACAAAAAAGCCTGATGGGGTATCGCTATTTCCATATAGCCATCTCCATTAAGATCGGCTAAATCCCCACCTAACCCATCCAAATAGCCAGTCTCCACCGCCGAAAACGCGTCCCCATCCCAGCGATGGATTGTAGTATTTGTACAACAGTGGGCCCCACCCGAATAGTTACGGACAATCACCTCATCAGTGCCATCACTATCAAGATCCAGCAGCTCAAATTCAGCAAATGTCCAAGCAAACGTTTCTAGCACAGTTTGCGCTTCATCCTGGTAAATCAGCTGATAGCTCAAATTATTATCATCGGGTTCCTCGACTTCCTGATAATGGGTATAGCTCACTCGCACACCCACATTCCCCGCCGACAGCTCTACATTTTCAAATGATGACGTATCGTAATTGATCCGCAGGGCAGTTTGAGCACTCGCTGATGAAGCTGTCCCCAACCAACAAGCCCCCGACAGACCTACGCCCAATAAACCAGACAGGTGTAATAACTTTTTCATAGCTCGTCTTTCAACCCTATTGGCACACAACTGGCACACAACTAATGACCAGGGTATAGTTCCCCACATTAGATTTCATCAGCCAAACTGCCTTTCCCCATACCCCGCCCAACTCTTAGCAAATCAAAACCCAAAACGTCTCCCCCTGGGCCAGCCCTGACACTTTCCTCCTTTCTCATGCCTAACAACAGCCTCCCCATCCTCAGTCTGCAAACCTTTCGCCAAGGCTCATCCACCCAACGGCAAGAATTCGTCAATACCCTCGGCCAGGCCCTAGAAACAGTCGGCTTCTTCGCCCTAGAACACCACAGCATTGACGCTCAGCTAATCCAGTCAGCCTATGGGGCCGCTGCTGACTTTTTCACGTTGCCAGACACGACCAAACAGAAGTACGAACACCCCGAGATCCATCGACAGCGCGGGTTTACCCGCTTTGGCCAAGAACATGCAAAGGACAGCAATGCCCCTGACCTAAAAGAGTTTTGGCACGTAGGCCGAGAAGAAGAATTTGCCAATCCCTGGCCCCAGGAAGTCCCCCAGTTTCAACCGGCCATGGCGCAACTCTACAGACAGTTAGAGCTGTGTGCCGCCCAGCTACTCAAAGCCTGCGCCCTCTATCTTGACCTGCCAGAGAGTTTCTTTGACCAGGAAGCAACCCAGGGTAAAAGCATTCTGCGGGTGCTGCACTATCCTCCCCTGCCAAAGGCCGTCCCCACCAGCGGGCTTAGGGCCGCCCCCCACGAAGACATCAACCTAATCACCTTGCTGTGCGAAGCCACAGGTCCTGGCCTGGAGCTACTGCAAACGGACGGCAGCTGGCTAGCCATCGAAGCTTTACCCGGTCAAATTATCGTCGATACTGGGGACATGCTCCAGGCCCTTAGTAACGGTGTCTTTAAAAGCACCACCCACCGCGTTGTCAATGCCGATATCCATAATACTCGCCGATTTTCCCTGCCGTTTTTTATGCACCCCCGCCCCGACTTTGATCTCACACCGCTGCCCAATTGTGTAAAGCGCACGGGTGGCCGGCCAAAGTTCCCGGCCCAAACAGCCCAACAATATCTACAACAGCGGCTCCAGGAAATCGGTTTAGCCTAGAATCCAGGGCATTGCTAATCCTCGGTATGATTTTATCTGCAAGATACTGTCCTATGGCATATCTCGTCGATCGGTTCATCCTCTAAATCAGCAACGGCAAATCCAGGGATAAGGCGTCCATGGCACGGCATAATGGAATACATAAGTATTTTTGACCTATGGATATTGCCCTCGCCGTACCGACTGCCATTGTCACCCTGCGTGAAGGCGTAGAAGCAGCGCTGGTCGTGGGGATTGTGCTGGCCTGTCTCAGTAAAGCCGAGAAACCGCACCTCAATCAGTGGGTTTTTGGAGGGGTGGCTGCGGGCCTAGTAGGCAGCATTCTGATTGGTTCATTTTTGGGTCTAGGGCTACAGCAGCTGCAATATGTTATGCCCAATGCCCAGGGGCTGCTCAAACCGATACTGGGCATTCTCTTTGGCAGTATTGCCGTCATCATGCTGAGCTGGATGCTGCTGTGGATGACGCGCCAGGCCAAGTCTTTAAAGACCGAGATCAATCAAACGGTCAGCAGCGCCCTGGCCAATGAGGCTGCTGGGCTCAGTCTCTTTAGCCTGGTGTGTATCGCTGTTCTCAGGGAAGGCTTTGAAACCGTTCTGTTTTTATTTACTCAGCCACAAACATTGGGCAGCAGCCTGTTAGGTGTGGCCATAGGCTTATTCGGAGCCACGCTCATTGGCTTTGGATTGTTTAGATGGGGCATTCGCATTAACCTGGGGCTGTTTTTTCAGGTTATGGGGGTGCTGCTCCTGCTCATTATTGCTGGTCTGGTGGTTTCGCTTTGCCGCAACGTTGACATTATCTTTGCCGCCCTCAGCCAGCTCAGTAGCTTACCCCTAGACCTATGCCTTGGGTTTGAGCAGTCCTGCGTGTTGGGCCCCCTCGTCTGGGATACGAGCCAAAGCCTGCCCGACAAACAATTTCCAGGGGTGGTGCTAAAAGTACTGCTAGGATATCGCGATCGCATCTACCTGGTTCAGCTGCTGGCCTACGCCTTATTTTGGCTAGTCATCGGCAGCCGGTATTTCCGCACCCTCAACCGCTCGATGAACCCAGGCAAACAGGCTACATCTGTCTCGCCATCAGCCTGAGCAACAAGTCAAAACAACAACCTGTGGCGAATTCTTAAAGGCATATAAAACCTAAACTCTGAGCTTTAGGTAACAAGTCTGATCACCCAAAGCTCAGAGTTAAAAAAAAGCTATGCCAGCGCTTTTAGGAACTTCTAGGACTGCTGTCAGAATCGCTCTCCAGCAAGCGCTCAAATCGATCCTTTGACCAGCGGTCCGTGGCGTAGGAAATAGCACTGATCTCGGCGAGTCGAATCAGCCACACTGTTCGCTGATAGGGATCATCCGGCAGTTCATCATCCTCATAGCCCTCAGCGACGTCTACATCTACCACTTCTACGTAGTCGCCATCCAAATAAATGGGAATGCCTACTAATCGTGTTCCTGGCATTCTAAACCATACTTCGCTACCGGTGTGGAGAGCTTCTTCTAAGCGTTTGTAGAGCCGTGTTTGTCTGGGAGCTCTGCAGGCGATAGACTCTGATTCACGCTGGATGACTGGTCGGGGGGTATTTTGCATGCTTCTCTCCTTTTGGTCAATACACAATGCCGTACACAGGCCACCTGCTTGTTTAACAACGACTGTCAAATCTACCTAAGCAAGCGGTTTGAGAGCTGGACATCTGGCATATTCCTACCTAGGGGGACACCTCCTTGTTAAAACTTAACGAGAAATCGACTGATTGGGGCTAGTTTAGCGACTGACCTACGACATTAACTAACTATCCGTAGGTGAACATTCCTACAAAGAATGCCCAAGTCTGCTAAAGGCACACCTTTCTAGGTAGTCTACATCATACTAATCTAGACGAGCAGCAATAAACTTAGGATATTCGCCTAGATGGTTTAAGCAAATTACGCAGTTGTTAATTTGTGGAATGCACCGACCTTTTAAAAATTCCGTAAGCCAGAATCTTGCAGATAAGATCATTACGGGGCTCAGTAACGCTCAAACCATTACCCAATCTCACCTTGAGATTGAACTAAACCCTATCTCAAATGCAGGCGCTACCATAACGCACTAACTCTGCTTCACTCGCATTAGCGGCTGGCCAAATTCAACCGGTTCAGCATTTTGCACCAAAATTTCTACAATTTCACCCGAGACCTCGGCCTCTAGCTCATTCATCAGCTTCATCGCCTCAATGATGCACACGGTTTGCCCGGTCTTAATTCGATCACCCGTATCTACAAACGGGGATTCATCAGGGGCGGGCGACCGATAAAAGGTACCCACCATCGGTGAGGTAATCTCGTACAGATCGGACGCGGCGGCAGCAGCCGGGGGCGCAGCGGGGGCAGCCGTCACTGCGGTGGGCGCTACGGCTGGAGTAGCGGCCAATGCAGGCGGAGGAGAGGCTACGGGCTGCACAGCGGCGTCCGCCGCGAGCACCACAGATTGACTAGGAGCCGTAGCCTTACGTAGTGTGAGCTCAAAACTAGGATTTTTAAGCGTCAGCTCAGCAATATCCGTTTGATCAAGCGCTGCAACTAGCTGACGAAGCTCACTAAAATCCAAATCCACTGTCTACAACTCCAAATTAACGATTAGTGACACCTGCCAATGGGGTCTGGTTAGAGCAGTCTACTTTAGTAGAGAAAACCACACAAAACCAACCAATAAACCCAGACCTATTCTCTACCAAGGTAGGAATCATTGCGGGTGTCGATCTTAATCTTTTCACCGATCGAGATAAACAACGGCACCATAACCTGGGCTCCCGTTTCCACTATGGCGGGTTTTGTTCCGCCGGTGGCCGTATCACCTTTGACTCCAGGGTCGGTCTCAGTCACTTCCAAGACAACCGAGTTAGGCAAATCAACCTCTAGCACCTGGTCATTCCACTGGAGGACCGTAACCTCCATCTCTTCTTTTAAATATTTCACCTGAGTCCCAATCTGCTGCGCTGATAGCTGGGTCTCGTCATAGGTTTCCATGTTCATAAAAACGTATTGCTCACCATCGCGGTAGGTGTACTGCATCACGCTCTTTTCTAAAATTGCTTGGGGGAGGGTTTCACCGGCGCGAAACGTACGGTCAACCACGCTACCCGATTGGACGTTTTTTAATTTGGTACGTACAAATGCTGCCCCTTTTCCAGGTTTTACGTGGAGAAATTCAACTACTCGCCACACGGAGCCATCAATTTCAATGCTAGTGCCGGTGCGAAAATCATTGCTAGAAATCATGGTGCTGGCAGACTGTAGATTGATAGTCAGCGGTTAATATTCGGCCCTTATTGTACAGCTCAGCGGTCAATTACCCGTACGGTTGTAATTTTATGGTGGGCTAATGCAGTCATTGATACAAGATGTCTAAAACCGCAGCACGTAACTATCTGAGACGACCCACACTGTGGCAAGATCGTAAAGGTTTGTCACGCCGTTGTCGTTCATTTCCAGCTATGGCTCGTTTCCAACACCGTCTCCAGACCGCTCTTGCAGGTCTTTTGGGCATCAGTTTTAGTTTTCTCCTCAGCTTTGGTTGGTTCTTGGTCCCATCAGCCGAGGCAGCTCCCGTTTCCTTGGCTTTGCCGGTGGTGGCCTATTTGCCCCCGGGGGATGCCATCACGGATCCTAGGTCTTTACTGCGCTACTCCCTGCCCATCGATAGTCCAGAAATTCGCAACGTTCAGGACAATTTGGAGGGGTTGAACTACTCCCTGCGGACAAAGCAGTGGGGGCGGGCCAAGCGGGAAATTAATAAGTCGGCAAAGCTGCTTAACCGTAAGCGTACGGCCATTTTAGAGGCAATTCCAGAGGAGCGTCGTGCCACCGCTGAGCCCCTGTTTGGAAAAATTAATACCCAGCTGGAGGCTATGCAGACGGCGGCACAGACAAAGGATTTGGAAACTCTTTGGAGTGGGCGACGGGCGACCCTGGGCGTCATTGGCGAGCTGGAGTACCTAATGGTCAAAGGCTTTCCCTATGAGGTGCCCGCAGAGTATGACTACCTGCCCCAGCTAAAGGGACGGGCCACCATTGAATTTAAAACCAACGAAGGTCCTGTAACCGTTGTGGTTGATGGGTATAGCGCCCCGGTTACCGCAGGTAATTTTGTTGACCTGGTGGAACGGGGGTTTTATGACGGTATGACCTTTGACCGGGCTGAGGAAAATTATGTGCTGCAGACTGGCGATCCGGACGGTCCGGAAGCCGGGTTTATTGACCCAAAGACTAAAAAGTATCGGGCGATTCCTCTGGAGATTTTAGTGGAGGGCGATGACGTTCCCACCTATGGAGCCACCTTGGAAGACCTGGGACGTTTTCTAGAAAAGCCGGTGCTCCCGTTCAACTCGTTTGGTGCCTTAGCCATGGCACGTCCCGAATCTGAGCCGGACGGTGGCTCGTCCCAATTCTTTTTCTTCTTATTTGAGCCGGAACTCACTCCAGCGGGATTAAATCTGCTGGATGGCCGCTACTCGGTATTTGGCTACACCGTTGATGGCAAAGAGTCCCTGGACAAAATGGGTCGTCAGGGGGGCAAAATCCTGTCGGCTAAGGTGATTGACGGATTAGATAACTTTGTGGCCCCCAAGGCGTGATTGACAGTCGGCTCCCCCATGGTTCCACTGCGGGTGCCATCTATGGTTCGACCCCTGCTGGGCCGACCGGTGAGCCGACCGCCAAACCAACGGTGGCTGACCTCGGGGAACATGAGGTCCTTCGACGGTTGCACCAATTTTGTGACTCAGTCGTCGGTGATGATGGTGCAATCCAGTCTTTACCGGCTGGTGAGCGGCTGGTGGTGACCACCGATGTGCTGGTGGATGGGGTGCATTTTTGCGATCGCACCCTCCCCCCCAATGCCCTGGGCTGGCGAGCCGCCGCCGTCAATCTATCGGACCTGGCCGCCATGGGGGCAACGCCCATGGGGTTGACCATCGGTCTCACCCTGCCCGCCGATACCCCCTGGCCTTGGCTAGGGGAGCTATACCAGGGCATCACCGACTGCTTACAGCACCACGGCGGGGCCATCATCGGTGGCGATCTCTGCCGAGGAGAGCACCGCAGTCTGGCCATTACGGCCCTAGGCTCTGTTCAGCCCCATCAAGCCCTTTATCGTAATCGGGCCCAGCCCGGACAGACCCTGGTGACAACCGGAGCCCATGGGGCCTCCCGTGCCGGACTGGCCTTGCTCTTAGGGGAACTCGCCCCAGAGCTGGACCCCCATAACGGCCCCGATGACCAAAGCTGGATTCAAGCCCACCAACGTCCCGTTCCCCGGTTTGATGCGATCTCAATCCTGCGTCAGCTCAGTCCCGAAGGAACAGCAGCCGTCGCCGCTATGGATACCAGCGACGGTCTCGCCGATGCCATTATCCAAATCTGTACCCAAAGCCAGGTTGGCGCCACCCTCTTCAGCTCCCAACTGCCACTCCCCTCAGGGCTAGGCAACAGGGTGGGCTCAGCTACTGCCCAAAACTGGAGCCTCTACGGCGGCGAAGATTTTGAACTGGTTCTCAGTCTGCCATCGGATATGGCCAGAGATTTTATAAAACGGCTGCCGGGCAGTCGGGTCGTTGGTCAAACTACATTAGAGCCAGGGATTCGTCTAGTCGATGATGTCACCCAAGCCCCTGATGTCTGGCTAAGCCAAACTCAGGGATACCGACATTTTGCGTAGGGGCGTTGCATGCAACGCCCCTACGCATCTTGGGCCTATTTTGGACTCCAAATACCCTTAACTAATAAATTTTCCACGCCTTCATGGCGTAACCAAATTCACACTCATCCGGGTGTAAAATCTCGGCCAGTATCTCCAAAGAATCAACTAACCGAGGACCGGGGCGATTGAAATATTGGTTGCCATCCACCACAAAAATGCGACAGTCTTGAACCGCTTTGAGACTTTGCCACGGCGGTAGCTGAACCAGCTGGTCAATCGATTGACGTCCCTGTTCCAGGTCATAGCCACAGGGCATCACGACCAGCAGATCCGGGTCGGCGGCTGTGATGTCTTCCCAGCCAATCCAAGGGGAATGGCGACCCACATGGCCAAACAGAGGATGGCCGCCGGCCATGGAGACTAGCTCAGGCACCCAGTTACCCGCCCCCATGAGGGGATCGGTCCATTCCAAACAGGCGACCGTGGGCTGGGGCAGTTTGGCGGGTACTTTTTGCAAACAGTCCTGGAGTCTGCCCTGGAGTTGGGCAATGGTAAGCTCTGCGATCGCATCTCCATTAACTGGGTCCAGCGCCACTGATACCTTAAACAAATCGTCCCATAGGTCGGCCAGCACCTGGGGTCTGAGGGAAATCACCACAGGCTGGGGCTCAATGATTTGGGCCACCGCTTTTTGCACATCCGCCAGACTAGCCGCACACACCTCACACTGATCCTGGGTCAAGATGTGGGTGGGGCGCAGCTCCTGCAACATCTCCACATCAACCTTATAAACGCTGAGTCCTCGATACAGCAGCTCGGTTACCCGGTCATGAATTTCCTTGCTTTTACCCTGGGGATCAAAGCTAGGCGATGTACACACCGGTAATGTTTGCACTTCAGGGGGAAAGTCACAGGAGTGGGAGCGCCCCACCAATGACTCACCAAACCCGAGTTGGATGACTATTTCAGTGGCGCTGGGAATTAGGGAAACAATGCGAAGCTCAGACATGCCAGCGCGTTGAGAGAAAATTACGGTTGGGCAGCTACCACAATAACTGACGTTCCAGGCGGTTAATGCCCATCATCGGCGTAGCTTAAGGATTCTCAGGTTAAAACTCTTTGAGCCAGGGTGCCTGTCATCAGTTGTTATCAGCATCAGTTTCCTGGGTCGGCCCCTAGACGCGTTGGGGAAACGCTGCGGACAAACACCTCAGGCTTTAAGAGGGTTGCCATACATCATAGAGCCTAAACCACGGACTCTAGAAAACCCCTGTGGATATAGCCTCGGTTACATCGGCTGCAGACCGACTAACGGGGGCGAAACTCCACCGAGCTCACCTGCAAAATCACATCAAAGTTTTTATAGACATCATTGCCCAAAAGACCAATGGGGACCGCATCGCCAATGCTAACGGGCAGATTGGTTTGGGTAATATTGCCCACGCGAATAGAGTCAACATAGCCCACATCCACCACAGCCTGACGGTCGCTGGCGGTGGCCACTGACGCCTGACCCACCACCTGGACCCCCAGCTGATTGGCCATGGCGCGGGTGATATGGGTGTGGCTGGCTCCCGTATCTAGAATCATCGGATAGCGTCTGCCGTTGACGGTTACTTCAATCACCGGGGTACCGCCGCGACGCTCAATGATTGGCACAGATGCCTTGGCGGTGTTGGTCGCCGTTGCCGTCGTAGACCCCGCAGAAATCGGTGCGACCGAGGAGGCAGAACGAGCTAAGGGGATCTCCACGGTGGGTTGCGCCGTCAATCGCTGTTGGGCTTGGGCCAAATTGCTTTCGTAGTCTTTGATCTTGGCCTGGGCCGTGGAGTAATGCTGATGATCCGCCGGGACCGCTTTTAATTTTTCAATCGCCTGCTCCCAGCGACCCACAATCAAATCCCAATCGTCGGGCGATTTGGCTTGCTGACCCAGGGTCACTGCCCCGGAGGCCAGATTAATGGCGTCTTGATAGGCTGTTGAAGGGGGCGCTGACTGGCTTACTTGAGAAGTATTTACATCAGAAGCAGCGGCTTTGGAGACGATGGAGGGTGCAATTTCGGTCGGTACCGAGGCTAAGTCCTCAGATCCTTCTGGACTCTTGGTTTGAACCGGTCCAAACTGACAGGCGGCAAGGGTACCTAGACACAAAAATTGAATAATTCTGATTTGTTTTTTCCCAAGCATTGTTCAAATGTGCCCCATGGCCTCTAGGATGGTACCGATCCCTCTAACTTATCCGTAGGGATACCTAATGTTTTTCTCCGTTTTCCTGTTGTAACCCATGTCTATTTTTTCCACTACCTCCCAACCAGCACTGCTGGTCTTAGCCGACGGGTCAACGTTCCGTGGCTGGTCCTTTGGGGCCACGGGGACGATGGTGGGTGAAATTGTTTTTAATACTGGGATGACGGGGTATCAAGAAGTTTTGACCGACCCTAGCTATCGAGGCCAGATTGTCGCCTTTACTTACCCTGAGCTAGGCAATACCGGGGTTAATCAGGAAGATGAGGAATCCGCTGCTCCCCAGGTGAATGGTGCGATCGCAAAAAATATCTGTGAGCACCCTAGCAACTGGCGTTCCACCACGTCTTTACCTGACTATCTTAAACAGCACAATATTCCAGGCATCTACGGCATTGACACCCGCGAGCTCACCCGTAAACTGCGCACCGCCGGGGCCATGAACGGAGCCATTTCCAGCGAAATCCTGGACCCCCAGCAGCTGCTGGGGCAGCTAGAACTAATGCCTAGCATGGAAGGGTTAAACCTGGTGAAAGAGGTCAGTACCCCCACCCCCTACGAGTGGACAGATTCCACCCCCCAAGACTGGGAGTTTGCGGCCTCCAGCAGCGATCAGGCCCCTCCCCTAACCGTAGTTGCCATCGACTTTGGCATCAAACGCAATATCCTACGACGCTTGGCCAGCTATGGGTGTCGTGTGATCGTGGTGCCTGTCGACACCTCCCCCGATGACGTCCTCAGCCACAGTCCCGATGGCATTTTCCTCTCCAACGGTCCCGGTGATCCTGCCGCCGTTGAGTCAGCCCCGGCCCTCGTCAAGGCCCTCTTAGATAGCCAGCTCCCCACCTTTGGCATCTGTATGGGGCATCAAATTTTAGGGCTGTCCTTTGGGGCTAAAACCTTCAAGCTCAAGTTTGGCCATCGGGGTCTCAATCAGCCCTGTGGTCTTACCGAACAGGTGGAAATTACCAGCCAAAACCACGGGTTTGCCATCGATGTTGACACCATTCCAACGACGGATGTAGAGGTCACCCATTTCAACCTTAACGATCGCACCGTGGCCGGACTCCGGCACAAGACATTACCTGTGTTTTCGGTGCAGTACCATCCAGAAGCTAGTCCCGGTCCCCACGATGCCGACTACCTATTTGAAAAATTCATCACCCTAATGCGTGATCATCGCAGTGCTGGGGTGGGGTAATCTATGGGTCTACTACAGATGGAAAACACTCAGATTAGGTCAAGATTGGCCTTAGATGAACGGATTTACGTTTCGCTCATTTTTCTTGCAGTCAGAAGAATCCTGACCTAAAATTAAACGTCTGATTTTGCCGTATCTATTGCCTTTAGGAGGTTATTATCGCTGAGTCGCTGACCCTAACCGTAAGTTTAAGAGGCACCCGTGATGTTAGGGGGAAATGTCAAATATTTCGCCTCACCGGTCTATTAGATGCATTCTCAGAACCTACCTTTCGGAAAGTTTTGAATCGATACATCGAGGAAGGACCTACCCACATTATTCTCGACCTGTCAGCCATTGATTTTGTCGATAGCTCTGGTCTGGGTGCGCTGGTGCAGCTGGTTAAAAAAGCTAAGGGCGAAAGCGGTAGTGTTCAAGTGGTAACCAATGCCCGAGTTACCCAGACGGTCAAGCTGGTCCGTCTAGAGCAGTTTCTTTCGTTACAGCCTAACGTTGACACCGCCCTCGAGAATCTAAAGGATTCTTGAGCGTAACAATGGACAGACCCTGGCAAGTCATGGGTCAATGGGGTGCTTGCTCGTCAGGGTGTTTAAGCGCAAAAGGGCCCCATGGATAATTTTGAGCAGGGCGTTCAACGGCTGCCGATCCAACTGCCCGAGACCCTGACGCTAAGCCGTCTCCAGACTCAGCAGGTGCAGTCTATTTCCCCGGTGGCACTGGCCTATATTGGGGATGCGGTGTTCGAGCTCTATGTGCGGCTGCAGTTTTTATGGCCGCCCCAGCGAATCCAGGCATTTCACCACCAGGTTGTTAGCCAGGTCAAGGCTGAGCAACAGGCTGATTTTCTGGTGCAGCTCATACCGCACCTAGATGAAGTGGAAGCTGATATTGTGCGCCGAGGGCGAAACGCCACATCTAAATCCCCCAGACGGCTGTCAGCAAAGGTATATCGACAGGCAACGGCCTTTGAGACGTTGGTTGGCTACCTCTACATCACCAACCAGGAGCGTCTGTTTGAGCTGCTGCATCAACTAACGATTTCTCCATCGGTCAATCCAAAAAGCATCTAAGCGGTATGATGTGACTCCGCTTCTACTCCTGATCCATGGCTAAACCTTCCGACCATCGGCCTCGTCTAGCTAAGGGAAAGTCTCGCCCTCAACGTAAGGGGCATGCTAAACCCGTCCCTAAGCAGACCCCCAGAAAACCGTTCAAAAAGCGACTGCCCTCTCCTAAGGGTGTCCGGCCAGGTCGCCCCGACCGACTGCAGCCCCTTAGCCCTGAGGCTACCTTGCAGGAGGAGCGTCCGGACCTGGTCTATGGTCGTCACTCTGTGGAAGCTGCGATCGCAAACCAGCGCCCCATCAATCGGCTGTGGGTCAATGCTCGGCTTGTCTTTGATGCCCGGTTTCGACCGTTGATCTTAGATGCCAAGTCCAACGGGGCGGTCATCGACGAAGTCAACACTCAACGCCTCAACCAGCTCACCCAGGGAGCTAACCACCAGGGCATCGTCGCGCAAATCGCATCCCATGATTACATTGAGCTGGCAGACCTGATTACAGATGCCAAAGCAGCCTGTCGTCAGCCCGTCATTATTGCCGCCGACAGCATTACCGATCCCCATAATTTGGGTGCCATTATCCGTACCGCCGAAGCACTGGGTGCCCAAGGAGTGGTGATCCCCCAACGACGAGCCGTCGGCATTACCCCCACCGTGGCCAAAGTTGCCGCGGGCGCCCTAGAGACGTTGTCCGTGTCACGGGTCGTTAACTTAGGGCGTGCCCTAGAACAACTTAAAGACGATGGATTTTGGGTCTACGGCACGGCATCTGAAGCGGGGCAATCGGTGCACACCACCGAGTTTGATCGGCCCATTGTGTTGGTGATTGGGGCAGAGGGAGCCGGTCTCAGCCTATCGATTCAGAATCTTTGTGATGTCTTAGTATCTATCCCCCTAAGCGGTAAAACCCCTAGCCTAAATGCCTCGGTTGCCACCGGTATGGTGCTGTATGAAATTTACCGACAACGCTGGGTAGAAAAATTACCTCCCATTAGGCTTGGCGGGGATCAAAATCAGGCTGTATAAATGTTATAGGCGCTATTTTAGGCTGCTCAAAGGTCAGATTTTTAACAACGACAGGCATGTATTTATGAAAAACTTTTTGAGTAATCTTTTTAGCTCGTTTTCTAAACCGTGGTGGGTAGAAATATCCACATCCAACCCCCGTTGTCTTTACTATTTCGGTCCCTTTGATACTGAGAATGAAGCAGCCCTCCACAAAGGGGGCTACATCGAGGATTTGGAACAGGAAGGGGCTCAACAGATCAGTGTCACGCTCAAGTGCTGTCCTGCACCCGCACACCTGACCGTAGACTATACGGAGCCCAGCAGCAGTGTGACTGCACCTGTTTACAGCAGCAACTAGGCTCCAACCGCTTGCAGGTGTCCAGTAACTGGCAACTAGCCCACTGAAGATTGCTCGATAAAGTTTAGACAAACGGTATTTGGTGGTTCACCAGATACCGTTTGTCGTTATCCGTCAATTACTGTGGGTACGCCAATCGATATAAATCCATGTTTCTCTAACCAGTCACCAATGTCATGGCACAGCCGTGGGCCAATTTCCCAAGGCATCAGATGGGCAACATTGTCATACAGCCGCCATTCACAGTTAGGCAGCGTGGCCGCTGTTTCCTGGCTTGACTCTGGCGTAATGTGAACATCATTGGCTGCCGCTAGCATTAAGCAGGGCTGCTGGATTTGATGCAGTTCTCCCAAGCGGTTGTAGCCCTGCCTGAGGGCCGTCATGAGGGCACGATTAGCGAATTTAGATGTCTGTAAAAATGCCGGTGTTCCCGCCTGGGCAATGTAGCGATAGGCTTGCACACTGTGCTGGGAGATCAAATGGCGAAACAGTGACCGCTGCCCCAATGTGGCAATATTCCATGGCCAGCCTGGGATAACCCAGTTGATGATGCCAGCTAGTCCGGTGAGCAGGTTATCTTGCCAGGTAATGGCCGGGTGACGGCCCACGGGTCTAGCCGCTGTGCCCACCAAAATTATCCCTGCTATCTTCTCAGGGTGACGGAGCGCCAGTTCCATCGCCAAAATGCCGCCCAGGGACCAGCCCAATAACAGACAAGGCTGATCCAAACGTTCCAACAGGGCAGACAGATCGTCTAGATGTTGTTCCATTGCAAATGGTTGGGTGGTACGGCTGCGACCGTACCCCCGCAGGTCGGGGGCAATGGTTTGGAAATAGGGGGAGAGGTAGTCGGTAAAAACTGCCATACAGCGCCCCGTCCCCGGATGACCATGCAGACACAGGATGGGCATGCCCTGCCCACGCAACTCGACCGATAGCTCCATGGTCACTGGGGGGCTAGACGTCTTCTTTGGGGGTAAAATCAAGCGCTGCCGAGTTCATGCAGTAGCGCTGTCCTGTGGGTTGGGGGCCATCGGAAAAGACGTGGCCTAAGTGGGCATCACACACAGCACAGAGAACTTCAGTTCGAATCATAAAGAGGCTGACATCGCGCTTAGTGGCGATGTTGTCGGACTGGCTGGGGGCCCAAAAACTAGGCCAGCCCGTGCCAGAATCAAACTTGGTATTAGAGGAAAAGAGTTCTGAACCGCAACAAATACAGTTGTAAATACCGGCCGCCTTGTTGTCGTGATATTTGCCGGTAAAGGCACGCTCGGTCCCATGCTTACGGGTAACTTGATATTGCTCAGGGGTAAGCTGCGCTTGCCAGTCTGCGTCTGTTTTTTGAATTTTCTCCACCATGATTTTGCTCAGAAGGTCAGTACAGCCCTCTGATCCTAACGCAGATTAGGTCTAGTCAGGGAGCGGCGTTGGCGGTAGCGACGGTAAACGAGTAAGCCACCACTCGCTAGTGTAAAGGCAGCCAGCGGAGCTACCGCTGGGACCCAGGCATTGGTTAAAAAGAAGGCTCCGGTGGTGGTTGCGATCGCAACTACTCCAACCCCATAGGCCATGACCAAATATCGGCGTTTTTGCAGCTGCCAGGTAATCAAACTACCGCCGCTGGCCCAGATAATAATCCAGACAATTTCTACGCTGTCGGGCCAGGCCCAGGGCAAGGGATAGTCGTCTAAAACCGCACTCAGAAACTGACTAACCATGTGCAGGTGAACCTCCACACCTGACATTTGGTAGTTGTCGCCACGGAGAGTATAGGGGGTAAAAAACTTGTCGGTACTCGTGTAGGCCGTTGTGCCGATCAGCACCACCTTGTTGGTGATCAGCTCAGGATCAACCGCGTTTGTCAAAATATCAGTGAGGGATACCTGCTCAGCTAAACGGGTGGGAGAGCGATAGGTAATGGGTATTTGATAGCCCGCTGCATCGGCAGCCTGATAGCCCCCAAAAGTGGGCCCCATCAACTCAAAGCCCGTATCACCGATCGTCATAAATTCAGTTTCCCCATTCCCTTCCGAGGCCAGCAAACTATGCTGTTGCTCCAGATAGTGCAGCGCCACCATCAGACCAAAGGAGGTGTATACCTCCGCATCGGCATCGGTACTGACGCTGGCAAACAAGAGATTATTGCGAATCTTACTGTCGGGATCCAGGGGGAAGTCATTAAAGCTGACCTGGGCCGGATTTAACTCCGGTGGTGGGGGAATACTCTCCCCTTCAAAGTCCCCTAGCTTGGTAATGCCAATAATGTTGTCGGCAGCAAGAGTGCGAGCCAGGGCAGCCCGACCGTCCCCCACGGGAAAGTTACGATGCAGATCTAGGCCAATCGTAGTTGGACGATGGCTTTGAATAATCTCAATGGCATCGGCAATCGACTGGTCAGACGGGCTGTCACTTTGTTGGTTGTCGAGATCTTGCTCGTTGATTCCAACCAGTAAAATACGGGGATCGGGACCTAAATCACGCTGATAGGCGACCAGACCATCGTAAACAGTCAGTTCTAGCGGGACAAATGCGCCCAGCTGTCGTATTCCCAGGGTCACGGTGCTAATTAGGGCCGTTGCGATCGCAACGGCCCTAATACTCTCTCTTCGAGTTGGCTGCCACACCGTAGCTTGGGGTAACACCGTCTCCGCCATCGTCAGCTGATCCGCCTCTTCAGCCAGTTCATCCAGACGGCCCAGATCGTGCAGCACCTCCGACACACTCTGGTAGCGCTGATAGAAATAATGGCGCACCATCTTTTTCAGCAAATACCGCAGACCAGGGCTAATGTTGACATACTCCTCCCAGCGCAGCTCCAGGGACGACATATCTTCTGGTAAATCCGTGGGCGTTCGTCCCGTTAGCCCATGGATCGCCGTCATCCCCAAGGCAAAAATATCGCTACTCAGACGGGGCTTCCCCGCCAGCTGTTCACTGGGGGTATATCCCTGGGTCCCCACCCCCACCGTCAGACTCGTCAACTCGCTATTAATTACTTGGGTCCGAATTTCCTTAACTGCTCCAAAGTCAATCAAACAGAGCCTGCCATCGTCCCTGCGCCGAATCAGATTGTCAGGTTTAAGATCCCGATGAATCACACGATTGTCGTGAACAAACTTGAGAATGTCCAGAGTTTCCTGCAACAGCGTCATCACCTGGGACTCACTCAACCGTCCGGCTCGACGAATCTCATCCCCCAGGGACTCCCCATCAATCAGCTCCTGAACCAGATAAAACTCCCGTTTTTCTTCAAACGAATCCAGCAGCTTGGGAATACAGCTGTGGGTACCCAAACGCTGTAGGGTAGACACCTCCGTCTCAAACAATCGCCGCGCTATTTTCAAAAATGTGACATCAGCACTGGCAGGCTTTAGCTGTTTGACCACACACTCAGGTGTTTGAGCCTGAAACAAGTCTCGAGCCACATAGGTTTGACCGAAGCCCCCTGACCCTAGCACTCGAACTAATTGGTAGCGTTCCTTAAGAACCTGACCTAACATCGGCGTTAACAGCCCCAAACAACCTGCTATGGCAAACACCCTGAACCACAAGACCGTTTGCACAACCCGTTACTCAGCAGCTTTAAAGATTGCCACCGTTCTGAATAATGGGACCAGTACTATAGATAGTCTACCTGGCCCATTGCCCTAACGGTCTAGGAACGGCCCCAGGGCTAGCCAGTGGGCAGCATCTGAATTTTACTCAGCAGCGTCGGTGGATCGATCGGCTTGATCAGATAATCATCAAACTCTTCTATAAATTCATCGGTGGAAGCCCCATTCACCGTTTCCATATCCTCAGCATCCATCAAGGAAATAACCTTGATGCCAGAGGTGGCCACATAGTGTTTTAAATCATCCACAATATAATGGCTGTTGCCACTCACCAAATGGTGATTGAGAATAATTGCCACGGGCTGCAATATTTCTACCTGGTGTACAATGCGCGACCCCTCAATCACCCAAATCACCTGATAGTTAGCCGCTGTCAGCAGATCACAGATCAAACTAGCGCTACTCTCGTCGTCCTCCAACAAAATAATCCGACCGGTAATCGGTTCAACGCTCTTAAAGGAACTGGCTACCTCATCTAGATGCTGTAGGGGAATACGTACGGTAAACATCGACCCCTTACCCGGTGTAGACACAACCTGAATAGAGCCGTTGTGCAGTTCGACCAGCTGCTTGGTAAGGGCCAGTCCTAGCCCCGTCCCCGAATACTGCCGTTGGCGAGCCGTTTCTAACTGCTTAAATGTTTCAAATAAAATCGCCTGTTGCGCCTCAGGAATACCGATACCGGTATCTTCAACCTGAAACATGACATTCTGAGGATCGCGCCAAACCCGTAAACTAATGCGCCCACCCTTGTCGGTAAATTTAACCCCATTACTTAATAAATTAGCTAAAATCTGCCGTATACGGCGAGGATCAGCCCTAAAATTATCTTCATTGGCCGATAGTCGTAAATTTATCCGTAAATCAACGCCTTTGGCCTGGGCTTCTTCTCGAAAACTTTCTAGACTGCTACGGGCCAGGTTCGACAATGAAAAATCATTAATTTCAAGAACCGTCCGTCCCGCTTCAATTTTGGCAACTTCTAAAATGTCATTAATAATATCTAGCAGCTGCTCTCCACTGCTGTGGATAGTGTTGAGGTAGTCCCGCTGACGGGAACTCAAATCTCCAAATGACCAGCGCAGTAGCGTTGCCGACATGCCAATAATGTAGGTCAATGGCGTTCGTAGTTCATGGCTCATGGTGGCCAAAAACTCACTCTTAGTTTTGTTCGCTGCTTCAGCCGCCATTAGCGCGTCTTTCAGGCTTTGGGTTCGATCCTCCACCTGGGCTTTCATCATCGGCTTTTGATATTGCAGCTGCCGCTGTAAATCTTCTTGGCGAATTGCAATCGCTAAATGTTCTGCAATCCGAACGAGAAAATTGCCCTCCCAGGCCTGCCAGTGACGAAGCTGCCCGAAGCGCTCGGCTAATTCTTCTGCCAAGGTTGCATCAACGCCATCGCGGGAGTCGCGTCCAATGCAGTGATGGCCAATGAGCAATCCCCACAGCGTATCACCCAGCCATATGGGCACTATGAGCTCAGAGCCCACACCCGCCTGCCGTAACTGTTTTAACAGGCAAGGGTGACTCTGATAGTGACTCGCTACATTTTCAATCGCATGATACTGGGTTTCCTGAGCGTTTCGAGCATAGCGCTGATGCCAAAATTCCTGGGGTACACAATAGGTATCAGAATGCGACAGAACAGAATCAATTGAGGGGTGGCTACGGGCTTCGTAGACCACGGCAGGAGATCCGCCGTCATCACCGATGACACCGGCAATGGATTGCTCTGGCTGACCAGGGGAGGGTGGCGGATTGGCAACCTGATAGATAAATAATCGATCCAGACATAGCCACTCACAAACCTCATCTAGGGTCGACTGGAATAATACGGGTAGGGGCTCTAGGTTGTGTAACCGAGTAACGACACGCTGTAGGATCGTTGCCGACGACAGGGGCTGCGTTGACGCACAATGCTCAAGGCCACTGACCTCAAGCATAAGCTGATGGGTCAATTTGACCAGGGCCTGATTGTCTAAAGCGAGCTTTTCAGATGGCGACTCAACCGATGGCTTCACTCGCCCCTGTAGCCTTTTCCAGGCGGCATGACCCTCACCACTTAACCCATTCACCAGCCAAGGTAAGGACAAAAAGCGCTCAATCACCCTTAGATCGGTACAAAGGCTCACCAGATAGCTACAGGCACCATCACGTTGGGCCAAAAGCAAAAGACTCATCTGGTCCGTTGACAAGAGTGTAAATTTCTCAATACTAGCGTCCGCCGATAGCTGTCCGTCTCCCAAATCCCTCTCAGATAGATGAAAAACTTCTCCTGTTAACAAACAAGAGAGAGTCCTGCGCATCTGCTCAAATACCTGATACGGAACGCTTTGATATTCTAAAGCTGAAGAGAAATTAGACATGGATGCGGAAAATCTCTTAGATATAAAGAACTGGGAGCTACCGCAATGGTGACAAACCAAATAAGTCAGGATTACCTAGGGTGACATCCCCTATGGATACACCCGGTGTAACAAGCATCGTCATACTGCTGCAATGAATTAAATAGTCTCTAAACAATGGTCTAAGCTTTCCCAACTCTCCTTTAGTTTTGTATAGACCTCTTTACGTTTTTCGATTAAATATTACTGAGAGAAACAATAGCGATGGGATATCTATGGTGGGTTCAAAACCATAGGTTCTTTTAACTAAAGCCCTGATAGTTTATAAAGCTCAGAGAGCCTATCACTCGCATTTCAAACTATGCAATTCCTTAACGATAAAACCAGCATTAGCCGATTATGAGATGGACTCAACGGTAATAGCTTAGCCGTATCTAAACAATAGTCTGACCAAATAAAATACCCTCAGAATAAGACTGGACAGCTTAGCAATACAAACCGCTGATATTGGTCATAGTGAACAATTTCAACGAATACCTTCAAAGCCATTTTTCTAAGTAATCTCTAAATAATCTCCAAGAGAAAACCGTCTGAAATAAGACTTTAGAGTGTGACATCATCCTAACTCTGCTGTTTTGAGTTGAGTTGGAAACGCCATACTTCTTTCATAATTTCCGCAAGGATTGTAAACTGCGTAACCTGCAAGAGATTTGGCTATGTCACCGAGCAAATCAGGTAGGTGTCCAAACGTGTCAAAAACCATAGTGGCAAAAGAAACATGCGCTGCAACGTCCGAGTCCAACCACAGATGTTTTTGTGACATCTAAAATTTTGATTGCATCTGATCAGATTGGTTCAGGCAGGTTAGTTCAGATTAGTTATGACAGCGGGTATCTTTGAAAGCTTTAAACGACAGCCGCTGCCTGACTTGCAATCGACAAGTGTATCCATCGATTGCAACATCAAATTTCTCTAACCGATGTGCTAGCTTTGCCCGTGGCACTAACTCAGTTAGAAAAATAAGAATTAGCATGTAGAATCAAGACTTGGCAGCTGTTTATTGATTGCATCTGTCAGGTTAACTATGGCAGTGGATATCCCTGAAATTCTTAAATCACAGCCCCTAACCCGACTCGCAATCGACGAATTCATCATCCGTCGATGCTATATCTGAAACCTAACTCTAAACGCTTAGGCTTAACGAGCTAGTCTTGGTTTTATTTTTTACTAAAAAACTACATCACTCTATTGTCATTGATGAATATGTTGTTACAATACCCATCATATTTTGATATGGCTGATATGTTCGTTTCCTTAGGGTCTTGGAGGTCCCGCAATGGAACCTATCTCCGCTGAAGTTATTCAGCAGGTGGCCGATTATTTCAGTGTTCTGAGCGAGCCCATGCGTCTCAAGATTTTGAACCTGTTAAGAAACGGTGAGAAATGTGTTCAGGACTTGGTCGATGACACCGAGACCAGCCAAGCAAATGTGTCTAAGCACCTTAAGGTGATGCTGCAGGCGGGTATTCTTACGCGTCGCACCGAGGGGACGTCATCCTTCTATCGGGTAGCTGACGATTTGAGTTTTCAACTGTGCAGTCTGGTTTGCGATCGCATCGCCTGCCGCATCGAAGAACAGGCCAAGCACTTTCGTGCCTTTAGTTTCTCAAACCCAGACGTCGCCACGCAAACAGTTGGAGAAGCTGAGGTGGCGGGTTAGTTAGGCGGGTTAAAGAACTAAGCCCCAAACCATGGGGACGTGCCCTAAACACTACACCCTAAACAATGCTGTAGTGGCATCCCATCGTCGCCCATTGGGCGGTATTTAGGGTGTAGCTATCGGATGACGCCTCATCCCTATCTTCATCACTACTCAAATCATGGAGCAAGGCTTGCACCAGGGGTAAGGCATGATCCCCCAGGGTCACCCGCTGATTGCTAACAGCATTAGACACAGACAGTAGCTCTTTCCAGCAGCTGGTCAGGGGACTGCTGCTACAGACTAGGTAGGTTTCCACTCGCCCCTCCGGGTCATCCACCACCCAGGTAGTTTGCCCCGTCGGCAAACTTGTCGCAGTTCCAGGCTCAAGGGTCAGGGCGGTTTGCAATGACTCAATGGAGTAGGGCTGGCCATCGCTGGGTGGAAAAAAGGCCAGCATGCGATCGCGGGCATCGAACCCCAACAGCATGGTGTATAAAGGATCGGGACCAAAGTTAAGCGCCTGGTAGCGTACCTTGGCTCCTTTAGAAAACTCCACAGGCCGATTTTGACGGCTGACGGCATCGGCCACGCGACTTTTGGAGGTCTTACCCGCCGCGCGCCGGGTCTCCTGCTGCAGCACCAACCTTTCTGCTTCACCACCCGCCAACAGCAGATTTAGCCGCACGGCCAAATGGGACGAGGCCTGGTTTTCGCTCAATCGCAGGAGCTTCATTGCCAGCATTGTTCTGAGCTTAGGGGCCAGTCGACCCACGGCCATTTTGACCGCTTCATCTTGCTTGGCTAGGGTACCGACAACCAGATTATGGATCGGGGTAAAGAGACCATAGCCCTGTTTTATCGCCGGTGCGGTCTTTGGTTCTAACTCACTACCGTCCCCTGGGTCCGACTGAAACTTGCCCAGCATACAGTCGGCGGGGTGGCTATCATCCGTTGACTCCACAAATGACAGGGCGGCTAGGGCACTGGTGGCATCTACACGCTCAATTCTTTGCAGATCAGAATCTAAGGAAACCACCAGGGGAACATCCTTGGGCAACACCCTGGTTACCTCATAGAGCGGCTGACCCTCTGACCAAGATTCTCCGTCGGTGAGCTTAAAGCGCCCAGACAGACCCGATTGCGATCGCATAACCACCGACGGAGAATCATCGTCCGGCTGGGTCGCAAAGCCAAAGCGCTCACTATACTGCACCACATCCGCCGGTAATCCCCCCAGCCAAAATGTAACCGAACGTCCCTCCACCGACGTCACCACCGCATCTAAGCAAGGCGAATCAGCGGCGCCATAAACAGCATGCTCATCAGCGGTTTGGGTAGTCCAATAGGGGGTTTGATTAGGTACCAGCGGCAAAATTGATTCCTGGGCACCCCGCATCGTTGCCGACAGCTTAGTGGGTAGCTGGGCCGCCCATAGGTAGCGAGTCAGACCATAAGTAAACAACCCAGCGCCAAAATCGGGCCACTGACGTTCAATAACTGGCTGACCGTCGCGGGCCGCCATCAGCAAATCACCAGGAAAGAATGCAGGCTCCGTCGCCGTTTGCAGCTTGTCCAAATCCATCACCCCATCGTCAGACAGGGTCGGCAGCCGTATCCCCTCAACCGTTGGCGTATCCCAACGGGAGCGCGAGCGATATCCCCCCGACAGCAGCTCCTCCGGTTGAGCGTACCCAGCGTCTACCACCGTAAATACTTGTTTGGTTTTTAACCTAGCCAAAATCTGCTTCACCCAGGACACCGGTACATCCCGAGACAGCGGTTCTGCCGCCGTCGGCAAAAAGCCATCCACCGGCACCCAGGTCTTGATCACTTTGTCCCCCACCGTCACCTGTCCACCACAGCCACTGAAGTGAACTACGACAAAATCATTGGCACTCGACAGTTGAGTTAGCTGGTAAAGGGCGCCTAAAATACTGGCCTGGGTAGCTTGGGCATCCACCAATGTGACAATGTTGCTAGGTTTAAACCCAAATCGATACACCAGAAGCTGACGCTGAAGCTCCACATCAGTCGTGCAGCCCCGTAAGGGCTTTACATCTTTGCCAATTACGCTGGTTGGATATTGATTAATCCCAATGAGTAGGGCCAGTTTGCGACGCGAAGGGCTTGCCAACGCCTGTTGCCAGCCAAGAAGCTGAGACTGACTCAGACCCAAGGTTCCTAAAATGACACCTGTCGCTGACAAAAACTCCCGTCGCTTCACTGCCCTACTCCATTACGCTTTAGCTTTGGGCTTGCATGGCCTGAGATAGCTCGGCAGCCACTTCTGGACGAGAAAACTCCGGTGGGGGCAGCTCGCCACGACGCAGCATTTCACGCACCTTTGTACCCGATAGATGGATCCGCTCTTCTTTGCTACTGGGGCTAGTCTTGCTAGTCGCCATGGTACTCGTACGAGTGCAGTAGAAGGCATGCTCAAACTTCATCGGCGTAATCCCCAGCTCACCAGGCTCAAACTGGTCAAAGATATGCTGGGCATCGTAAGTTCCATAGTAGTCGCCGACACCGGCATGGTCACGACCCACAATAAAGTGAGTACAGCCATAGTTCTTACGAATTAGGGCGTGGAAAATTGCCTCGCGAGGACCAGCGTAGCGCATAGCCGATGGATTAATCGCCAAAATTACCCGATCTTGCGGGAAATAACGATCCATCATAATTTCGTAACACCGCATCCGCACATCTGCCGGAATATCATCCTTTTTGGTAGCGCCCACCAGCGGGTGCAAAAACAGACCATCTACGGTCTCTAGGGCACATTTTTGGATGTATTCATGGGCCCGGTGGATGGGGTTACGGGTCTGGAAGCCAACGATGGTTTTCCAGCCACGCTCACGGAACATGGCCCGGGAAGCAGCGGGGTCAATTTGATACTTAGGAAATAGGGGATGATCGTCACGCTCCAAGAGCCAGACAGAACCCGCCAGGTTAATGGCGCCCTGTTCGTAAATAACCTTGACGCCAGGATGCTTATCTTCATCCGTGCGGTAGACGTTAACCGCTTCTTTTTTCTTATCGTAGGTGTACTTCTCAGACAGTTCGAGAACGCCCACATAGCGACCTGTGCTGTCATTTAGACGAATCAGCATCCCTTCGTTTAAGGGGGCTGCCACTTCCTCTGAAACAGATAGGGTGACCGGTACCGACCAAGGTACACCGCTGGCCAGACGCATGTCAGTCACAACAGGCTCATAGTCAGCCTTGCCCATAAACCCAGTCAGGGGGCTAAAGCCACCGATGGCAATCATGACCAAATCCGACAGGGCCCGATCATCTAAGGTGACCTGGGGTAAAAAATCAGCTTTACTTAAAAACTCTGCTTTCTGCTCATCGGAGGCTAAACGATTGATCAACGTACCACCGTGGGCAGCCATACCATCTTTAGTTAATGTCAAAACGTCCTCTTTTCTTCTATAGAAACTGCGTTAATGTTCATCGTGGGCAAACGGCCGAATAAGGCCGCCCCCCAGCACCCTAGTATCATCGTCGTACCATACAGCAGCCTGTCCTGGGGAAACACTAAACTGGGGCTCAGCAAAGACCAGCTTTACGGAACCATCGCTTAGGGGAATCACGGTGGCAGCTACCGCAGGCGAACGATAGCGGATTTGCACTTGCACTGTGATCGGGGCATCGGGGGCGGCAATCGACACCCAGTTGACCCGATCAACAATGCAGTGAGGTTGATGAACGCTGTCCCGTTCACCCACAATCACCCGATTGCGAGCAACGTCTAGAGCCACTACATAAAGGGGAGCTGGAGCGGAAACGCCTAACCCCTTACGCTGGCCAATGGTGTAATGGTGAATACCGGTGTGTTGACCTAAAACCTGACCGTTGGTATCGACAATATCGCCAGGTTTAGGCGCTAGATATTTATCTAGAAATGCCTGCATGGAGCCATGCTGTTCAATCAGACACAGGTCCTGACTTTCAGGTTTTTCAGCCGTGTGCAGACCGAGCTGAGACGCCATGGCCCGGGTCTGAACTTTGGTTTGCTCCCCAAGGGGAAACTGGGTCGCGCCGAGCTGCTCCTGGGTGAGATCATACAAAAAATAGGATTGGTCCTTAGTGCGATCCACAGCCCGGCGTAGCTCGTAGCGCCTCGTCTGGGGGTTGTGGGTAATGCGGGCGTAGTGGCCTGTGGCGATGGTTTCAGCCCCTAGCTCTTGGCGCGCATAGTCCAGCATGGGGCCAAACTTTACGCTGCGATTGCACTGGGAACAGGGTAACGGGGTGACGCCTTGACTATAGCCTTCGACTAGATAGTTAATGATTTTTTCTTCAAATACATCACGGGTATCTACCACGTGATACGGAATATCTAGCTCTTCACAAAGCTGTGCGGCATCTACCATGCCTTCCGAACAGCACTGTCCTTTTCCTTTCATTAGCCATAGGGTAAGGCCAATGACATCATGTCCTTGTTCGTGTAAAGTTGCCGCCGCAACTGAACTATCTACACCCCCAGACAGACCTACAACAACTTTACCCATAGATGATCGAACGTACCAAATGCCAATTCTTAGGCTAACACCCCATTCACAAATCTGTTATTGCTCCTGGTCACTTTTGGAGACGGAAATAGATTGGACTATGTGCCGCAGACGACAGACATCCCGTAGCCGCTCTCTCAGAAATACAGTCATGAGTCCATCAAATCCTTATGAAATGTAGATATTTTAGGGACATGGATAGAGTATTCATGTGAGCAACCTATGTGAGCAAAATGACAGGGCGGCTAGGTAACAGACCCATGATTCAATATGTCTGCGTTACGGCAGCACAGATGCAGGCCATCGAAGCTCAGCTTTTTGAGGCGGGGTTTCCGGTGGCGGCACTGATGGAAAAGGTGGCGGGGCGCATTGTGGACTATGGGCTACGGCATTGGCCGCGATCGCAAAAAATTGGGGTACTGGTGGGACCGGGCCACAACGGGGGAGATGCTCTGGTAGTGGCCCGTGAGCTGCATTTGAACGGCTACGATGTGGGCATCTATGGCCCGTTTGATCAGCGAAAACCACTGACGGCGGATCACGGGCGCTACTGCCGCAGCCTGGGCATTCCCTGGTATAAGACCTGGGACGAGCTAGAAACCAGTCTGGACCCAAACAGCCGCATCCTCGATGGCCTGTTTGGGTTTGGCCTCAGCCGCCCCCTCACCGGAGAGATTGCCGCCACCGTAGAGCGAATTAACCAAAGCAAGCGCCCGGTCGTCAGCATCGACTTACCCTCCGGCATTCACACCGACAGTGGTGAGGTGCTAGGAACGGCGATCAGGGCCGACACCACCCTGTGCCTGGGGCTGTGGAAACGGGCCTGTTTACAGGAAGCGGCTCAGCCTTATCTGGGCCAGAGCAACCTGATTGACTTTGGCATTCCCTGGGCCTCTATTGTCGCTGTGCTAGGCCAGTCGCCCCAGGTACAGCGGCTTGTACCGGAACGGGCCTTACGGGCAATTCCCCTAAGGCGCTCCCCGGTGGCCCACAAATACACCGTGGGTCAGCTGCTGGTGATTGCTGGTTCTCGGCAATATGTGGGAGCGGCCCTGCTGGCGGGGCATGGAGCCATGGCCAGCGGGGTGGGCATGGTCACCCTGGTGGTGCCAGACAGCATCCGAGCACTGGTGGTGGGTCAGCTGCCGGGAGCCTTGGTAATGGGTGCTGAGGAAACATCTGAGGGTGCGATCGCAACCCTGCCCGCCTTATCTCTAAACCGATACAACGCGGTGGCCTGCGGCCCCGGCTTGGCCCAAGTAGACTGGCTGCCCCAACTATTAGCCGCATCCGCCCCCCTGCTATTGGATGCCGATGGTCTCAATGGCACCACCTCAGAGGGGCTTAAAAATCGCCAGGGGACAACGGTAATCACCCCCCATCCGGGGGAGTTTAAGCGCCTATTTCCCACACTAGCCGTGGGGCATGACGGTGCCCTGGCAGCGGCCCAGTCCACCGGGGCCACCGTTGTTCTCAAGGGGGCAAATGTGGCCGTCGCCGTCGGCCAGCACCTATGGCTCAATCCTGATAGCACACCGGCCCTAGCCAGGGGAGGCAGCGGCGATGTCCTCACCGGACTGATGGGTGGATTAATGGCCCAGCAAGGGGCTCGGCAAGCCCAGCAGGGTAATAACGGGGATGACTTAACCGATGCGGTCCTGGGGGCCGTGTGGTGGCATGCCCAAGCGGGGCTATATGCCCACCAGCGGCGTACGGTATTGGGGGTAGATCCGCTGGTGTTGGCCCAGTGTTTAAATGTTGCCCTGGCCGATTACTTGTCAATTGCGACAGCTAAACATTAGCCTTGATTACCCGGACGGCAGCGCTACAGCCCCTTGGATTTGGGAGAGGAGAGACGCGATCGCAACGTAATCGCCGTCAGCCCCAAAATCGTCAGTGGCACAATGACAAACTTTAGGGCTGCCCCAAACATAACTGTGCTGTCATGCTCGGTCGTTTTCATCACCAGGTAAAGGGTATAGGCCAGGTAATATACCAGCAGCATGCCCCCCTCCCAACGACTGACCAGATTGTCATTCAAGCAAATTGGGAAGCAGATGACAGCCACCCCGATCATCACAGGGATATCAAAGGCTAGCACCGACGGGTCAATGACAATACCACCGGGGGATAAAGCACTGGTGGCCCCCAGGACCACCAAAATATTGAAAATATTGCTGCCCACCACATTGCCAACGGCAATGTCTCGCTCACCCCGCAGGCTCGCCACAATCGAGGTGGCCAGTTCAGGCAGGGAGGTCCCCAGGGCCACGATGGTTAAACCAATAATCAGGGGGTTAATCTCCATGGCTTCGGCAATGGTGACAGCCCCTTTTACCAACAGCTGCGACCCCAGCACCAAACAGATCATCCCCCCCACAAAGGCCAGCAGCTCTACACTGACCTTGGCCCAAGAAAACTCCCGAGGGCCATACTCTTGAGCATATTCATCCTGCACCTCAGGGTTTTCCTCACGGCGGCTTTGAAACAGCAAAAATAGGGTGTAGCTGACCCCCCCTACAAATAAAACGACACCGTCGGAGGTGCCGATAGAGCCATCAATGCCAAAGAAAAAGACCAGCCCAGAGACCCCAATCATGATGGGCACATCCAGTCGCACTAGCTGCTGAGCGACCACCAACGGAGCCACTAGGGCAGATGCCCCCAAAATCAACAACACATTGCAGATATTGCTACCGACAACGTTGCCAACGGCCAGATCGGCCTGGCTGGTAAATGAGGCATGCAGACTAACAGCAAGTTCGGGGGCACTGGTACCAAACGCAACCACCGTCAGGCCAATCACCAGGGGGGAGATACGCGCCATAGCTGCCAGGTTGGAGGCACCTCTCACTAAAAAATCGGCTCCAACGACCAGGAAAACTATTCCCAGTATGAGTAACACAGTGGCAGTCATGGCCTTACAGGCGATCTCCTTTGTTACGGCTGTCTTCCAAGGTTTGCTTAGTACACAACGCCCTAGTATGGGCTTGAGTTTATCAACTTTATTACCTGCGTCCGATAGTTTGCCCTCACAGGCAGGTTGTCAGCTAACCATTACCTAACCATTACCGCAATAATCAATATTTTGCCGCTTACTATGGAGCGACAAAACCGCTAATAGCCGTAAATCTTTTCTTAGGAGTTAAAAAATATATGATGCCGCTAGCCCCTTGGCGACCTGCCTTAGCTCGCGCCCTGCACCGCAATCGTGCCCGAGCCTACTGCCGGTATTTGCAACTAGCTACCATCAACATTGGCGGTAAACCCTCTAATCGTACCGTGGTTTTTCGTGGGTTTGTTGGTGAAGCCCTCCAAATGGTTACAGACGGTCGCAGCGAGAAAGTTCAACAGGTTCGCGCCAACCCCTGGGCTGAAGCCTGCTGGTATTTCACAGTTACCCGCGAACAGTTTCGCATTGCGGGCAGACTGACGCTGCTGGATCCAAACAACGATGTTGAAGCCCTACGTTCTAAGGCGTGGCAGGCCATGTCAGCCAAGGCTCGCCAGCAGTTTTACTGGCCCCACCCAGGTCAAACCAGGGCCAACGAAACAGAATTTGAACCCGTTAGTGAGGGGGCAGAACAACCTCCAGATAGTTTTTATGTACTGTTGTTAATCCCCGATCGTGTGGATCACTTAACCCTGCGTGGCAATCCCCAGGATAGGTATATCTATGAGCGCAAGTCAGACGAATGGAGCGTCGAGACGGTTAATCCCTAGAGGCAATCGAGACTGATCGCAGGCTCATCGCTGCTGACAACCGTCTAAAAATTCTTCGATAGCTCGATCTTTTAATCGGCAACAGTCCCCATCATCAGACTCCTGTGACGGCTGAGTCGTTGTGGGTACCAGACCCAGGGGAAGAGACGGGGGAGCTGACGATTTCTGGAGCTGAACGATTTGCCGCTCCAAAACTTCAATCCGATCTACCAAGGTGCGAATCACGGCGGCTTCAGAGTCGGGGAGCTGGCCGTGCTCGAGAGGGCCAGACCGGCTGGAACGATGGACCACTCGACCGGGCACACCGACTACGGTGCAGCCAGATGGAACATCCCTAAGGACAACTGAACCGGCCCCAACACGAGCGTTGTCACCAATTTGAATATTACCAAGGACTTTGGCTCCGGCACCCACCACCACCTGCATACCAACGGTGGGGTGACGCTTGCCAGTTTCTTTGCCGGTCCCCCCCAGGGTCACACCTTGATAAATCAAGGAATAGTCTCCTACTGTAGCGGTTTCACCAATCACCACACCCATGCCATGATCTATAAATACCCCTTGACCAATGGTAGCCCCTGGATGAATTTCGATCCCGGTAATCAGTCGGGCTACGTGGGATATGAATCTGGGGACAAACGGTAGACCCAAATTCCATAGATTATGGGCCAGGCGATAGAGCAGTAGGGCATGGAGTCCTGGATAGCAAAATAAGACTTCCAGAGCATTGCGGGCAGCTGGGTCCCGCTCAAACACTACTTTAAAGTCGGTAATAAAATTTCGTAACACGTAGATGTCCTCAAGGGTGGGGGGCGTTGTTGATTTTTAGGATGAAATTAGCCTGATGACGGTTAGGTGTCACACCGGGCCAGCGGAGTCAGAAAATTTTTGATTAAAATCAACAACAACGTAGCTTAAGTCTCTAGTGAGTTAAGTGCAACGGAAAGAAACACTCAGCACTTAGCATACCTCAGGGTATAGATGTTCAACCTGAACGTAGGCTTAATACCACTGCTGATTTGAGGATGCACCGATCAAATTAGAATGCGGTACATCAAGCATTTCTCAGATAAAAAAACATCCCGAGGGTCAGCAGCACCGACCTAATCACGGGCTAACCCTCTGGATGACATGATTTTGACATCGGATTTTTGAGCTCAACCGCAATGGCAGCGCCCCAATCATCTCCTTATGTTTTATTTGTGCAGCACGGCTGGCACGATACCAACCGACGGGTATACCGGCTGGGTCAGTCCCTGGCAGATGAGCATACGGAGGTCATTGCCCCCAATTTGGGGTTGGTTAAAACCTGGTGGCGGATAGAACCTTTAATAGAGCAGGTGGAACAGGTTGCGATCGCAACCCAACAGCAACACCCAGATCGCCCCTGGCGGATTATTGGCCATTCCATGGGTGGTCTAATCTGGCTAGAGCTGCTGCAGCGCCATCCCGAATGGTGGCCCCAAATTACATCGGTCAGCTTGGTTAGCTCCCCCGTGGGCGGAGCCGACCTGGGTCGTATTTTTGACCCATTTCGCTGGGGCATCGGCATTGCCCGAGACCTGGGCACCAACCGTCGTCCCATAGCTGAACAGCTGGCCCGCCACCTGCCCGTGCAAACCATTGCCAGCGACTACGATGGCGGCAGCGATGGCACCGTCCCCATCCAATGCTCCCAGTTTCGCCATGCCCGCTACACCCAGCTCAGCGGCATCCGCCACGACAATACTAAAGATCACCCCGACGTCATCGCCGCTATTCAGCACTTTTGGACCACATTGCCTGAGGTTTCTGGAGCGTCTGGGGGCACAGCTGCTGAGCCCCTAGAAGATGCCATTATCAGCCAGCTACAAACCATTCCCGGCATCACCGATGCCCATCTGCGCGACTTTAGCCGAGCTACTATTTGGGCCAACCTTGCCAACGGCTTTACCCTCCGTACCTGGCGTCATCCCCTGGGCATTCACCATGTGTTTCTAGCCGATGCCCAAAACCGTTGTCGGTTTGCCGGGTTTGTCGGCTGGCCCGATACCCAAGGGCTATACATGGGCATGGACGCCATTCAACAGCGGTATGCTCCGGCAGCAGCCCCAGCGTTGCCCCTAGAGAGCACCGAACGCTAGTCGCACTAGGGCCAAACACCGGATTGGCCACAGAATCTAAGCAATAGAATCTAAGCAATTTCCCTTCCCTCTGGAGATAGCATGGTCTAGACCGAGATCTATACTGGCTTTGCCGCTGCCACCGTAGCCATGCCCCCCATCCAGAGTGCGTCTGGCATCGCCTATTCTGCCGCCGCTGTATCCCAGATGTCTTCTGAACGAGCGCCCGAGCTATCGATCGTCGTTCCGCTGTACTGCGAAGAATCTAACATCGACTATTTATTTGAGCGGTTAGAAACCGTAGCCGCCGATCTAGGCGTAACCTACGAAATTGTCTGCGTTGATGACGGCAGCAAAGACAGTACCCTACTACGGCTAATTGGCCACCACCATCGCAACCCAGCCATTAAAGTCGTGGCCCTCACCCGCAATTTTGGCAAAGAATTGGCCCTTACCGCCGGTCTTGACCACAGCCAAGGACAGGCCGTTGTCCCCATCGATGCCGACCTCCAGGACCCGCCCGAGTGCATTGGCATGCTGATGGACAAATGGCGAGAAGGCTATGATGTGGTCTACGCCAAACGGAACAACCGCTCGGGGGAAACCTGGCTTAAGACCTTTTCAGCTCGGGGGTTTTATCGCGTCATCGGTCGCATGAGTCAGGTGCCCATCCCCCAAGATACCGGCGATTTTCGGTTAATGGACCGACGGGTGGTGGATGCCCTCAAGCAGCTGCCGGAGCGCACCCGGTTTATGAAAGGTCTGTTTGCCTGGGTGGGGCATAAGCAAACATTTATCACCTACGATCGCGACCCGCGCCACAGCGGCAATACCAAGTGGGACTACTGGAAGCTTTGGAATTTTGCCATTGACGGCATCGTGTCCTTTAGCTCCACACCCCTGAGGGTCTGGAGTTATTTAGGCTTGGTGATTTCCGCCATCTCCTTTGTATATGCCTCGTTTTTGGTCATCCGCACCCTAATCCTGGGCATTGACCTGCCGGGCTATGCATCGCTGATGGTGGCAATTTTATTTTTGGGCGGCATCCAGCTAGTGAGCCTCGGCATCATCGGTGAATATTTGGGTCGAGTGTATGAGGAAGTCAAACAGCGACCGTTGTATTTGGTGCGGAAATTTTATGACGGAACGGCGGAATGATGGAATTGGCGTGGTTCGGATTGGCAATTTAATCCATGGGCAATAATGGCTAACGTAAAACGCCTAATTTTAATTATTGCCCTGGTAGCCATTGTGGCTACGGGAGCCGCCATGTTCGCCCTGGGGGGCATCGACCCTGATTGGCTACAGACAACCCTTAACCGGGCAGGCATCTGGGGACCGATTGTCTACATTTTGATCTACACGGTGGCAACGGTATTGATACTGCCCTCTACGGTGCTAAACCTGGCCGGGGGCG
>ERZ1740067.440-NODE-440-length-33661-cov-6.722788_pt1 | contig 33661 bp, 37 predicted proteins | sample MGYA00581736_ERZ1740067 | MGnify/ENA primary metagenome ERZ1740067 (study PRJEB43018, sample SAMN04849236) | marine metagenome | isolation source: floating plastic debris | place: Pacific Ocean | collected 2008-08-27 | study: EMG produced TPA metagenomics assembly... | reverse complement strand
GGTCAATGGAACATCCGCCATGACCGGGGTTGCCGTCTTGAACGGAACAAGCGCGGAGCGCGCCATTCAGTGGGCGATCCGGCTGACCGCTGCATTCGCCGAGACGCAGAACGGCCGGATCGAGGCCTGGCATGACATCTTTGGCGAAGTGCGGCCGCATCCCGGGCAGATCGCGGTCACGGCGCAACTTCAGGACGCAATCGGATCAAGTGCACGGGTCGAAAGGCGCGTTCTGTGCGACCGGCAGCTCACGGATCAGTTGCCAATGGTCGAGCAGATGGCCGGACAAGACGCGTATACACTCCGCTGTGCACCTCAGGTGATCGGGGCTGTGCAGGACACGTTGAATTGGCACAATCAGGTTGTCCACACTGAACTTGGCAGTGCAACGGACAACCCGATCTTTCCCGCTGGTGAGGGATCTCCGCTTGCGCTGCATGGTGGAAACTTCATGGGGCAGCACGTGAGCTTGGCCTCGGACGCGCTTTCAAACGCGCTATGCGTCCTTGCTGGCCTCGCCGAGAGGCAGATCGCGCGCATCACGGACGAGACGCTCAACCGCGGACTGCCTGCGTTTCTGCATGAAGGGATCGCAGGGTTGAACTCCGGGCTGATGGGCGCACAAGTGACCGCGACGGCAGTGTTGGCGGAAATGCGAACAAGCGGTGCTGGCTCAGTTCAGTCCATTTCAACCAATGGCGCCAATCAGGATGTGGTGTCCATGGGGACAATTGCGGCGCGGCTGACGCAATCAAAGCTCATCGCCTTGTTCGAAATACAGGCCATCATGGCGCTGTGCGTCGCGCAAGCCATCGATATTGAGATGTCCAAGGCTGCCACAAAAGCCTTTTCGCCTCAGGCGCTTGCATTGCGTGATTACACGCGGTCCGTGAGCGAACGGTTGACCGGTGACCGGCCGCTCGGGTCGGAAATCACTGAACTCTCATCATTGATGGCGCAAAACGCGCCACCGCAACCTCATTGACCGGGCAGAAACCAAAAGGCGCGTTGTTGAATTCGTGCGGCAGCCCACTTGGCAATGATACGCGGCGGCAAGTCTTGGCGACCGCGTGCGACTTCGTGGACAGCGGATGCTTGATCAAGCTGTATTGACCTGGCCATTGAACATTCGCGAGTTACGCCGCAATTGATGAAAAGCGGCCGGTTTTGCCAAATGCCCCCAGTATGACGTCTCAGTGCAAAGCATCGCGCGCAAGCGGCTTCGAAATGGGTTCAGATACGTGCCCCAATGGCTTCTGGCCAAGGGTGGATTTTGGCTCTTCTCGGAAGGAACAGGTGCACCGAGTTGATACCGGTTCTTTGTCCGCCGAATTACAGTCGAACGGGTTCTGTTGAGTACACGTCACCTCAGAGCGGAAGTGTACGGGCTGCATCCGGCCCCTATCGAGTGGCTGCTTCATCGCAACTGCAACCGCGCGAACCGACAAGGTTGGCCAACCATACGGCATCTGCGAATATTGACACCAAACACGCGATTGCGGCGCGGCGCAAATCGTTCAAGAGACGGCATAAACCCAGCTCTATCTACCTGCGGCGAATGCAATCCATTTCTCAACATCGAGGATCTGTCCGACGATGCCCATATCCTTGGAAAGCCGAACCGGATCTGCTTGCGCGAGTTCTGAAAGCGATGAGATGCCACACTGATTGAGCATCCATATCAAACCGGGACCCGCACCAGGAAGTGCGGCCAAGTCTCCTTCGGCACCCTCTTCCACAAAAGGTTCATGCAACGGGACATCAGTCTTTGGAAGCTGGACCTGCGCAGGCTCTTCGTCTGCTGCCAGCGGAGCCTCAATCACGGGTCCAGTTGCCGCAAGTTCCGAGTGATCGCCGAGTTGTACATCCGCGGTCATCTCGGACATGGCCGCATTCTCAATTGCAAGATCATCCAGTGCGTCCGTTGCAACATCGTGCGCTTCGGACGAACTCATCATTTCGTCCTGAGGACCCGCCACTTCCTCATGCAGCTGGACAGTCTCGGTTTCTGGTGCGTTTTCTGTTTGGATGGGCGCTTCGGTTGCTTCCAGCACGGGCGGCGTTTCAGTGTTTTCGAGGCTATCGTCTGATTGCGCAACGACGGTGTCCGGCGCGTCCGCAACAATGTCCTGTAGAGCAGGCGCGGACCGAGCAACGCCCAACGACGCCTTGCGTTTCGCCATGCGCTGTTGTCGCAACTCCTTGAGGTGCGCCCTTGCCGAGTTCCGCACATGCACCGTCCGGTTTTTGTAATTCTGAGGCTGCGGCATCACGCGCTCTCCTGCAATTGGGGGTTCAGATGCCAGTCCGACAAAACATCGGCGACCAGCACGAGAAAATGCTGTTTGAAGCACAAGTACAGATGTAGGTCGGTCCAGAGGCGGTCTGGCTGATCACTCTTCATCGACAGTGACTCGAGGTTGGCACACACGTTTTCGAGGCAATCGGTCGCTTCATCGAGATCCGATATTTGGATCGCCTTGCTGCCTACGCGGGATCCATCCAGGTAACTATATGAAATAACGAAACCTTTTCTGGGCTGACGCCACAGTTCCACCATGATGTCCATATGATCCGACAGGGACATTTCGTGGCGGGTCAACAGGCACCCCTTGAACCGCAAAGGTGGTTTGCCCTGCCGGGTGAGCACGACGATTTCGCAAGCAGGCGGGATCGCAGCAGGCCCCACATCTCCTGTCCGATCATCATCATCCATCGGCGCGTGCGCAGGCAAGTCCACGTCTGTGTTATGGTCCGTGTCAAAGGACGACATGTCCAAAGGCTCCGTTTTTCAGGTGCCTTACCGCTAAACGAAGTCCGGTTAGCGCGGGGTTAATTCACTTGGACATAATGTTGTTCAATGCCGGATCGGCTGAATCAGAAACGTCGCCGACGGAAAAAAGTCCTTGAGAAAGACAAGCATTTCAGACGCCTCCGTCAAGGACCCAAATTTGTATTCCAAGACCGTTTCACCGAATTCCTCCACCAGCATTTCCACCATTCCCGCCATCGCATCCACTCTCCATCACCCAAAATTTGAGAACCATTTTCATCATATCATAGCAACAGAGTCTCGGAAGTTTGCGATCTGTTCATGTTTAACAGTCAAGCAGGCGGCATCCGCAAATTTCGCGGCACGGGGTCCTTCGTGCCGCACCGGAAGGAGCAAAACATGAACGAAATTGGACAGCTCAGTGAGTCCGACGGACAGTATGAGTTTCGCGATCCAACGCGAAATCTCATCGTTCGCGGAGAGCATCCCGAATGGGTACTGCAGGCGGCTGCAGAAGTGATTGGCAATACCGCCAAGCTCGAAGCCGAAAGCGTGGTGGAGGAGTTGACCGCTATGGTCGAATTCGAAGCCGCGGAACAGATCGAAGTGGACTCTGCCAAATACGCTCTGAAGGAGCGGTTTGAACTGGTGCCACAATGCATCGTGTCACTGGGCAAGATGGACTACAAATGGGCATCTGCCGAAGGCCGAAAACAGAAGCCTGAGGAGTTTGGCCAACAACCCCTCAAGCGTGTGCATGACATGTCGATGACGCGTTCCGATTCGTTCCTCTCGAACGATCCCGGCGTGGACATGGGCGACTGAACGAACATCAATTCAAGGACTTCATCATGGAAATCATTCCCTTTGGCAGCCAGGATCTCGACAATATTCTGAGCCGCGAACCGCAACGCGCGGAATACCTGCCTTTCGGCGCGGTCATGCTGGACCGCAACGGCAAGATCACCAAATACAACAAGGCCGAGGGCCTTATCGCAAGCCGCACCCCCGAGGATATGATCGGCAAAGACTTCTTCAATGACGTGGCACCTTGTGCCAAAGGCAAGAAGTTTCACGGCGAATTTCTGAAATTCCACCGGACCGGTCAGATCAACGTGATGTTTGACTACACGTTTGCCTACAAGGGCGCGGATGTCGGCGTGAAAATTCACCTCAAATCACAACCGGACGGCCAAAACTGCTGGATGTTCGTGAAGCGGACCTAAGGCAATCAGGGCGAAGCAGCCAACAAGGCAGGTAAGACGCACGTGATCGAGGTTTCTACGATGATAACGCAGGAAATGCGCGACTTGCGCATGCACCCGGCGGCGTCTCCTGTATTGGTGGCTTCGCCTGCTGCCACGCATTGCGTGGAGGTCGCTGATCATTGCGGTGTGCCGCACCACCGGTCCGGTGATGCGGTATACCCGACAGGCACGACAGATGTCAGCCTGCGGCGTGATGGAAACGTACCCATCCGGTTCACAGGATACCTCGTGTATCAGGAGAATACGCAATGGAACGATGGGACTGGTGCATTTGACCACCGGATCGCACTTTATCGGGATCAAGCGGGTGTTGTGTATGCTGCCCTTGAACTGATCCCAAGTCGAATTGTTCCACTGCGCCCAATTTATTGGGCGCAGTCCATCCCCGAGACACATGTCCTGGATGACCTCCTCGACAACTGGTGTCGCAACGTGGTGGCGAGTGGACTGAACCCAGACCGCCCCGCAAGCCTCCAAGACGCGCGATCAGCGCTTCATTCAATGACAGCGCATTCATTGCGCGTGGCCAAGCCAGACACAGAAAGGAACAACACATGTCTTCAATGATGGAACAGGCCCAGACGGAGCCGAGCAGCCAAGGCGCTGTGGCGCAGTTTTCGCAAAGCGCACCGGTCAAGCGGATCAAGCGCGTCGGTGGTCGGCCGCTGGTTTTCGAGGGAAGCGAACTGGCCATGGCCATGAGCTATACGCCCACTCTGCCTTACTGGTACGAGACAAATCTTTATCGCACGACGGATAACAGATTTGTTGCCTGCGTCCGGCTGTTTTATGTCTCTGCCGACGAGCAGGACACGGCCCGCGCTTGGGAGTGTGCCACCCTCGAAGAAGCGATTGAAAAGCACGAGAATTACGACGCCGCTGTGGATGTCCGTTTGACGATGGACTATGCCAGTCACGACTTTTGTGCGGCGGAAATGGCGGCGCATGCGCTGGACATCCGGGCGCGGGCCAAAGGCTACCGCGAGCATTACGCATCGCTCATCGGCGAATTTCTGCATGATCTCGACGCGCCGTCCTGAACGGTCGGCTCGGCCAGTCGCGCGGAACATCACAACAGGGATTGCCGGTGCAGTTGTTTGAACACGGACTGAGCAGGGATGCTTTGCGGCGATTGATCGTCAGCTTCCTCCTGCGCGACCAGACAAAGCGAGCAAGCCAAGGCCTGATCCAAAGCGATCAGGCCTTGGCGCCGATGATACTTGGCAAACAAGGCTCTGAAATCGACGCTATCGAGGTAACAGAAGAAGCCCTCGGCTTCGACAGTCTTGGAACGCTCGAATTGATCGTTGGATTGAACAGGTTTTTCGATCTGAGCAAGTCCGGGATCGAGGATTACCTGCTGATCAAGCGGCGCATCGGCGACTGGATTGACCTGTTGTCTCAACATCGTCAGATCGTTGGTGACAACTGGGCCTTTGGATTTGAGACATCCGGATCGACTGGCGATGCCCGCGCCGTGTTTCATTCGGCATATTGTCTGTGGTCCGAAATGCGGGCGCAGGCGTCGGGTCCGTTCAGCGGCTTTGGCGGGCAAGGGCGGATTATTTTGCTGGTCCCACCGCACCACATCTACGGTTTCCTGTTCGGATGTGTGCTGCCGGATATCCTCGGCATGGATGTGGTCGACCTGCACAACAGCGGACCGGGAACCGCGTTTCGTCATGCAAAAAGGGGAGACCTGGTTGTCGGCACGCCCTACAATTGGGACATGCTGCGACAGATCGACCGGCAATTCGAGGATGGCGTGTCTGGCGTCACCTCTGCCGGGCCCACAACCGCAGCGACCTGGGACATCGTTGCGAGCGGAAACCTCGTGCATTTGACCGAGGTTTACGGTTCGACCGAAACTGGCGGTATCGGAGTGCGCACGGCGTTCGGTGACCCCTTCGGTTTGCTGCCACATCTGGAGATGGTCGACCAGCAAATCGTGCGTCGCAGCGACCGTGCCCCATTGCCGTTGCAAGACCAACTTGAATGGGTCGGCACCGACACGTTCCACCTTCGCGGCCGGTTTGATCATATGGTCCAGGTCGCAGGCGTTAACGTATCGCCCTTACACGTTCGAGAGCACATTCTTGGCGTAGATGGCGTCGCTGACGCAGCTGTGCGCCTCGGTGCGAACAGGTTGAAAGCCTTTGTCGTGCCAAAAGCCGGCATAGACACGAATGACCTGGAGCAGCGACTAAATGCCCATGTTTTCAGCGCGCTGGAAGCAACGGCTCGACCGGAAAGCCTCACATTCGGTGCGCACTTACCGCGCAATGACATGGGCAAAGCAGCGGACTGGACCTGACACCGCATTAATTCTCCGAATTTGCGAATGCCCAAACTTCCTTAACCGAAAATAAAGCAAAAGCTCGCATCTTAATTGAAATTGGCAACAGCCAGGTCTCAAACCGGAGCCACATGTGAGCAAGATCGAGTCACAACCCATTCCGGCGCTGTCCACTCCAGCGCTCGATGTCGGGTCCAGTCAACCCAATCCCAGGCTTGGACTGAACCGCTCCGACAGCTTCTTTGAGAACGACGAAATCTCGAACCTGCTGAAGCGTGGGCTTTTTTATGCGGGCGCAGGCGTGCCCATCCACTTTCAGGGAACCGCCGGTCGCGGCAAGACATCACTGGCGCTGGAGATTGCGCGCAGGCTGGGGCGCAAGGTTTCCGTGATTGCAGGCAATGACTGGCTTGGCTCCGACGATCTGATCGGACGGCAGGTGGGGCAAAGCACGACATCGGTGGTCGACAAATACGTGCAACGTGTCCGGCGCAGTGAGACCCAACAGCGCTATGACTGGCAAAGCTCCGTGCTGGCCGACGCGATGCAAAACGGTCATACTCTCGTCTACGACGAATTCACCCGGTCCAGCGCCAAGGCGAACGGGATCCTGCTGAGCGTTCTCGAAGAGGGTGTACTGCTCAGCACCAATCCCCTTGCGGAAACCGACTGCATCTACGCGCACCCCAATTTTCGCGTCATCCTGACCTCGAACCCGAGTGACTACGCAGGCCTCAACGCGACGCCGGATGCGCTGATGGACCGGATGGTCACGTTCCGGCTCACCCGCTACTCGACGCAAACCGAAAGCGGTATCGTGGCTGCGCGCACAGGTCTCGACCCGAACGTCAGCCGCAAGATCGTGCAACTGGTGCATGACCTGTTTGGCGGCCCCAGTGACGAAGGCGAATGTTCGATGCGCGCCGCGATCATGATCGCACAAATTGCGGCGATGCGCCTGCGCGCCACCAGCCTTTCGGACGCGTTGCTGTCGCAGATCGCAGCCGATGTCCTGAACGGACGCGGCGCCAAACTCAGCACCGGCAAGATCGCCACCTATCTGTCGCAACAAAACCGGACGCAACAGGAGGTTGCCCGATGAAACGCCCAAAAACGCAAATGCCCAAACGCCCGCGCATGGCCTCGACCGCGACAGCGCGCAATTCCAAAGAGGCGGCGATAAACCTGGTGCGCCTCGAATTTGACGCCGCGCGGCTTGAAATGGGGATCGCGCAGGCAACCAATCGCGCCGACGCTTATGAGGGCGAGCTGAAACGCAACACAGCAGAACGTCAAAAGCTGCTCGGCATCCTCAACAGATGACCCAACGGTAGGACGCGCACATGAAACAGGAACCCAAGGGGCAATTCGTGGATGAAGCCCCCGCCCCCAGCATGACGATCATGCAGGCGATTGCGCAGGCCAGGGAGACGATCGCCGCGATGACCGGCCTGCCGATCGACTCGGTCGTGCAATGCAAGCGGAGCGAAAACCTGAATTGGGGGATCGCCGTCGATGTCGTCGAGAGTCCAGCGCGCATGGGCGACAATGATCTACTGGCCACCTACGAGGTCGAGATCACCGCCGGTGGCGACATGCAGTCGTTTTCGCGCATCCGCCGCTATCACCGCGAAGATCGGGACGGCTGATGAGTTATGAAATACAGACGCCCAACAGCGGCGACGGCCTTGCCGATGTGCTTGAAAGGATCCTCGACAAGGGGGTGGTGATCGCTGGCGATGTCTCGGTCTCGCTGGTGGGGATCGAGCTGTTGACGATCCGTGTGCGGCTGCTGATCGCGACGGTCGATAAGGCCAAGGAAATGGGCATCAACTGGTGGGAAAGTGATCCCCGCCTGGCCGGTTCTGCCACGGCGCTGGTCGAAGAGAACGAAGCGCTGCACGCCCGGATCGAGAAGTTGGAACAGGCCGTCCTCGCCCAGACGGAACACAAGGATCTTGCCCTATGACGGATGACCCCAAGAAGAAGCTGAAGCAAGCCGCGCAGGACATTGACGTCGGTCTCAATTCGCTGTTCGGCGCACTTGGCGACGCCATCGGTGACATGGTCTCGCGGCTTGAGGACGGCAATTCCGGTGCCGTGACGCGCGATCATGTGATCGAGACCGACAAGGGGCCGTTGCGCGCCCATGCCGGTATTCGCGTGCAGATGGGCGGTTTGGGTGCCGCGCGATCCACCGGCGACACGGTTCAGGCAAAACCGGTAAATCCGAGCCGCCCAAAACCAGCACGCACGCCTGCGGCAACGGCCAAACCGTTGGAATATGATGTGTTCGAGGATCAGAACGCCTGGATTTTCACCGCCGACCTGCCAGGCGTGGCGCAGGGTGACCTGTCGCTGGCCAGCTACGGTACGCGCCTCGACGTCACGACCTCCGGCGCCCGGCTCTATGAGGCTCAGGTTGAACTGGGCAAACCGTTCGACCTCGACGGTATTGAAACCCGACTGCACAACGGCGTGCTCACCCTCAATATCCCCAAACCGGAGGCAACATGATCTATCTCTACGGCTTGTTCGAGGGCGAGAAAGTGGCGCTGGAGCAGGCGCTTGCCGGATCAAACGGCCTTCAGAATATACCGGAAATCGCCTCTGTCGGTTCGTGGCACCTTGTTCATTCGCAGCATGACGACGCCGAGATTCTGCCAAAGCGGCGACTCCTGCTGGCGCATACCAAAGTGTTGGAGCGGATGATTCCCGTTGGCACAGTGCTGCCGGCGCGGTTTGGTTTGGTCGCGCAAGATCTGGTGACGGCAACCAGTCTCATCACCGCGCAAACCGACCTGGTTGCAGCCGAGTTCGACAAGGTCCGGGGGCATGTCGAGTTGGGTGTGCGCGTCTCAATCGACCGGGAAGCGGCCCTTGATGCGACACTCGCGGAACACGCCGATCTCAGAGCCGAACGTGATGCCTTGGCCGGAAAGGGGCCGGAAGCGCATTTCGCCATCGCCGAGTTCGGTGGCCGCCTTGCCGAGCAACTGGACCGGCGGCGGGGCAAAGGGCAGCGCATGCTGCTGGACGCGTTGGTCCCGCTGGCCCGCGCGCATGTGTTGCGCAAGCCCGAGGATGACAACGAGGTGCTGCGCTCAGAGTTCCTGATCAGCGCAGATGCGCAGGCCGAGTTCGTCACAGCCGTCGAAGCGGCGGCGGCGCGCCTCGATTTTGCCCCGGGTGCGGAACCCGCGATACAGATCATCGGGCCCGTGCCGATGTACAACTTCGTGCGTCTCAGCCTGACGCCGGAAACCGACGGGATGGCGGCCTGATGGGACTGTTGCGATCACTGGTATTATTGCCGGTCAAAGGCCCGATGGATGGCGCCGTCTGGGTCGCCTCCAAGGTCAACGAAAGCGTCCAGCAGGAGTGGAACAACCCTGCCAGCATTCGCAAGGCATTGGTCACGCTCGAAAAACAGCTGCTCGCCGAAGAGATCACGGAAGACGCGTATGACGTAGCTGAAACGGAACTGCTGTTGCGGCTCAAGGCGCTCACATGACCGCTGTGCGCCTGTGCCTCAAACAAGCGCAAAGCGGCCCGCAAGGCCGCGCCTTGGTGCGCATGCCGATCGACAAGATGACCGAAATGGGCCTGCGCGCCGGCGATACGATCGCCATCCGGGGCGCGCGCCAGTCGCATGCGCGGGTCATGCCGGCCGCGCGGGGCGGAGAGGAAGTCGAGGCGAGCGGTGCTTTGGCGCAAAATATCGGCGCACAATGGGGCGACAGCACCGAAGTCGTCCCGGCCGCATTGCCACCCTTGCGCTCCGTGATCATCAAGGCGACCGGGGCGACCATCGGCGCACCCTCCGACATCGAAGAGGCGCTGTTTGACCTGCCGTTGACCGAAGGGGACGTGATCGAATTGATCCTGCCCATGGGCCGCACGGCACAATTTGAGGTCATGTCACTGGACCCAAGCCCGGCGGGGCTTTTTACCGATCAGACCGCGCTCACCCTGGCAGGCAACCCGAAAGCCGATGCGACCTATGACGACATTGGCGGATTGTCCGAAGAGATCGCCCGCGTGCATGAGATGGTCGCCGTTCCATTGCTCCGCCCTGAACTGTTTGACAGGCTGTGCGTCCCCGCGCCCCGCGGCGTGTTGTTCACCGGGCCGCCTGGGTCCGGCAAAACACTACTGGCCCGCAGCATCGCCGCCAAGACATCCGCCGCGTTCTTTCAGATCAACGGGCCAGAGATCGTCTCGAAACACTACGGGGAAAGCGAGGCGGCGTTGCGCAACGTCTTTGCGGCCGCCGGCAAGGATGCGCCTGCCATCATCTTCATTGACGAGATCGACGCCATTGCCCCACGCCGCGACAGCCTGTCAGGCGAAAAACAGGTCGAGCGGCGTGTCGTGGCACAGCTGCTGACACTGATGGACGGGTTGGCGGAACGTGGGCGCGTGATCATCATGGCGGCCACCAACCTGCCCGACAGTCTCGACCCCGCCCTGCGCCGGCCCGGACGGTTCGACCGCGAAATCCGGTTCGGCCCGCCCAAGGCCGCCGCCAGACGCGAAATCCTCGACATCCACCTGCGGGGCGCGCCTCTGGCGGAGGATGTCGACCTTGGCGCCATTGCGGGCCAAGCGCATGGGTATGTGGGCGCCGATCTTGCTGCACTCGCGCGCGAGGCGTCGCTTGCGGCGCTGGACCGTACCGTGTCGGAGGCCGGGGGGGAGCATGCCGTACGCCCCGAGAACCTCTTTATCACGCGGCGCGATCTGGAACACGGGTTGGCCGTCACAAGCCCAAGCGCCCTGCGCGATACATTGGTGGAAAGCCCGACGCTCACCTTTGACGATATCGGCGGGATGGAAGAGACCAAGGACGCGCTGAAGGAAGCGGTCATCTGGCCGTTTCAGCACCGAGAAACGTTTGAGGCTCTGAATATGCGCAGCGTCTCCGGCGTTCTGATGTCGGGCCCGCCCGGCAGCGGTAAAACAATGCTGGCCCGCGCGCTGGCTGCGGAAAGTGGGATGAATTTCATCCCTGTCCGGCCCGCCCGCATCATGTCCCAGTTCATGGGCGAGGCGGAACGCGCGATTGCGGAGATTTTTGCCAAGGCGCGCCAGTCCGCGCCTTGCATGATCTTTTTCGATGAACTCGATGCCCTCGCGCCTCGCCGCAACGGCAAAGATGCCACGCTTGACCGGATCGTGGCGCAATTGCTCACCGATCTGGACGGGATGGCGCAGAACACGGATGTGGTCGTGCTGGCCGCGACGAACCGCGTGTCCGCGATCGACCCAGCCCTCAGCCGGCCGGGCCGGTTTGATGTCGTGATCCGCATCCCATTGCCCGATATGGCCGCCAGACTGGCCATTCTCGAGGTGCACACCAAGGCGCTGCCATTGGACGCGGATGTCGACCTGACGCGGCTTGCACAACAGGCGACGGACATGTCAGGCGCCGACCTCGCTGCGATGGCCCTGGCTGCGACCAGGTGCGCCGCGCGCCGTCATCTGCTGTCCGAAACTGGCGAAATCTCGGTGAACGGGCAGGATTTCGAGGCCGCATTGCGCATGATTCGAAAGTCCATCGACATCCGGTCGGACGACTTCATCACATCCGGGGAGGCGACATGAAAACCCACGAATTGATCTGCATCGTCGGCGGAGGTCCGGTCATGCCACCGGACGACCGGACGCAATGTGTCACCATGGGCACCTGCACCGCCGTCCTGTCCAACGCATCACGGCCGCTGGTGTCCCTGCCGCTGTCCCGCGCGGAGGCGATGAGGCAAGCAGCAGCGCAGCAGACCACGTTCGAGCGGTTGTTGCCCATAGGCACCGTGCTGGCAGCCAAACCACAGCTATGGTTAACGCATGAGCAGGCCGCCACCTGCCTGCAAGCAAACGCCACGGTTCTGGATGAGACCTGCGCGTGGCTGCACGACAAGGTGCAATTCCAGATTGCCGTGGCGTGGGACGTCGCACAGGTTCTCGACTATTTCCGTGACACAGCTGAAATATCGCCACTTTTTGCCGCCGGGACGACGACGCCAGCGGCATTGGACCGCGCGGTGACACGGCTGCGAAACCGTCTTGGCGCACGCATCCGGCAGTTGCTTGACCCGGTTGTGAGCGATGTCATCGCCCTGCCGATCACCGACGACATGCTGTGCAACCTTGCCGTCTTGATCCCGGGCAAGGCCGAGGCGCAATTGGACCGCTGCGTGGAGGCAATCGACGCGATCTGGTCCGAGGGGTTCAGGATACGGCAGATCGGACCGTCCGCCGCAGGGTCCTTCGCGCTTCTTGATCTGGACTGGGTGGATACGAGCGAAATCGAACGGGCCCATCACCTGTTGGGGCTCAATCGAGGAGCGGGTTCAGATGCGCTTCAGTCGGCCAGGCGGCGTGCGCTGATGTCGTCGCAAGGAGACAGCGCGCGGATAAAGCATGCAGCACGGATTGTCGAAGCCGCACGCCATGGCACAGCGAAGGGATTCCATCTGGCCAGCTTTTTGTCCGAAGATCAGGGCCTCGGCGACGCCAAGTGGAACGCAGTGGCATGACGTCCAAACTCTTGCATTTACACGGCGTTTTCGTAGGCGGTTCAACTCGCCGGTCCAGCGCACCCGCCCATCGCATCATTGCGTTGCCCGCATTCAACGCACTGGTCAGCGACTACAACCTCGACCCTGATACTGCCAAGGTTTCCCCTGATGACCTCGCCAATGCCGCGATGTCGCATCATCAGATTTTGCAGGCCTATTGCGCTGACCACGCCCTTTTGCCGATGCGTTTCGGTACGGTTTTTTCCGGCGTTACAGCTTTGAAAGATGCCATGAGGCGTGCCCGGACGCGCTCTGTTCACGCGCTGCATGCACTGGCCGATCTCCGCGAATACTCAGTCGAGGTTTTGGTCAGTGGAACTGCCCCTCCGGCGCCCTCGGTGTCCGATAACGGACGCGGATTTTTAAGCGATCGCAAACGGTTGCGAGATGTCCGTCGCAATACGTCCAAGGACAGACAGACCTTTGCCATGGACCTGTTACAACGGATTGAACTCTTGACAACACTTCCGCTGCACAACGGAACCGCCAAGCCGGACAAGTTGCTGGATCTGACCGCACTGCTGTCCGCAGCAGCACTTGAAACCTTGCGTCGCCTGGCTGCGGACGCTGATGCACGCGCCACCGAACTTGGTTTGACGCTGCGGATCAGGGGACCGTGGCCCGCGTATCACTTTGACCCCGATGCGATGGTGCAAGAGGCCATGTGCCATGGCGCTTGAAATGCATATGGCGGCCCCGTCCGACGCGCTTGCATCGTCCGACGCGCGCCTCGTCGATGTGGTTGACGGGCTCTTGCGTCATGGCGTGGTTATTCGGGGCGAACTTTGGCTGACCGTTGCGGACGTGGAACTGGTGTTTCTTGGCCTTGATCTGGTTCTCGCAGCACCTGATACGGTCCGGCGCGCAGGTGCTGCATGACCAGTGGAAGGACTGTTTTGGGCTGGACGCAGGGACACATAGCCTACCCCGCACCGGTTGTTGTCCGCGAGGTCGGGCCGCTTGGCATCTTGCTGGTGCCGGACCATTTGGCCGCGACGCCGCGCACGCGATTGCAGCTGCAGATGCAGTGTTTTGAGAACGAAATCGGGTTTATCCCGACCGCTCCCTCCTTGCCGCTGTCCGAAGATGACGGTCTGCGCTTTGCGCGTGCACGGCGCGCAGAGCTGTTGGACGCATTGGTTCAATTCGACGGACTGGGTCAGTTGACCCTATCGATGACCTGGAAATTTCCGACAAAACGACTGCCAAAACGGATTTGTGGACGTGAAAGGCTGCGCAAGCGCCAGGCACTGCATTCGGTGTCGGACCAACAGCACCGGACTGCACTCGCCATAATTGACGGGTGCGCCAATCCTGTCATCGATAGCCGAACAAGGCAACAAAATCAGCGTGTTGAACGTGATATTCTTATCTCAAAACGTTGCCTGGACGGCATCCTAAATGGCATTCGCAAACACGCCGATGAATACGATGCCGATGGCTTGAACCTCACCGTAACCGGCCTCTGGCCACCGTTCAGCTTTGTTCAATCTTTTTCGGGCAACAAAGAGGCTGTCCTATGAGCAATGGAGCCGCTTTTGAAATCAATCCGCATGACATCGCCCATGCCCTAAGCCGTGCGCAAGGCGGAGCGGCAAGGGTCGCGATCGATCCCGAAACGGTGGAACAGGATTTGGCGCGTCTTGTGCTCGGTTTGATGGCGTTCCTGCGCCAATTGATGGAGTTGCAGGCCATACGACGGATGGAGGCCGGGACCCTCACCGAAGACGAAGAAGAGAGAGTTGGAACAACTTTGATGCGGGCAGAAACGGCTCTTTATGATTTGGCGGATAAGTTCGGGCTCGCGCCCGAAGACCTGTCGCTTGACCTTGGTCCGCTGGGCAAGACGATTTGACCGGCACTTAGCGTGAATGAGGCGCATGAAATGGAAGCCAGAATCACCCTGCCCGACGAGGTGACGGAGCACGGCTCGCAAGCTGAAGTCGCGGAAAAAATGCATCCCGGCGTTGTGCAGGACATGATTGGTGCCGGGATCGTCACCCACCAGATTGATAATGCGCAAACGCTGGACGCGGTGTTTGCGGTTTCTCAAATCCGCGACTTGCCCGAGGTCCGTTTTGTCGCCGCGTTTGACAACGGTTTGATCCTGTTGGGCTGCCCCGACGGCCCGCCTGAAAGCCTCGCGGAACTGGTCAAACCCGTGGTGGCAGACACCCGCACGCCGGAACCCGATCTGGCCGCCAAGCTCGACGCGCTCGCCACACGCGTGGAGGAGATGCACAAGTCGAGCGAAGACCGGATAGGCGCTGGCCTGAACCGCATGGAAACGCTGTCGCACAGGCTGGAATTTGTCGCCGATGCGTTGCATCCCGACAATATGGCGCCCTCTGCTGAACCACAGGATTTGGATGCCGATTTCGCCGCTCTGCGTACCTTACTCGAAGGGGTACACGACAAGATCGGCAACCAGAGGCAAGAGGATTTTGGCGCTCACATCGAACGGTTTGAGAGCAGTCTGAGCGCTGTTTCAGAACGAAATGCAAACCAATCGGGCGCAATCCAGACCACCCTGACCCAACTGGCCGCCAGCCTGAACACGCTGATCGACAAGGTTGATGATGTCAGCAGCAAGGAGCCGGATACCACAAAACATGTCGAAAACGCTGTGGCGCCCCTGGCAGAAAGCATGGGCACATTGCAGGCGGCGCTTTCGCGTCTGGAAGACAATTTCCAGCAGATCGCGGCAATGGGTCAGCAAGAGAGCCCTGAGATGTCCAAACTGACCCATGCGATGGCGGATCTCCATGGGAAAATTCAGGATTTGGCCAATAGCGACGCGGCGGACAGGCTCGATGGTCTGACGGGCGAGGTTGCCGGTCTGAAGACCATGTTGACCGACAGCATCCCGCACGTGTCCCGAAGTGTAGAAGCGATGCAGTCCCGGGTCACAGCCCTGCCCGAAATTGCGCAACGCCTTGACGACATGGACCCGAAACGCGGGTTTGACCGGATCGAGGCAGGTTTGGGTACCATTTCGCAAAATGCGGATGCCACGCTGCGCGGTGTGCAAGATGTTTGCGCTTGGGTTCAAAACGGCGAAATGGGAGACCAGATCACGAGCCTCACAGGCAAGATCGACGCAGTTCTGGACCGGCCCGCGGCGGACACGTCAACGGATGATTTGATCGCACGTGTCAACGATGTGGCAAATACGCTCGACGCCTTGCCGGAACGTTTGACCACTGATGCGGTTGCGCAGATTTCAACGGTGTTTGACACGGCGGTGGGCGGGCTGCACCAGGATATGAAACGGCTGGCGCACCAGCCAAAACCCGTGATTGATCTGACAGAACAGCGCCGTGGATTTGCCAACTTTACCGCTGTGATGAGCGCGCTCACTCAAAAACTGGAAGCGACCGCAGAACAAATCGCCAAACACTCTGTCGAAACGGACCAAACGGCAGATATCAAAATCGTTCTGGAGCGTATGGAGGCGCTGCCCGCACAACTGTCCAAGGCCCTTCCACCACCTGCAGATATGTCCGCAATCGAAACCCGAATCGACACCTTGCACCAGTTGGCCGATGCTGCGGGTGCCAAGGCCGCCGCCCTGCGCGAACACCTTGTCGAACTTGGTCAAGCCGCCAAGACCGAGTTTGCAGCGATCAAAGAAACGCAAGGCGTGGTGCTTGAGCATGTGACCAAAGAAGCGGTTGCCGCGGTTGACCTGACCCCCGTTGTCGAACATCTGGAGCACCTCAAAGCACAGGCCGCCTCGGTGCCGGATGCGGTAGCTGCGTTGCGGACAGAGGTTGCGGGTTTTGCGCAAAAACCCGCCGCACCGCTCGATCTCACCGCCCAAAGGGAGAGCTTTGCTCGGTTTGGAACCGCAATGGGCGCCGTCGTCGGCCGGTTGGAGGGTGCGATCGCGCATCTCGATGCGCGAGCTGAACGAGCCGATGCGGAGACATCGGACTTGCAGGCTGTTGTACATGCTTTGCCAGTGGCTTTGCATCAAGCGCTGGAGGACGCTCAGAACACAGACGTTCTGCAGGACGCGATCGCCGGTGTGCGGCGCGATCTGGCACAGGTTGCAGAGGCTTTGACAGGTGTCGAGGAACTGCGCAGCCTTATCGAAATGCTGGCACGACGCCCCGATCCAACGCCCGACATGTCGGAGCAGCGTCGTGGATTTGCAAGGTTCGGCACAGCCATGGCGACGGTGGTGCAGCGACTGGAACATGTTTCCAGCCAGTTGGACGACAGCGAACCGGTCGCGCTGGATTTCGGCCCGATCACCGCCGAGCTCGACAGTATTCGATCCGGTTTGGATGCGATCAGCGATGTGCAAAACCAGCAAGCGGCGACGGTCCAATCACAACTGGCGGACTTGTTGGCAGGCTTGACAGACCGCCCAACCGATAATGACCCAGAGCCTGAGGTTGCCCAAGGCCCAGTTGGACATGTGTCGATTGAAGAAATGCGCTTTCTTTTTGCCGAACTCGTCGCGTGCCAGATGCGTGACAACGCGGACAGAGCAAAAAACCGGGTAGAATTTTAGTCCAATGCAGCACGTTTTCCCCGGCTACCGCTCGAAATTAAACTTTTTCTTATAGATGCGCACCTAGACAGGAATGGCCTGCAAGAAATTGGGGCGCTTTAAGATGTCAAACTGTGGAGAAAACAATGGCCATCGAAAAAAACATTGCGTCCGCCTCAATTGCCGAGGTTGTGGACCGAATTCTGGACAAGGGCGTCGTGATTGACGCGTTTGTGCGTATCTCGCTTGTCGGGATCGAACTCATCGCGATCGAAGTACGTGCCGTCGTGTCGTCTGTTGAGACCTGGCTGAAATACGCGGAAGCCGTTGGGCTGACCGTCGATCCAGCCACGGCTTGATCCAGCACGCCGAGTGGAGGCGGACAGCTTTGCGCGTGTCCGCCAAAGCCTCTCTCAGGCCCTGAACCCTCCAGTCTGGGCCTGAGGCTAGAAGTGCCAGCACCGGTGCTCCGATCTCCGTGGCACAGCTTTGCACAATGGAGCGATCCTCATCTGCGCCGCAAGTCCATCAGGCCGCGGGCCTCGCAAGTCCACTGCAGTACAGTCAGGCGCGGCAACCTCTGAAATGCGCAAGACAAGACCAGGCAGACACGTCTTGCACCAAACCAATGAACGGTTAGCCTTCCCTCACGGGGAGACGCACAATGACCAAGACCATCCTGCTTATCGGCACATATGACACCAAGGATGACGAGCTGCGCTATGTCGGCGAGCGCATCAACGCGATGGGTGGCAAGGTGCTGCGGATGGACGTTTCCGTGCTGGGGGACCCGACAGAACCGACAGAGATCAGCAAGGCCGAGGTCGCAAACGCCGGCGGCAGCGACATCGCGACAGCGATGCAGTCCGGCGACGAGAACACCGCCATGCAGATCATGGCGCGTGGCGCCGCAACCCTGGCCAACACGCTCTACGCCCAGGGGAAAGTCGATGGCATGCTCGTTCTGGGCGGCACGATGGGCACCGACCTCGCCCTCGATTGTGCGCAGGCCCTGCCGATGGGCGTTCCGAAATACGTCGTGTCCACCGTGGCTTTCTCGCCCCTGATCCCTCCGGACAGGTTGTCGCCAGACATCCAGATGATCCTCTGGGCTGGCGGTCTTTACGGGCTCAACGCGGTCTGCAAGTCCTCCCTCAGCCAGGCGGCTGGTGCGGTGCTGGGCGCCGCCCAAGCGGTTGAGCCACCGCGCGCCACGCGGCCCGTGATCGGGATGACCAGCCTTGGGTCGTCCTGCCTGAAATACATGACCCACCTGCGCGCACCGCTCGAAGATCGCGGCTTTGAAGTCGCCGTGTTTCACGCCACCGGGATGGGCGGCATGGCGTTCGAAGCGCTCGCCGCCCAAGACTATTTCGCGGCCACGATGGACTTTGCCCTGCCGGAGCTCGCCAACCTTATGGTCGGCTCAGTCGCGCATGCCGGTCAAACACGCCTGACGCAGGCCGGCGCGCGCGGCATCCCGCAGATCGTGGCGCCAGGATGCACGGACCTGATCGACTTTGCCGGGTGGCAGGACATCCCCAAGGCTTATGCCGACCGCCCGTTTCATGCACACAACCGCCTGATCCAGTCGGCCGGGCTTGCCCCGGACGAACGCCGCGCGCTGGTGCGCGATATTGCGCATCGGCTGGCGCAAGCAAAGGGGCCGGTGCACATGTTGGTGCCCACCCAGGGCGTCGAGGAGTGGGACCGCCCCGGCGGCCCAGCGCATGACCCCGAAGGCCTGGCCGCAATGGTCGACGAGATGCGGACAGCCATTACCGATCCGGCGCAGCTGACACTGCTCGACTGTCATATCAACGACGCAGCCTTTACCAGCGCGACGCTGGACGTGTTGGACCGCTGGATCGACGATGGGACAATCCCGAAACCTGCAGAAGCACTGGCCTGAGCAGACCCAGGCCGATCCCGACACAGCAAAACATCAATTGAATTCAACGCGGCGCACGATACCTCCCACAGACACGGCCACCACGCGAGTGACATGACACAAGACGCTTCCCGATCCCGGCCCGCCTCCGTGCCGCAGTCCCGACTGGCCCGCGCGAGCCGCATGGGGGCCATGGCGGCCGGCGTTGCGGGCAACATGGCCGTCGGCGGCCTGCGCACGCTCGGCACTGGCGCGCGCCCGGACCCGCGGGCGCTGCTGCTCACGCCCGGTAATCTGCGCCGCGTCGCCGACACCCTCGCACAGATGCGCGGCGCCGCGATGAAGATGGGGCAGCTGATCTCGATGGACACGGGCGACACGCTGCCGCCGGAACTGACCGATATTCTGGCCCGCCTGCGCGCCGACGCGGATTTCATGCCGCCCAAACAGCTCCGTACGGTTCTGAACGAGGCCTGGGGAACCGGCTGGCACCGGCAGTTCAAACGTTTTGACGTGCGCCCCATCGCCGCCGCCTCCATCGGGCAGGTGCATCAGGCCTGGCTGCACGATGGCACGCATCTGGCGATCAAGGTGCAATACCCCGGCATCAGCCGCAGCATCGACAGCGATGTCGCCAACCTCGGCCGATTGCTGCGGCTGTCGGGTCTGCTGCCCAAAGGGTTCGACCTTGGCCCCTATCTCGACGAGGCGCGGGCGCAACTGCACGAAGAGGCGGATTACGCCGCCGAGGCCGCCCACCTGGAACGCTTCGCCACCTTGCTGGCCGGGTCGCAGGATTTCGTTCTGCCGCAGTTTCACGCCCCGCTCAGCTCGAAAACCGTGCTCGCCATGAGCTTTGTCGCGTCCGCCCCGATCGAGAGCCTTGGCGATGCACCGCCGCAGATACGCGACCGTGGTGTGACGCGCCTGATCCAGCTGATGCTGCGCGAGCTGTTCGCGTTCGGCGTCATGCAGACCGACCCCAATTTTGCCAACTACCGAACTGAGGCTGACACGGGCCGTATCGTCCTGCTCGACTTTGGCGCGACGCGTGTCCTGCCGGGATGGTTGGCCCCGGCGTGTCGGACGCTTGTCCAGGCCGGTCTGGCGGGCGACCGCACCGGCGTTGCCGACCAGCTTGACCGGATGGGCCTCGTGCCCGCAGCCACGCCCGCGCATCACAAGGCGCGCATTCTGGGCATGGTCGACATGGTGTTCGACACGCTGCGCACGCAGGACAGTCTGGACCTCGCGACCTCCGACCTCGCCGCGCGCCTGCAAGCAGAGGGGGAGGCGCTGGCACGCGCAGGCTTTGTCCCGACCGAGCCTGTGCCCCTTGACCTGCTCTTTGTGCAGCGCAAGGTGGCGGGCATGTTCCTGCTTGCCGCCTGTCTTGGCGCCACTGTCCCGCTGCGCGATCTGCTCGCCCCGTACCTCGCCGCGCCAGAGGCGGCATGACATCCGTCCTGCACCTTGAACAGGTGGAAAAGGCCTATGCCAGCGGCGACGGCCCCGTGCCGGTGCTGCGCGGTGTGGACCTGTCCGTGGCCCCGGCAGAGACGCTGGCGCTGACCGGTGAATCCGGCAGCGGCAAGAGCACGCTGTTGCATCTGGCCGCCGGGCTCGAGACGGCCGACAAGGGGGCCGTGCGCATCGCTGGCCGCGACATCACGCCGATGTCCGACACCGCCCGCGCGGCCCTGCGGCGTCAGGATGTGGCGGTGATCTTTCAGCAGTTCAACCTGATCCCCTCGCTCAACGTGGCCGACAATATCGCGTTTCAGGCGCGGCTGGCCGGGCGGACAGACGCCGCGCTTGCGGCTGAACTGGCGGAGCGTCTGGGGCTGAGCGCACAGCTGCGAAAATACCCCGAGGCGTTGTCGGGCGGCCAGCAACAGCGCGTCGCCATCGCCCGCGCCCTCGCTGCGCGCCCGCGTCTGCTGCTCGCGGATGAGCCGACGGGCAACCTCGACGAGGCAACGGCGCAGACTGTGATGACCGAGATGCTGAACCTGGTGACCGAGGTGGGCGCGGCGATGCTGCTGGTCACGCACTCGCCCACGCTGGCCGCGCAGATGGGACGGCAGGTGCATCTGAGCGGCGGGCTGCTGACATGAGGCGCGCGGCCCTGCATGCGCTCTTGTCGCATTGGCGGCGGCATCCGCTGCAACTGTTTGCGTTCCTCGCGGGTCTGGCGCTGGCGACGGGGCTGTGGTCCGGCGTTCAGGCCATCAACGCCGAGGCCCGGGCGAGCTATGACGCCGCCGCCGCGACCTTGGGCGAAGGACAGTTCGACCAGATCGTGCCACGCACCGGCGATGTGATCGCCGAGGCGGACTATGTCAGCCTGCGCCGCGCCGGGTGGCGCGTGTCACCGGTGATCGAAGGGCGCTTTGACGGCGTGCGCCTGCTGGGCCTCGATCCGCTGTCATCCCCGGGGCAGTTCGACTTTGGCCAAGTGGCTGACAGCGGTGACGTTCAGGCCTTCATGGGCCCCGGCCAGCTGTTCGCCACCGCCGAGACGGCGCAGCGCCTGGAGGCGACCGCGCAAGTCATCGTCTCGTCCGCCGCGGCACCCGGAATTGCCGTGGGCGATATCGGCGTGGTGCAGCGCATGCTGGGACGTTCTGACCTGTCGCGCCTGCTGATCCTGCCCGAGCAGCCTCTGGGCCGTCCTCCGCTGGAGCAGATCGCCCCGCACTTGCGCATCCAGCCGTCGATCCAGACGGCGGATGTGGGCGAGCTGACCGACAGCTTTCACCTCAACCTCACCGCCTTTGGCCTGCTGAGCTTTGCCGTCGGGCTGTTCATCGTGCACAGCACCATCGGCCTCGCCTTTGAGCAGCGGCGCGGACTGGTGCGCAGCCTGCGCGCGCTGGGTGTGCCCTTGCGCCAGCTGGTCACGTTGCTGGCGGCGGAGGTGCTTTTGTTGGCCACGCTCGGGGCGGGGCTGGGCATCATGTTGGGTTATGTCATGGCGGCCGTGTTGTTGCCCGACGTGGCGGTGACCCTGCGCGGGCTTTATGGCGCGGATGTATCCGGCACCTTGCAGTTTCGACCCGAATGGTGGGCGTCGGGCCTTGCCATTGCGCTGTTGGGCAGCGCCGTTGCGGCAAGCGGGCAGCTGTGGCAGATCGGGCGCATGTCCATCCTCGCCAGCGCGCGGCCCCGGGCGTGGTTCATGGCGTCAGGCCGCACGGCCCTTTGGCAGGCGGTTGGTGCCGTTGCACTTGCGGCAGGTGCGCTGCTGCTGACACTTTTTGGCCAGGGTCTCATCGCGTCCTTTGCGCTGCTGGGTTGCTTTTTGCTGGCAGCCGCCCTCACGCTGCCCCTGCTGATCCGGCCAGTCACGGGCTGGGCGGAACGGCGCGCGCGCGGGCCGGTGGCGGCATGGTTCTGGGCCGACACGCGCCAGCAATTGCCGGGGCTGAGCCTTGCCCTGATGGCGCTGCTCCTGGCGGTGGCCGCCAATATCGGCGTGTCGACCATGGTGTCGAGCTTTCGGCTGACCTTTGTCGCGTTCCTCGATCAGCGGCTCGCGGCAGAGCTGTATGTGCGCATCGACGAGGCGGCGGATGCGCAGGCGCTGGTGCCGGTCATGGCGACCCATGCCGACGAGGTGCTGCCGCTGATGCGCGCGGACACAACTGCCGAAGGCTTGCCGGCGCAAGTCCTGGGCGTCCGCGTCGGGCCGACCTACCGCGAAAACTGGGTGTTCCTGACCGCGTCCACAGATGCGTGGGACAGTCTGGCCGCAGGCGAAGCTATCGTGACCAACGAACAGATTGCCCGCCGCGCCGGTCTATGGGTCGGCGACACGGTGCCGCTGGCGGACAAGGCCTACCCCATCGCTGCCGTTGTGGGCGACTACGGCAACCCGCGCGGGCAGCTTATCGTCGGCGAGGCGCTGTTTCAGGGTCTCTACCCGGACGTCACCGCGCAGAGCTTTGGTCTGCGCAGCGCTGACCCCACTGCCCTGCGCAGCACACTCAGGGCGGCCGGCGTGCCAGACAGCGCGATGACCGATCAGGCCGCGCTCAAGGCCTTCTCCCTTCAGATCTTCGAACGCACCTTTGCCGTGACTGCCGCACTCAACGTGCTGACCCTCGCCGTCGCCGGGTTCGCCATGCTGATGAGCCTGCTGACGCTGGCCGACCAGCGCCTGCCGCAACTGGCGCCGGTCTGGGCGCTGGGGCTGACACGGCGGCAACTGGGGCGGCTGGAGCTGATGCGCGCCAGCCTTTTTGCGCTGCTGGTGAGCGTTGTGGCGGTGCCCGTGGGGCTGGGGCTGGCCTGGGTGCTGCTGGCCAAGGTCAACGTCGACGCCTTTGGCTGGCGACTGCCGATGTTCCTGTTTCCGGGGGCCTACGCGATCCTGGCTTGTGCGGCGATTGCGGCGGCGGTGCTGGCGGCGCTCTGGCCCTCGCTGCGCCTGATGCGCACACCGCCCGCGCGGCTCTTGCAGGTGTTTGCCCATGAACGTTAAAGCGCTCCTGATCGCCATGATGTTACCCGTAACACTCTGGGCGCAGGGCTTTGCCGGGCTGGGCACGGACGCCGACGGCTTTGCCGTACCAGAACGCGGAACGGCCTTCCACTTTCCCGCCGATCATGGCCCCCACCCGGACTACCGCATCGAATGGTGGTACCTGACCGCGAACCTGCAAGCTGCGGATGGCACGCCGTACGGGCTGCAATGGACGCTGTTCCGGTCGGCGCTGGCGCCGGGGGAAAGACCCGGCTGGCAGTCGCCGCAAGTGTGGTTCGCACACGCCGCCGTCACCACGCCGGAGGCGCACTATGCGACCGAACGGTTTGCGCGGGGCGGTGTGGGCACAGCCGGGGTCGAGGCCGCCCCGTTCCGCGCATGGATCGACGAATGGGTGCTCGAAGGCCCTGACTTCGACACGCTGCGCATGACCGCGGCAGGGCCCGCGTTTCGCTACGACATGGCGTTGGAGGCCGAGGGCCCGCTGGTCTTTCACGGCGATGCGGGGTTTTCGGTAAAGTCGGAGGAAGGCCAGGCCAGCTATTACTACTCGCAGCCGTTCTATCGCATCACCGGGACGTTGCATTTGCCAGACGGCCCTGTGGCGGTCACGGGCAATGCGTGGCTTGACCGCGAATGGTCCTCCCAGCCCCTGTCGGGGCGGCAGGCAGGCTGGGACTGGTTTTCGATCAGCCTTGACAGTGGCGACAAGCTGATGGGGTTTCAGTTGCGCAATCGCGATGGCAGTGCGGGCTATACGTCGGGCACCTGGATCGCACCGGACGGTGCCAGCATCAGCCTGCCCAACGGCGCGTTCCGTGCCGAACCGCTTGGCACGCACAGCGTTGCGGGCCGCGCGGTGCCGACCCGCTGGCAGGTCCGCGTGCCGGACCGTGGCGTCGACATCACGGTCGAGGCGATGAACCCCGACGCGTGGATGGGCCTGTCGATCCCCTATTGGGAAGGGCCGGTGACGGTCAGCGGCTCGCATGGCGGGCGCGGCTATCTGGAGATGACAGGCTATGAGTGACCCCGGCGACCTTAGCGCGTTTCTGGCGGAGGCGTGGCAGCATCTGCGGCGCGGGGCGGCGGATGCCAAATCGCCTGCCCGCTACCCCGTCTTTGCGACCGTTTCGCCCGCCGGCGTGCCGGAGGCGCGCACCGTGGCACTGCGCCGCACCGACGCGGGCGCAGCCCTTCTCGAGGTGCATACAGATATCGAAACACCCAAAGTGGCGGCCCTGCGCACTAACCCCGTGGCGGCGTTGCATGTCTGGTTGCCCCGCGCACGGCTGCAAATCCGCGTGACCGCGCGGGTCGAGATCCTCACCGGCGCGGATGTGGAACAGGCCTGGGCCCAGGTTCCACCGGCCTCGCGCGTGTCCTACGGCACGGAGCCGTTGCCGGGCCAACCGATTGCCAGCGTGCACGCCTATGAAAAGCCGCCCAACAAGGACCGCTTTGCCGTGCTGCGCTGTCACGCGTCAGAGATTGATCTGGTGCACCTCGATACCGTCCACCGCCGCGCGGGCTACGTCCGCCGCGATGATTGGCAGGGCCGCTGGCTTGCGCCTTAACGGTCCATGCGGCGCAGGCGGACGCCGCTGCGCAACATCTGCCAATGCATGCGCAGACTGGGAAAGAACAGCAGCACAAATCCGACATACCAGTACATCCCCAGCATGAGCGGCACCCAGAGCAGCGTGCAGACAAGGCCAAACCCGCCCGCGACGCTCAACGCCACATCCTGCCGCAGCACGCGCAACAGCCACAGATGCAGCAGTTTGCCGCCATCCAACGGCTGCACCGGGATCATGTTCAGGATGAACAGCATCAGGTTGATCTCTGCCGCTGTTTCAAGCCAGTAGATCACCTCGAACCGGGCCGCGTGCGCGGCAAAGAATGCATCCCACACCTCATCCGACGCCTCATAGCTCGGAAAATCCGGCAGGACCGACCACGCGCCCAGCGACAGCACAGCCCACAGCGCCAGATTGACCAGCGGGCCCATCAGCACGATCAGTTCGGACGGATAGGCACCTGCACTGCGGTGCTCGCAAAACCCACCGCCGCCGTGGATGACGATCCGGTGCACCTTGATCCCCTGCACATGCGCGCCCCAGGCGTGGCCCAACTCGTGCAGAAAGATCGCCGCCACGAGGATGGCGAACATGTTCAGACCCCAGGCCACTTCTTCCATACTGCCCGCCGACAGGCCAACAAAGATCAGCAGCAGGAAACCGGTACTGGGCATGACCTGCACCGGCAGACCCCACGGGCCAAACCAGGTGAACAGCGGCTTGTCTGAGTTCATCACGGGAGGGCTTGCCTTTGCTGCGCGGTGTCCGTCAGATGCGTGCGTATATGGTAAACGGAGCAGAATTATGGCGTCGCCGTCCATCGTCATTCTCACCGGTGCGGGCATCTCTGCCGAAAGCGGTCTGGGCACCTTTCGTGATGAGGGCGGCCTGTGGGCGCAGCATCGGATCGAGGATGTGGCGACGCCCGAGGGGTTCGCGCGCAACCCGAAATTGGTGGTCGATTTATACAACGCCCGCCGCGCACAGGCGATGGACGCCACGCCGAACGCCGCGCATGCAGCGCTGGCACGGCTCGAGGCTGAGCATAGGGGCGATGTGTTGCTGGTGACGCAAAATGTGGACGACCTGCACGAAAAGGCCGGCAGCCATACCGTCGTGCACATGCATGGCGCGCTGAATTCCGCATTGTGCGGCGCGTGTGATCACCGCTGGCCCGCGCCGCGTGCCATGCAGGTGGGTCAGGCATGTCCACAATGCAGCGCGCCCACCGCCCGGCCAGACATCGTGTGGTTCGGTGAAATCCCATATCACATGGAGCGGATCGAACAGGCTCTGGCCCGCGCCGACATCTTTGTCGCCATCGGCACATCCGGCAATGTCTACCCCGCCGCGGGCTTTGTGCAACTGGCGACACATGTCGGCGCGCACACGGTCGAGATGAACCTTGATCCGGGCGAGAACGTATCGCTTTTTGCCGAAGCGCGGGCGGGCAAAGCCTCCGAGACTGTGCCCGCCTGGGTGGATGACATACTCGTCGCCTAGTTCGAGTGGTCGCCGTGCGCGCCGGCCTGCGGCTTGCGTTCGTTGTCGACGGGGATGGTCACGACCACTTCGCCCGCCTCTTCGAACACCAGCGTCACTGTAATGTCCTCGCCCTGCTCGAGCGGGCCGTTCAGGCCCATGAGCATGACATGATCGCCGCCGCGCACCATCTTGTGCATCTCGCCCGCGGGCAAAGGTATGCCGCCCTCGATCTCGGTCATCTGCATCACGCCATCGCCGGTCTCGATATGCGTGTGCAGTTCGACCCGCTGGGCCGCATCGGTTTGCGCCGCGATCAAGCGGTCATCGGTGTCGCCGGTGTTGTGCAGCGTCATGAAGGCCGCACCGGCCTTGGCCGACGGGCTGGCGGCGCGGGCATACGGATCCATCACCATGATGTCGGCAGCAGCCGCAGGCAAGGCAATCAGTGTCGCCAGCAGCGTGGCGGACAGGGAAAAGGGTCGGGACATCGCGTCCTCCTATTGGTCAGATCGGAACAGTGGATTTCAGCGTCAGATCAGAACGATAGGCGGCCCACGTGATGTGATGGGTGAAAGGTGCGGTTGCACGTCCTGCGACGTCCCCACGGGCAGGACGGCAACGACCAGTGCGACCCGCATCGGCGCAAGCGCAGCACCACCGGGAAGCGGTGCAACAAGATGCAGAATACAGTCCGGGCACAGATGCGGCGGGTGCGTCGGCTCTCCCTCGGCATCGAGGTACAGCACCGAAACGCCATGCCCGCCGCAGATCACCACGTGATCGACCGCGGGTTCCGCACCGCGCGCAGACGCCGCACCGATGCCGGTCACCAGCATGTTCACTGTCAAAAGCATATGGAGCATCGCGCGCATCATCGCCCCAGCCCTACGAAAGGCGCGCGGTGACCTCAACTGCGGCAAATAGAAACGGCCCCGCCTGCGGGTCCTGCAGGCGGGGCCGTTTGTCTAAACCAGCGAGGTCGCTCAGGCGGCGGTTTGCGCCTTGGCGATCTCTTTCTTCACCTTGCGGGCACGGTTGGACAGCTCGGTGTCCTTGGCCTTGGCCAGGTACGCGTCCAGACCACCGCGGTGGTCGACCGACCGCAGTGCCGCGGCGGAGATGCGCAGCTTGACGCCGCGCCCCAGCGTTTCGGACTGCAGGGTCACGTCGTTCAGGTTCGGCAGAAAGCGCCGCTTGGTCTTGTTGTTGGCGTGGCTGACATTGTTGCCAGACATCGGGCCTTTGCCGGTCAGTTCGCACACACGCGACATGGGGTCATCCTCTTCGTTCATCGTGCCGGTCCGTGGACCCGTACTGGCCCCGAAACGACAGCAGCACCGCGCGAGACGCGGCGCTGGCGAAAATCGTCTGCGGGCAATAGGGGGAATCGCGCAGGCCGTCAACCCGGAATGGGTGCCCTAGCCCCGCAAGAAGGCAAGCATCTGCGCCGCCGCCGCACCCGGCTCTGCGCCGCCATCAGCCACCGCCGCAGCAAGCCGTTCCATCCGGTCGCGAGCTTCGGGTCGGTCCAGCTGAGCGAGCAGCGCCGTGCGCACATCCGCCTCGAACCAGTAGCGCGCCTGCGCGGCCCGCGTCGCGTCGAAATGGCCGGTCTCGCGCCGCCATGCCGTCAGACGCTCCATCTCGGCCCAGGCGTCGGCGATCCCGGCCTCTTCCAATGCCGAAACCATCATCGCCTTGGGAAAGTCATCCGGGTCCTGTGGCCGTTTGCGCAGCAGGCGCAGGGCCCCAGCATAGTCGGCGCAGGTGCGCATCGCCGCCGGTTTGAGATCCCCATCGGCCTTGTTGATCAGGATCATGTCGGCCATCTCCATGATGCCGCGCTTGACCCCCTGCAACTCATCCCCGCCGGCGGGCGCCAGCAGCAGCAGGAAGAGGTCTGCCATCTGCGCCACTTGCGTTTCGGACTGGCCCACGCCGACCGTCTCGATCAGCACAACGTCGAACCCGGCCCCTTCGCACAGGCGGACCGCCTCGCGGGTGCGGCGCGCCACGCCGCCCAGATGGGTCTGGCTGGGCGAGGGTCGGATAAACGCGTTGGGGTCGCGGCTGAGCCGATCCATCCGCGTCTTGTCCCCCAGGATGGACCCGCCCGATCTGGCCGAACTTGGATCAACCGCCAGCACCGCGACGCGCAGGCCGCACGCCGTCAGCATCATGCCGAACGCCTCGATAAAGGTCGACTTTCCCACGCCCGGCGTGCCCGACAGCCCGACGCGCAGCGCCTGTCGGTCCTGCGGCAGGGCGTTCAGCAGTGCGGTCGCATCATCCCGGTGATCGGTGCGGCTGCTCTCGATCAGGGTGATGCCACGCGCCAGCGCGCGCCGCTCGCCTGCCGCGATGCGCTGTGCCAGATCGCCTATGTCGGTCACCGGTGCCATCGCCGCTTTCTGAGGAGCGGGGCGGCAAATGTCCAGAGTTGGCGCGGTGCGCCGCTTGGGTCATAAGGCGTGCCATGAGCCCGCCTGCCCTGCCCATTGATACGATCCTGCCCGCTCTTATGGACGCGCTGCGCCGTGACGGCCGCGCCGTGCTGCAAGCGCCACCGGGCGCGGGCAAGACCACACGCGTTCCGCTGGCAATGCTGGAGGCGGGGCTGACCCGTGGCAGGATCGTGATGCTTGAGCCGCGCCGCCTTGCCGCGCGCGCTGCGGCGGATCGCATGGCCGCCAGTCTGGGCGAACGCGTCGGGCAAACGGTGGGCTATCGCATCCGGGGCGAGGCAAAGACCAGCGCCGCCACGCGGATCGAGGTGGTGACCGAAGGTATCCTGACCCGCATGCTGCAATCCGACCCGGATCTGCCGGGCGTCGGCGCGGTGATCTTTGACGAATTCCACGAACGTTCCCTGAATGCCGATCTGGGTCTGGCGCTGTGCCTCGAAGTGGCAGAGGCGTTGCGCGACGATCTGATCCTGCTGGCGATGTCGGCCACGCTGGATGCGGCCCCCGTGGCGCAGGTCATGCAGGCCGAGATCATCACGTCCGCAGGCCAGAGCTTTGAGGTCGCGCCGCACTGGCTTGATCGGCCCGTGCCAAAGCAGATCCGGTTCGAGACGGCCATGGCAGACCTGATCGTGCAGGCCGCCCACGAGGCCGAGGGCGGGCTGCTCGCCTTTTTGCCCGGTGAGGGTGAGATACGGCGGGTGGAAGCCGCGCTGGCCGGGCAGCTGCCGGCCGGGTGCACGATCCAGCCGCTCTTTGGCGCGATGGAGTTGAAGGCGCAGCGTGCCGCCGTTGCCCCGAGTGCAGCGCGCAAGGTCGTGCTGGCGACCTCCATCGCAGAGACGTCGCTGACCATCCCGGACATCCGCATCGTGGTGGATGGCGGACGGTCGCGGCGGGCGCTCTTCGACCCGGCTTCGGGCATGTCGCGGCTGGTCACCGAACGCGTGACCCGTGCCGAGGCCACGCAGCGCGCAGGCCGGGCGGGCCGGGTGGCGCCGGGCCGGTGCTACAAGCTGTGGACGCGGGGCGAGGACGGCGCGCTCGCCGCCTACCCGCCGCCCGAAATCGAGGCGGGCGACCTGACGGGCTTTGCCCTGGAACTGGCGCTTTGGGGCGGGGCGGAGGATGCCATGGCCTTTGTCACGCCACCGCATCCGGGCCGACTGGCCGAGGCGCGCAACCTCCTGCAGATGCTGGGCGGTCTGGACGCGCATCAGCGCATCACCGTCCACGGACGGGCGCTGGCCCGTGCGCCGCTGCACCCGCGACTGGCGCATATGCTGGAACGGGCGGGCGATGGGGCGGCAACGCTCGCGGCGCTGCTGGCCGAACGGGACCCGCTGCGCGGGCGCGGCGTCGACCTGGCCTTGCGCCTTCGGGCGCTGGCGCAGCCCGACAGCTTTGGCGAGGCCGTGCATCGCGGGGCCATGGCGCGGATCAGGGCGGATGCGAAACGGCTGCGACGGGGCCGCCCTGATGCGGGCCTGAGCCCGGCGGCCATGGCCGCGCTCGCCTACCCGGACCGGATCGGGCTGCGCCGCAAGGGTGACGCGCCACGCTATGTGCTGTCGGGGGGAAAGGGCGCGGTGCTGCCCGATGGCGATCCGCTGGCCGGCCAACGGTTAATCGTGGCGACCGATCTGGATGGCGACCCGCGCGAGGCGCGGATCAGGCAGGCCGCCGTGTTGGGCGAGGCCGAGCTCGAAGATGTCTTTGGCGACCAGATTGTGTGGCAGGAGGTTTGCCAGTGGTCACGTCGCGAAGGGCGGGTGCTGGCGCGCCAGCAACGCTGCTTTGGCGCGCTCGTGCTCGAAGACCGCGCGTGGAAGGACGCACCGGAAGATGCGGTGGCGCGCGCGATGCTCGAAGGTGAGCGACAGTTGGGCCTGCGCCCGTCCAAGGCGGCGTCGCGTCTGATGGCGCGGGCGGCCCTGATGGATGACGGGTTTCCGGATCTGTCGGAGGAGGCACTGATGGGCACGCTGGAGCGGTGGTTGCTGCCGTTCCTGAGCGGTGTGCGCAGCACGGCGGACTGGAAAACCTTCGACATCCTGCCCGCGCTGGAGGCGCATGTGGGTTGGGACAATATGACAGCGCTGAACCGCGCGGTGCCGGCGGCCTTTGTCACGCCGCTGGGCCGGCGCGTGCCCATCGACTACGACGCCGAACGGCCCGGCATCGCCGTGCGGTTGCAAGAGATGTTCGGCGTGACCGCGCACCCCATGGTCGGGGCGCAGCCCTTGCAGGTCACCTTGCTGTCGCCCGCGCAGCGCCCGGTGCAGGTGACGGCAGACCTGCCGGGCTTCTGGGCGCATTCCTATGCGGATGTCCGCAAGGACATGCGCGGGCAATACCCCAAACACCCCTGGCCCGAAGACCCGACGCAGGCCGACCCGACCTTGCGCGCCAAGCCGCGACGCTAGAACCGCGGCGCGATGTCGGCGGGCGACAGGCCCGGTGGCCCCTCCTCTGCGGCTTCGGCCTGTTTGATGAGGTGCCGCATGCGGGTGTTGAGCGGGGCCTGCCGCCCCTGCCGCCGCGCCAGATCGAGGATCACGCCCTGCAGCGCGTCGATCTCGGTCGGGCGGCGTTGGGTCAGGTCCTCCCACATGGACGAGCGGGCGCTTGCATCGATTGTCAGCATCTGTGCCGCGATCCGGCGAAAGACCGGTGTGGGCAGCCGCAGGATATGCGGGATCAGCCACGGCGGGGCGGCGGCGCTCTTGGCCGGGCTGATGCCGGCGACGCGCAGGATGCGCAGCGCTTCGGACATCTGGGCCGCCATAAGCCGTCGCCAGCGGCGGTCCTGCAGCTGCTCGAGCAGCGGCATGTCTGCCAGCGCGTTGATCGCGTTGCCGAGGTTCAGCACCAGCTTGCCCCATTGCACGGCCTCGATCCGGTCTGTCTGCACCCATGCGAGCGTTTTGGTGTCCAGATCGGGCAGCGGCCCCGCCTCGACCATGATGTCGCCGGACGTGGCGCGGTGAAACCGTCCGCGTTCGCCCGACACGACGTTAAAGGGTACCATCGCGGCGCGCACATCCGTGCCGGGCAAGGCCCGGCGCAACGCGTCCCCGTTGCCGACCCCGTTTTGCAGACTGATGACCTGAGCGCCGGGCGCGTGGTCACGGATCAATCGCGCCATTGGATCGGTGTCGCGGGATTTGACCGCCACCAGCACCAGATCAGACCCGGTGAGGCTGACCGCCGGATCCTCGCTGACCTGCACCCCGGTCAGCGTCTGATCGAGGCCGTCATAATCGGTTAGGCGCAGCCCGTGCCGGGACAGCGCATCGCAAACCCGCGCCCGCCCGAGAAAGCGGACGTCCTGCCCCGCATCCGCAAGCAGCCCACCGACATAGCAGCCAATGCTGCCTGCCCCGGCAACGGCGATGCGCGGTCCGCCCACCTCAGCGGCCCAGACACCAGCGCATGATCGCCTTTTGCGCATGCAGCCGGTTTTCCGCCTCGTCGAAGATGACCGAATGCGGGCCGTCCATGATCTCGGAGGTCGCTTCGTCCTCGCGGTGGGCGGGCAGGCAATGCATGAAGAGGCTGTCGGGCCGCGCCTGCGCCATCAGGTCTGCATTGACCTGATAGCCGCGCAACTGGTTGTGCCGCCGCTCGCGCGCTGACTGCGGGTCATGCATGCTGACCCAGGTGTCGGTCACGACAAGATCGGCACCGGCGACCGCCGCCTGCGGGTCGCGCACGGTGGTATAGAGGCCGTCAAGCGCGCGCTCGGGGTCGAGTGGCTCGGGACCGGTGAAGACAAGATCAAAGTCGAACTGCTTGGCGGCGTGGGCAAAACTGGCAAAGACGTTGTTGCCGTCGCCGCACCAGACGACCTTCTTTCCCTGGATCGGGCCACGCTGTTCCTCGAACGTCATGACATCGGCCATGATCTGGCAGGGATGCGTGCGATTGGTGAGGCCGTTGATGACCGGCACGGTCGCGTATTCGGCCATTTCGAGCAGCGTCGCCTCCTCGAATGTACGGATCATGATCAGGTCCACATAGCGGCTGAGCACGCGGGCGGTGTCGGCGATGGTCTCGCCATGGCCCAGCTGCATGTCGGCGCCAGACAGCACCATCGTCTGGCCACCCATCTGGCGCACGCCCACGTCAAAGCTGACGCGGGTGCGTGTGGACGGCTTTTCGAAGATCAGCGCGACCATGTGGCCCGCCAGTGGCTGGTCATCGTCCGGCGTGCCCTTGGGGCGGCCCGCGCGGGCGGATTTCATGGCGTGGGCGCTGTCCATGATGGCGCGCAGGTCGGACTGGTCTGTGGTGTGGATGTCTAGGAAATGGGTCATATCGGTTCTCTGT
>ERZ1740067.439-NODE-439-length-33713-cov-7.318765_pt1 | contig 33713 bp, 26 predicted proteins | sample MGYA00581736_ERZ1740067 | MGnify/ENA primary metagenome ERZ1740067 (study PRJEB43018, sample SAMN04849236) | marine metagenome | isolation source: floating plastic debris | place: Pacific Ocean | collected 2008-08-27 | study: EMG produced TPA metagenomics assembly... | reverse complement strand
ATTAACGCCTGCATCCGCTGTGATGGAACGAGTAAATTTAGTGCGGCTTGCTCAAGCCGTCATAGTGATTCATTCAGCAGGGGTCCCTCATGGAGATTTGCATGTGAATAATTTTATGCTTGATCAAGATGGCAATATAGTGTTACTAGATTTTGGTAAAGCCATATTTCGCAAAGCTAAGAAGGCCTATCGGGATGCCAATAAGTTCCTATCCCATGTTGATGTTATCACTGCAAGATTCAATAAAACTCTGCCGATTTCTAAGGAAATAGAAATCATTCGAACGTTTGCTGCCTCAAGCGGACGTCAATCTGACTATTGTCAGTACTTAGCCGCAATTGCTGAGATTAACTCCCAGAAATCAAAAGATTGATCACGAATTTAAGAGATTGAAGCACGCGCTACCAATCCTGTTGAAAAAAACGATAAAGTATCTGATTATTTTGTCCATTTTTATTTTCGGCTTTGCAAAGACTGAGCGTTCTAAAACTCGTAAGTGATTGAATGCGGGCGTACGTAAAGCTGCCTGGAATAACTAGGCGCGAAATTTTATTTTTCGCTAAGTGACCGCTAATCCAAATATCATCTACGAAGAACGCTGCAGAGGGAGCAGTATTGTAATTAAAAATAGTGTGTTCAAAGAAACGAGGACGCACTAAGTAGCTGGAGGCTCCCTGTATAATATCAACAGACTGGGGGCACTCCAGTACATTGGCAGGTCGATCTATTAGCCGCGTTCTGGCCCCTTCCACCGGAATACGCTGTTGGTGACAGAAGTCTGGGGGGACCTGCCAGCCTGCTAAACATAGCGCTGCATTTGAATATTGATGAGCGTAGTACAGATAGGTTTCAACCAATCTGCGAGGGTAGATTTGATCGTCATCAATTACAATTATTGGAGTATCTGGTGAGAGACCTTGTTGTAAAAGGGGTAAAAGCTTAGTAGCTGGTCCCCAGTCTTGCGCAGTTCTCAGTAATCTAACCTCGTCAAGTGCTTGAATTGTCTGAGGAATACGATAGGTCTGATTTTGACGTTTGGAGATATGGGGAATGTTCAAGTAGATGACATTAGGTTTGACTGTTTGAGTCAAGATGGAGCGAATGGTGGGTGAAATTCTATGAATTCGAGCTGGAATTGTGGTTAGAGAAACAACACAGTGATGGGGTTGAACCCTTGTCATCTTCTGTCCAGATGGGTTCAACAATAACCGTTCAGGAAAAAGATTTAGTTGAAGATATCGCGCTAGTTCTGATACGGCCCGACATAAGTGTTTCATATTGACTTGACTAGAGATCTAGAACTTTCAAGATTTGCTGAGTAAACTTTTTCGGAGAAAACTCTGTTAAGGCTCTCTCTCGACTTGCTTTCCCTAATTTTTCCCGACGCATAGCATCCTGAAGCAGCTCAAGTATCTGAGCGGCAGCCATCTCTAGATTAGAGAGATTAATCAGTAGACCAGTTTCTCCCGTTTGAATGGCCTCAGGAATCCCGCCGTAATCACTCCCTACCGCTACTAATTCTGCTAACCCCGCTTCAATGAAAACTAAACCAAAGCTTTCGGTTCGCTTTTGATGGCTTGGTAGCATGATGAACAAATCTGCATAACGATAGAACGCGGGTAATTGCTCTCCAGGCAAAGCACCTAAAAAAACAACTTGATTACTCAAGTTTAGTCGATGCGCTAAGGATACTAAGTGAGCGCGAGCAGGGCCATCTCCAGCAATGTAGTATTGAAATGGGGGGAGTTTTGGACGCAGTATAGCCAACAGTTTTAAGACTGTCTTGTGCCCTTTTGATTTAATGAGTCGAGAAACGGTTAGAAACTTAACGGTGTGAGGTTCGCTGGGATAGGGATTTGGATAATGTTTGCGCGAGTCGTAGGCGCGGCAGGGATCATAGCAAGGATAAATGACTTTTGGGTGGCATTGAGGCAACAGGCGCTGAACCAGTCGTCCCGTAGATTTTGAGTTTACGGCGATATAGGTGGCTCGTTGGAGAGCTGTTCTTTGTAGGGCGACTCGATGGCTAACCAGTTCTCCTAATCGCGAAGTGACGATGACTTCTGTGCCATGAACATAAACGAGCGATTGAACGTTTGGTACGGCTGAGAAATGATACATTCGAGCGCTAGCGTCCATGAAGCAAATGGCATCAAACTGATGCTGATGATGCAGTTTTGCTAGCTTAAGGGCATTGTTTCGACAGGTTCGATATAAGCTTAGTGTTCCTTGATGTCGGTCATATTGTTCATGTAAATGGCAGTGTATGGGAGAAAGCGAGCCAGCGGGAGCAAACAGATGTATGTCTAGCGCAGGATAATGTTTTAATTCGTTGATGAATGTGTTGATTAGCGTGCTGATACCGCCAACGAAGGGGGGATATTCACTGGCGGTAATGAGTAATTTGGGCATTACATTGTGTTAATGAGAGGCTACATCCATGTAGCAAATCGCATCAAACTGATGCTGCGTATGTAATTGGGTCAGCCGCTGAGCATTCGCCCGACAGGTTTTATACAAGTTCAGCGCCCCGCTGTGGTTCTCATACAACGCTTGTAGAGGTCCATGCGGCAAAGGCTGTGTCCCCATAGGCGCAAAAGATTCAAATCTATGCTGTAATACTGCTGCAACTGGTTCACAAAAGTAGCTACTAGCGTCCCGATCCCGCCACCCAAAGGTGATATTCACTGACAGCGACAAGAAGCTTAGATATGGGAACAAAAAACAACGCAGCTTTTTCTTAAAACTTCCAAATCTATTGATTTAACCTCAGTAGGTTCGCCATCGATGCTCATCATACAGGGCGCTTGTGTGGGCTTGAGTGTTAAAGAAGATGTTTTATAATATTCGAGATTAGGGCAATGAATGTGGGAACCATACGGCATTTTTAGAAATATAGCGACAAGCTCTCGTCTTGAAAGTCCCTGTCGAAAAATAAGGAGATCGATGAGTCCATTATTCAGTTCAGCGAATGGAGCAGTCAACCAGCTTTTTCCGGCCCACGGAACGTTCATCGCCCATAAACCGATAAACTGGTCGTGGCATATGTTGGATGATGTTCTATTACGAACAGACTCAGAGGCAAAACTAACTTCTCCGGCATATAGCTTAGAGCGCAATACGTAAAATGCCCCGTATATCCATTCTTTTAATGGGCCTAAAAACTTTAGCCGATTCGATCGGATATCGACATCACTGACTAAACCCCAAGTCAGAGAATGAACGCCATAGACTGTTGACTTTCCCGGCTGAGAGATTTTGAACAGATCTAAGGCTCTGGTGTATCCCTTAGCAATGATCAAGGCAGCATTTGCTAAGGAATAAGTCTCCTCCGAGCAAGCAAGTATTGTTTTACACAAGCCATTGTCTGTACCACACGGGAGAATGCCGATAGGGATCGTGATCGCATCAATGCTATCCAGCCGAGACATCAGAGCATTAACGACAGAATGAACTGTGCCATCCCCGCCACATACGATAATGCCATCTATACAGCTTAAATCAAGCGTTTGGAAGAAAGTCACAAAAGGTTGAGTGCTGGTCTCGCAAAAGACTTGATTACCCTGAATTTCAGCGATTTTAATGCGAATATTACATTTCTCAAAAATAGGCATTACTACCTTAAGCTGCTGTTTCGCTTTGCCGCGTCCACTTCCAGGATTGATCAAAGCGAGCATTTGGCGTGAACTTGCCTGTGGACTAACCGTTTGAAGTTTAGACGTCAATTGAGTTACGCCGGATGGGCAAATCGACTGTCCAAAAAAGTTGCTAAGGTGATAATGTAGCTTCGACTTTATGTCCATCGAATTTCTGTTTACTGGTTAAGTCTATTAGCTATTGGCAGCTGAATCCGTGATTTTTGCTAATTTCGTTGAGCTCATATTTTACGACGCTTTGACCGTAGTATGGCTAGGATTACCGCTTTTACTTGCGAGCATCATAGAAGTCTTTCTGTGGAAAACAACGCTCTTTGAATATCTCAACTATCCAATCAATATAAGACTCTTTGGGAGTAATAAGCGATGGCGTGGGTTAGTGAGCTTACCCATTGCGCATTTAATAGGTGTGTGGATGCTTCAGCGATTAGAGATAAGTTTGGGCCTCAGCTCTGACCAGATTATTCTCTTGAGCGACCACAACACACTTTTTTATGGGCTACTTGTTGGCTTTGTATTTAACTTATCTGAACTCCCCAATTCATTTATTAAGAGGCGACTAAACATTCCACCTGGGACTGAACGCAATGGTCTTTTTTCTTGGATCGATCATATGGACTCACCCTATGGTGTTTTGTTAGCTTTGTACTTTTATTTACGGCTGCCTATTCATCTACTTTTCAATGCGCTGTGGATGGGTCCTGTTACCTTCGCAGCGGCAACTTGGCTACGAAAAAAAATAGGCGCGAAGTGACCCGAAACAGACAGTACAGATTATTTAGTAAGGAGCGTTCTTTCTTGTTTGGTGACTCATATCAATCCTTAGTCGATTTATTACGAGATCGCGCTCAACAGTCTCCTCAAAAAACGGCTTTCACCTTTCTAAAAGATGGTGAAGTCGAAGTAGGTCATCTAAGCTATCAAGCGCTAGATGAGCAGGCTCGCAGTATTGCCAGCCACCTCCAAAACCTAGAGGCAAGGAAAATTTTTTCGACAGATAGCCAGTCCTGCGCCATCTTGCTATATCCGGCTCAGTCAGTTCTAGACTTCATTCCTGCTTTCTTCGGATGTCTCTATGCTAACAAGATTGCAGTGCCTTCCTATCCCCCTCGAAAGCACAGGCAATGGCTAGAGTTTCAGCGTCGAGTGAAAGAATGCAATATTGATATTGTGCTGACGACCAGCGACTTGAAAGACCGACTTTGCAAACAGTGGGAGCAACAGGAGATATCTAGTTCACTTCAATCGCACTGCTGGATTGCAACAGACCAATGCGATGAATGCGATGAGCCAGCGGCGGCAGCATGGCATCCACCTAGCTTGAACCGCAACTCCATTGCTTACCTCCAACACACTTCGGGGTCTACCGGCATTCCTAAAGGCGTGATGATAACGCATGGCAACCTGCTGCATAACTCTGAACTGATTCGGCAGTCCTTCAAACATGATTCGAATTTGCACGGATTAATCTGGCTCCCGTTCAATCATGATATGGGGTTGGTTGGTGGTATTATCCAACCAATATATGTAGGTGGCCGTTCAATATTCATGACCTCCACCGCCTTCGTCCAAAAGCCGATTCGCTGGCTCAAGGCAATCTCTCGCTATCGTATAACGACCAGTGGCGGACCTAACTTCGCATACGATCTCCTCTGTCAGCGGGTAAGCGCAACCCAGCGTCGTCATCTAGATCTCAGTAGCTGGACAGTTGCTTTTTGCGGTGCAGAACCAGTGAGAACAAAAACGTTAGAGACTTTTTCGACGCATTTCTCTAGCTGTGGGTTTCGTCGCCGTGCCTTTTATCCTTGCTATGGGATGGCTGAGACGACGCTGCTGATTTCTGGAGGGGAAAAGTCATCGCCACCTGTCATCCAATATGTACAAGAACAGCCATTGAGAGAGGGTCATGTGGTCATCGCTCATAAAGAAAAAAGAGGGGTGCGATCGCTCATCGGCTGTGGCCACAGCTGGCTAGAAAACCGTATCCGCATTGTGAATTCAGAGACACGGCAGCCATGCCCAGCCAATGAAGTCGGCGAGATTTGGGTGCAAGGCCCAGGGGTCGGGAAAGGCTATTGGCAGCAACCTGACGCAACCGAACAGACATTTCAAGCCTATTTATCAGATGTAGACGAAGGCCCATTCTTAAGAACAGGCGACTTAGGATTTCTCTATCATGACGAACTCTTTATTACTGGACGGCTCAAAGAGGTGATTAAGTTTTGGGGCGGCGGCGTCTATCCGCAGCAGCTAGAAGAAACCCTTGAAACATTATTTCCTAATCTCTTGACGCATAGCAGCGCGGCTTTTTCAGTAGAGCTAGCGGGTGCAGAACGAGTAGTTATCGCCCAAGAGCTAGATCGGCATACTTACCACAACCGAACGCCTCAACAGGTCAAAACAATGGTAAAGCGTATTCGTTGTGCCTTGCTGACTCGTCACTTTATTGATGTGTATGCGATCGCATTCTTAAAACCAGGTGGACTACCCAAAACAACCAGCGGTAAAATTCAACGTCGGATCTGCGCTCAGCAATTTTTAGCAGAAGAGCTGCCGGCCATCGAGCAATGGACTTGTCCGCCCGGCAAGGAATTTAACTACGCTCGCTGGAGTGGATGGGCCATGGCGCTAGATAAGTTCAATCTGCTAAGCAAAGTTCGAGACGTGTAGAGGACAAACCACTCACTTGCCCACCTGTTTCCTCACAGCTTTAACGATACGATCAAACTGCCAATTTAGAATAGGTGCAACCAAACTGTGAAAACGAGCTAGAAGCGTCATTTCCAATCCTGGTGTGATAACAAACTGTTGTTTTTTGAGCCCCTTTAATATGGCGTTAGCAACCTGCTCAGCGCTTAAGCATTGAGCCATGGCAGTTATATGCTTCGTTTCTAGTGGCTTAAATTCATTTTCAGCGGCGAGCTGAGGAGTGTCGGTGTCAGGTGGGTATACGATAGAAACAGAGATACCGTCTAGCCTGAGTTCTCCTCTCAAAGATTCTGCTAGACCGCGCAGTGCAAATTTACTTGGGCTGTAGGGCGCATAGCCAAAGAGGCCCATAAGTCCTGCCCCCGAAGAGATTAAAACAATCTGCCCAGCATTTACTTTGCACATGGCAGGCAGAGCCGCTTTGACACAGTAAAGCGTACCAAAATAATTTACGGTCATCGTCTCTTCAAAAATGTCTATCGGTAGCGACCGGAAGTAACCTGGTCGGGCCATGCCTGCAGATGAAATTAAGATATCTGGCGGGCCATTTTGGGCGATCGCAGTTTGAATAGCTCGCTCTGCCTGTTCGCGAATAGCAACGTCAGCAGCCAGAGTTAGTATTTTCTGCGTTCTGTGTGGTTGTTGTGCCCGTAAGCTATCGGCAGCTGCGTCTAATTTGCTTTGAGTTCTCGAAATGAGTGAAAGGTGAAATTTTTGTTGACTTAGCTGCCGTGCGATCGCCAGCCCAATCCCGCTAGATCCGCCCGTAATAATGGCATGCCTACTAGCCATCCAAATCTACTCTCCAAGCTGCGGCTCAGGTGAGTACCGGTTAAACCAAAAAGGAGTAAATATAGACCTCGCCCACCGCCACCAAAGACGAAAATAGGAGTCAGGATTATCGTTAGTAAAGTGCTCAGGGGCTATCTTTTTGAGCTTGGGTAAATGAACCCAAGCCACATTGGGAAACGTGTGGTGCTCGTCATGATAGCCCGTATTAAAAAAGAGAACATTAGTCCACTGGTAAGTCGAAAAGGTTTTGCCCGTCTGATAAATATTGTGCTCTGCAATCGACTGTCCCTTAAAGGTAATTCCCCAGTAGCTGATGACCAAGGTCAAACTCCAAAACAAATAAAGCGCCGCCTGCCAGCTAATAAAGTACCAGGCGATCGCATACAGCAACACACTTTCTATCATCAACAGAATATTGAGACGCATAGGTCTACACGCTGTTTCTATAGAGCGCGAGCCGACTGGGAGCCCGCGGTCCACCACGATATCTGTGACTAAAACACCGCCAGGAAGCAAATGGATCAAACTCTCTATCAGCCGCAACCAGCGGTGGGAAGTGCGAAAAGCAGCTTGCTTTTTATCCCACCATTCATAGTCGCGCGCGTAATCGTTGAGATATCGGTGATGAGATTTTCCATGCTTTCCCACGTAAGTGAGTGTCTCACCGAAAGAAAGTGCACCCAGTTCAATGAGACACAAGCTGAGAGCGTTGCCAACACGTCCTTTTAGAATTAGGTTGTGAGCCGCCTCATGAACAAAGGTCAGCAACGCGTGAAGAATAAACTGGCCGACTAGCAGCGCACTTAAGCCTGTCATCCACCAAGCCGAGTCTCTCACCAGCCAGGCAACAGACCACTGTAGAACTGAAAGGAAAACAATAGGCATAACAGACAGAGGATAGCTGCCGAAATATTGCCTGATTTCGGGGTGCTCCTGAAGAATTTTCTTTCTGCGATCAACGTGCCATTGACAATCGGATGACATAGTTTTTACAGGGCGTAGTATCTACAGACCATGAAACTAGACTATGAGACTAGCGCTGGCACTTGCTGACTTTCCGCAAAAGCCTCGGCAAGCGCTGCAATAGTCCGATCTATCTGTTCTTCGGTATGCGTTGAACTGATAAAAAATCTCAGACGGGCGGCGTTTTCTGGAACAGACGGATATATTTGCGGTCTCGCATTGATGCCTTTTTGCATAAGCGCATGCGACAGTTGCTCAGATAGTAAGGACTCCCCGACAATAATTGGAATGATAGGAGATTTTTTACTCAGTCCTGTATTCCATCCGTGCGCTTGTGCTTGTGTTAAGAAATATCGCGATCGCTCGTGTAAGGTGGCAACACGCTCTGGCTCAGCTTCCAAAATTTGTAGTGCCGCTAGCGCCGCCGCCGTATTCGCAGGCGACAAACCCACGCTATAAACAAAGCCAGGCGCAGTATATTTGAGATAGTCAATCAGCACGCGAGAGCCGGCGATGTAGCCTCCCGAACTCGCAAAAGACTTGCTGAGCGTACCCATCCAGAGATCAACATGTGTTCTGTCAATATCAAATAACTCCCCAATACCACGTCCTGATTGACCCAGTACGCCAATCGAGTGAGCCTCATCCACCATCAGCATGGATTTGTATCGCTGCTTAAGCTCAACAAAATGGGAGAAATCAGGAATATCCCCGTCCATACTGTAGACGCCTTCACAAACAATCAAAGCCCTTCTATAGCGAGAGCGATGTGCTTGGAGCAATTGCTCTAGCGCATTCCAGTCATTATGAGGAAATCTTATTGCTTTAGCTCCTGCCAGGCGACAGCCCTGAAGCAAGCTGTTGTGGCTCAGCTCATCGTAAAAGATGACATCTTTGGCACTCAGGAGATGTCCAATTGTCGTGACATTGGTAGCATGACCACCAATATAGAGCATACACGCCTCAACACCCAAGAAATCAGAGAGCGCCCGCTCAAGCTCCTGATGAATAGGACGCTCACCCGACGCCAGGCGACTTGCAGAGACTGAGGTGCCGTATCTTTCAATGGCATGTTTCGCCGCTGCTGTGACTCTCGAATCACCAGATAGCCCCAGATAGTTATAGTTAGCGTAATTAACCAGCGTTTGACCAGAAACGCGAGTCGTATTTTTAGCCAATCCATCGTGTATCTGAAAGTAAGGATTCTCAATTCCCAAGCGAGAGATTTCAGCGAGCTGCTCCTGTATGTGCTGACATTCTGGATATGACTCAATTTGGTAATTTTCTGGTGGAATTTCAGCGACTTCGGGATGCACCAAAATAGGCTTTGGCTGTGGTTGTTTCCCGTTTGAGTTTTGGCCATCAGCCAAGCTTTCTCTGTCAGTTAGAATTTGTGCTACTTTATCGGCCAAATCTCCAAAAGACATTTGAGTAAACTGAACACCCCACTCTTCTAAGTCGATGACATTTTGTTTAACAGCTAGCTGTTCTTCTATTTCTATCGACAATTCGACGACATCGTAACTATGGGTCAAAACGTTCGTAATTTTTTTACTACTCAGATCACTCAGATCGGTTTCCGGCTGATATTCCTTGATGTAGTTATGGATGATTTGCATTACCTGCTTATAATCTGTTGCCATAGTTATTCTTTTAATACACGACCATAAATTACGTTAAAACCTGCCCCCATCGTCAGCAGGTTACAGCCAGCACCAACAGGGAGGTCTTCACTAACCTGCTTTAAGATATGAATAATGCTGGCGCTACTCATATTAGAGAACTGCTCAAAATGTTTGGCAGAAGGTTTCAGTGCACGCCTAGAGATGCCTAGCTTGCGGGAAAGCCGTAGGAGCAAAGCAATCCCAGCGGGATGAATAGCCCAGTGGTCACTATCCTGCCAATCTGAGCGGGTATTAGAGAGCGCTTGAGACACGTGAGATTGGACTTCTTGGTTGAAGTTTTTTTCATCAGCCAATGCAAACGTGTAGTAGTCGCTATACTGCCAGTGAATCAGGTCCAACCCTGATTTAGCATATTGCTGAAAAACAATCTTATCCACTCTTAGACTCGACCCCTCTTCATTTGGCTGAAATGAAAGCCAAAGAGCAGCGGCTCCATCGCCAAATGTACAGTTCCCCTGCCAAATATCAACCGTCTCGGCCTTCAGGTTGATTAAGGTAGTAGGGGCTTCGACAGACACTACTAAGATATTTGCAAAAGAACTATCTAACCTGTTCGCCAGATTCAAAGCTTTGACACTACCTGTGCAGCCAACATTACCCAAATCCCAAAATGCTGTATTCGAGTCAACTCGCTGGCCTAACTTAGTCGCCAAACGGTAGCTCAACCCAGGCATCAGATTCCCCGTTGACGTCGTTGTGATAACAGCGTCAAAGACGATATCTTTTCTATTTTGCTCAACCCTATCGTGAACCTGTTGAGCGAGACTACTGAGCATTTCCTCTGAACGCGCCTCAAAAGCCTTTGCCCTTTCGCTAAAGCCAGAAAGCTCTAACAAGTTGGGAACCACATGGCGTTCTCTTTCGCCCATCAAAAAATATCTCGTGGCATCTGCGAGTTCTTCCTGCTTTTCCACTGTAAGAGGAAGGGAGCCAATTGCTTTCTCGTAATGTGGCAAGAGATCTTGATTGCGCCATGTCCCTCCTAAAGACGCGGTAAAAATGGCGTTAATAATTCGTGCCATAAGGGTTTCCGCCTACATAGTAATACTCGCTTCAGAGCGTCTACCTCTGGCTGCTCAGTATTGGATTTGAGGAATTATACTACAACACAATAAAAATATTGCCTTTTACTCTTTATCTTTTGAATTTGTTTTTATACATTGACTTGCCCGTATTATTACTCTGTTCTATTTCGCTGGTAGAACTTTCTCTTTTCTTTCGCAGCACTGTAGTGCTTAGCACGGTAGGATGTATCGCATGCGAAGTAGCTTCTGCCAATCGGCTTTCGTTATTTCAGACAATTGCAGGCAACCATCTTACGAAATGTCTGAGAGAACATTCCATACGATCACAGTTCATCCTTCTCGACTAAGAAAAGAAAGACCGATAATTGCAATTGCCGTATGCTTGCCAGCAATTGGGGCTTTGGGCGCGATCGCCCTCACGATTCACTCAGGTATCCGTAGCTTTGATTTAGCACTTTTAGTCAGCCTATCGATGCTCACCGTTTTGGGTATCGAAGTAGGCTATCACCGATTATTTTCACATCATGCCTTTGAAACGGCTCAACCGATACGCATTGCGCTTGCCATTACAGGGTGTATGGCTTTGCAAGGCCCAATCGTCTATTGGGCGAGCAATCATCGTCGGCATCACAGCTGTAGCGACGGTCCTGATGATCCCCACTCACCCTACCGGTATGGCCATGGAAAATAGGCAGCACTACGGGGCTGGTGGCATGCTCACATGGGCTGGATTTTTGATGACAAACGGACCTTCGTTGGGCGCTATGGTCGCGACCTAATGACGGACCCTGTCGTTCGTATGGTGGATCGATTCTATCTGCTCTGGGTGATTATAGGACTGGTCATACCGACTGTGCTAGGCGGACTGGTTGACGGCCATATGGGTTTGCTACGCGGCTTTTTATGGGGCGGATTAGCTCGTATTTTCCTTGTGCAGCAGGGCACCTACTGCATCAATTCTTTTTGCCATCAGTTTGGAAACCGACTGTTCGACACAGACGATCACAGTAAAAACAATCTTTGGTTAGCCATTCCCACACTGGGTGGCTCTTTGCACAATAACCATCACGCCTTCCCTAGTACAGCCACCAACCGCTTCCGGTGGTGGCATCTAGATATAGGCGGATGGTTTATCCAAGCACTCGCTTGGCTTGGCTTGGCCTGGAACGTAAAAGTCCCTACCCCAAAAATGATTCGAGCCAAGGAAGGTAATCCTAGCGTTCGGCAATCCTAGCGCTCAATAGTGCCATCAATGAACTTTTGGGTCATACGGTTGGCCTCATCCTCTGTGAGCTGTTTGGGAGGATGTTTCATAAAATAGGCCGAAGGCGACCACAAAGCACCGCCAACGCCTCGATCTAAAGCGAGTTTGCAGCACCGAATCGCATCAATCGCAACGCCTGCTGAGTTGGGAGAATCTTCGACCGAGAGCCTTAGCTCCAAATTCATTGGCACGTTTCCAAAGAGTTTACCTTCCATGCGGATAAAGCAAACCTTGTTATCTTTTTGCCAGGGCACATAGTCGCTAGGACCCACGTGAATGTTTTCTGCATCGAGTGGTTCAGCGAGCGCCGATTGGACGGCTTCTGTCTTAGAAACTTTCTTGGCCTCTAGGCGATCGCGATTCAGCATATTCAAAAAATCTGCATTCCCGCCTGTATTGAGCTGATATGTACGCTCTAGCTTAACGCCCCGCTGCCTGAACAAATCTGACAGGACACGGTGAGTAATTGTCGCGCCCAGCTGGGATTTAATATCGTCTCCCACGATGGGTAAGTTGGCTTGTTCAAATCGATTACTCCAAGCTGGATCACTGGCAATAAATTCAGGAATACAGTTAATAAAACCGACCCCAGCAGCCAAGGCGCACTCCGCATAAAAACGAGTAGCCTTTTTAGAGCCCACTGGGAGATAGTTAATTAAAATATCGGCATCTGCAGCCTGAAGAATACGCACAATCTCTGCCTGTGAAGGCTGGGTGTGATCGCTGACAACGCACCTTTGCGCTTCAGGGTATTGCATCAGGTGATCTGAAAATCCATCCAACACGCTACCCATGTGTACGGGGACCCCCATCGATGACAGGTTGGCGCAGAACTGAGTCGTACAGTTAGGTGGGGCAAAAATAGCCTCCGACACATCTTGCCCCACCTTACGACCATCAATGTCAAAAGCAGCCACTATCTGAATATCGGCGGGAGTGTAGCCGCCCACCTCAAAATTCATAAGCCCGACAGGGAACTGTTGGCCTTCTGACTGCTGACCTGCTGACTGCTGGTAATGGATGAGTCCCTGAATCAGCGAACTTGCACAGTTTCCCAACCCTACAATTGCAATTTTTATGTTTTGCGCTTCTTGAGCCATTCGCTTTTCCGCTTGCTTGTTAAAGGCTAAATTCTATAGGCTAGCGCGGTGACCGGAACAATTGCAGTTATTGTCCACGTGAACGCTCAGCAGACAATGTAAAAAACAACACCAAGTAGACGAAGCATGCTGCCAACAAACGGCAGCTAAGGCCAGAAAGCTTCTACATATTTAAATATTCGAGCGGGATTATATGTGGTGAAGGCTTCTCCCCAGTATGTTTCCTGTCAAAGTTTTCTCACAATTTTTTCCGATCACACTACTATGCGCGTAGCTCATCAAAGGTCTTAGCATAGCCGTCCGTCCTAGAGTATGTGAGCAAGTATAGATGCTCACATTTGCTCTTCAATACGTACATTAACCTTCCTTAACATTGATTAAACAGTCTCAGAGAGTCCTCTTTTCTTCACTCTTTCACCTTTTCCAAGACTAAATAAAGGCTGAAGTGATAACACTTCAGCCCAGATCTAAAACGACTTTTCACTATCAAACTCTTCTGCAGCAGACTGCCTCAAGGGCAAATTTACACCGCAACGGCAATGACTTTACTAAACCCTGAAATCGTCAATGTATCTCCTCCTGAAAATGTTCTAGTGGTAATTTGCAAATCCCGATCAGACGTTGGCGTACTCCAAGGGTCGGCTGTATAGGTCGTTACCTGCCAGGTTTTCCCCGTCGGCAGAACAACAGACTCTTGCCTATCGTCAGCGTTGACCACAGAAATCGTGTCCTCGTTGTTTTGTACCCGCCAAGCGACAGAAGCCTCACTGCTGTGCAGCAATGTTGCTGTGCCGCCCGTAAACACATCAGCCGTCTTGCCAAGGGTCAAACCAATGGCCGTAGGTGTAAAAGCCTTGCTTGGATCTTTTGTGACCGGACTACTGGCCTCACCTCGCAAACTTGCATCAATCTGGGTGCCATCAAGACCCACGAGGCCCTGCCACTGTGGGTTACCAATGAGGACATGGGCAATAGAAGCGGTCGTGCGCTCATCCTTTAAGAAATCTTGGGTATTGAGATCGAGCATCAGCGCATGTAGCCAGCTATTGCCAATCACAATATCTCCTTTTTCTATAATGTTGTGCTCTGTAATCCATACCTCCTCATTTTCAAGGGCCGCCGTATTTAGTGCGGGAGCGGCCAAGATATCGCGTAGCTCAGCCGTCCCCTCTCGGGCAATTTCACCCGCGCGGGCCCGGTTACCGACATCGCTTTTGCTCACGTTGAGCACATCTGTTTTGTAGTAAGGATGCAGCGTAAAGGCATCTACAACATCAACAACACTGCGATTATCTTCACCCGTTTTAGTGGTCATGGCAGCCATCCAGGTTTGCCCGCGTTGGCTACGGACGGTGCTGGTACTACCGGTCACAGCGAGAGTAGCATCAGCGAGTTCAGGCACAGCCCTAATCGCAAGCGCCCATTCTTTCGCCCTAATCGCATAGTCAAGCGGCGTTTTATCTCTATTGGTGTAGTTTGGAATTTGAAAGTAAAACTCATTGCCTAGCTCAATGCGATCGACCAACATCCCTAAACGCTTTGCTTCTAGCAAATGATTAATCTCTGTTTGCAGATCAGAGGTCAGCATGTTCACAACCCAAATCGGCTCCGCATCAGCCCCCGTCAAAAGTGGTTTGACATTTTCCAACGTCGCATTGATGTTGCGCTTATAGCGCAGCGCAAGGGGTAGCGGCTCCGCCAAATCATGGGGCGAGGTATCAGGATCTCGATCAGCGATAATACCACCGATCTCCCAATCCCAAAAGTTGGCGGAATCACCACCGGGCACTCGCAGCGTTTGGCCACCAATTTCCTTTGTCGCTTTAGCCAGAGCTTGAATATTGGCCGTATTACTCCAATCTCCAATGTTGGCAGCATTGACGTTATAACCGCTATAGTTAACCGGAACAATACGAGAAAATACATCCACACTATCGTCAGGAGTAGGCACTACCAGAGGTGGCTTGGCACCAGCACCACTCGCCCCAGCAGAACCCAAGCTAGCACCAGAAACACCAGAAACACCAGAAACACCAGAAACAGTGCCTGATACATTGTTGTTCCCGCCTATTTCGATAATTCCAAAGAGTGCTTGCTTACCTGAAGCATCATCCCACTGATCTTTACTACCAAAGTTGGTTCGACCGTAGTCTTGGTTGCCTCTAGCATCGTTGGGTTCACCAGGCTTCCAATTCGTATAGGTCACGGCCTCACCGCTAACCCAGGCAAACGTTCCCTCCTGCTCGGCATCGTTCAAGCCCATCCAGAAGTTTTGTTGTTTACCAAATGTGTCTTGCAGCCAAGTATATTCTTGCTCACTATTGATAGTGACCAGGTTGCCGCCCAGTGCAGTCGCCTCTGCTTGGGCCGCCTGCCAATTTTTCTTCCGGCTGGTAAGCAGGTAGCGATTGCCTCGGAAAAACTTGGGGTCTGGGGTAGGTGTCGGGTTGGGAGCTGGCGTAGGCGCTGGGGTCGGCTCAGGCGCTGGGGTTGGATCAGAAATCGGTTCATTGGCTGAGTTGATCTCAATGATCCCCTGCATGCGGTTTCCACCAGACATATCTGCCCACAGGCGATCGCGGCCAAAGTTCATACGCGCGTAGTCTTGACTGCCGCGCGCGCCCCCACTCGGTCTACCGGGTGCCCAGCTGGTGTAGGTCACAGCTTCACCGCTCGCCCATACAAATTCACCTTCTTGTTGATGGTCGCTTAACCCTATCCATAATTTCTGGTTGCGGCCAAACGTCTCTTGCAGCCAGCTATGTTCCGCTTCAGTGTTTACAGTGACAAGGTTGCCACCTAGGGCAACAGCTTCCGCTTGGGCTTCCTCCCAAGTCAGATTTTCGCTAGTAAGAACGTAAGTATGACCCTGAAAAACATCTCCGGTGGGTGCCGAGATGGGAGCTGAATCTGGCTCGGGGGATGGGTCCGGCTCGGGAGATGGCTGAGAAATCGCGCCATTGCCACGCTCAATAATGCCAAAGAACTTATTGAAGCTGTAGGCATCATCCCACAACTTGTTTTTACCAAAATTTATACGACCGTAGTCTTGATTGCCCTTGGCATCGTTGGGTTCGCCAGGGGCCCAGTCGGTGTAGGTGACAGCTTCACCGCTCGCCCATACAAAATCCCCCTCTTGCGCCACGTCATTGAGGCCCATCCATAAAGAGCGATTAGTCCCAAAGGTTTCCTGCAGCCAGGCATATTCATCGGCATCGTTAATGGTGACGAGGTTTCCACCTTGCGCAACTGCTTCCGCCTGTGCCTGCTCCCAGGTCTTAGCACTGGAAGTCAACGTATATTCGTGGCCGTTGTAGGTCGAAAGCGTCCCCTCATAGGTCTGTTGAACAGTAGTATCTAGAACAATCTGAGCTTCAATGGAGCCTGTAGTCATTTCCAGGTCCCAGTCTCCATCTCGACCAGTCAGATCATCAGAGGCGGCAATGTCAGCACCTGTTAGCTGGCTGAGCTGTTGAATAAAAGAGAGACCTGCCATTCCCTCAGCAACGTTGCAGCCATAGAGGAGAATATCTCCTTCGGACCCGATTGCATGCCCCCAATTCGTCAACTCATCGGCATACTTAGTCAAGCTCTCCTTGTTCAAAACAGCATTGCCGAGGTGTAATGAACCGCGATCACCATGAGACACCAGGTGAACAGCGTCTAGAGTTGTATTAACGTACTGTGCAAGCGTATTGGTAATCTGTTCGACACCGTTTTGTTCACTATCAAGGACAACTATCCGTGCCGAATCTAGACCTACTATAAGTTGTTCAATATCATCTACAGCCGCATCAACAAACACTAAGTGGTCATTAGAAGCAGTCACATTTCCAGTGAATGGGTCATTTGAGATAAGGGCAGAAGACCCGCGTGTAGCAGACACAGGCACCAGCGTTTCTGCACTCACACGGTGGGGAGTGTTTAAGATAGCGTTAAACATAGTTGCTATTGCAATAATTTTTGAGTAGGGTCGTTTGTCTATAGCAACTGTCTTGCAGAGCTAAAAGCTGTTGTATATTTCAGAAATGTTGTTGCATTAGCCATCTAACCAGCTCATAAATGCTGATCAGACAGTGAGTCAAAGTAGAAGTCAGCCGAACTTACATCGAGCAAAAATTGCGCAATAGGTTACAACAGTTCTGGCAAGAACAGTTATGGGATGCATATAAATTGGCAGCAGTAAGTATTCTCGTTACTGCACTGGCCTGAAAAAGGACTAAACTGTTGCAAGTAAAGCCTTGCAAAGTTGGAGAGCACCAGCGGTCTTGGACGAGTGAGAAGCTAGGCCAAGCAACTCAACGCCACAACTTCAAAGGCGACTGCATTGAGACTGGAGTCATAAGACAAGATACTTACAGTGTCTTAAGGTAGTCGGCAATAGATGCTTTACACGATCAACATATTTGCGATGTCTTAGCTTAGTAATATTTTTAACTGCGAGCTTGCAAGATTCCCGTGGTGTCACCACATCCGTACAACCTAAAAAATAGTCAATTACCCTGTAGGAATCAAAACTATAGACGTTGATTTATACGGAATCACAGATGATTCGTCTCCCAGAACCCACATTCGCCATGTAAATGTAGTGTTGGGGGACTTTTCGAGACGATGAGCTATTTCGAGACGCCATTGATGGCATGTCTGTAGCGCCAGTGTCACCTTAGTGATGTTTGTTATCCATACAATCCTTAGTGATGTTGTTATTCATACAAGTTGTTCTACATAAAAATTGTCTTCCATACAAATAGCTGAAAGACTCTCAGGATCACTCATCAGTCTCATTTAGTCGCGAAACTCAAGCATTGATGTTTCAGACCATTAATGAACACCTTCACCTTCAGCGGAACGTAGGTCCGAGAAGGATATACTAGCCAGGCTGCTGTATTAAAATCCGTTGCAGTTATCTCATAGGCAGGAAACACATTCACTAGCTCTCCCGCCTTAATCTCTTCATCTACTAGCCAGTGGGGAAGTAACGCTAGCCCCATACCAGCGATCGCACACTGTTGCAAAGCGATCGCATTAGAAATAACAACATTCCCCTTTACCGCTACCTCACTCGTTTCCCCTTCTTCGTCCCGAAAGAGCCACCGAGAGCGAAACCCTACCAGCGGAAACAACAAACAATTGTGCTGCGCAATCTCACTCGGCGACTCCGGCAATCCGACCCGTGCCAAATACTCAGGGCTCGCACATACCCGATAACGTACCGGCATCAGCCGCTGTGCAATCAAAGTAGAATCTGGCAGCAAACCCAGCCGCACCGCCACATCTATCCGCTCTGCGACCAAATCTACCACCGCATCCGTTAAAACCAACTCCACCGTAAGTGCCGGATACTGCTGCTCAAATGCTGGCAGCAGCGGCACAATGCAACGCAAGCCAAACGACACCGAAGCAGTCACTCTCAAAGTTCCTGTTGGCCTTCCAGAAACATCACTGACAACGGCATTTGCCTGCCGAATCTCTTCTACTAGCGGTGCCACCCTGGCAAAATATGTTGCACCTGCTTCTGTAGGAGACAGCCTACGCGTTGTGCGCTGAAATAGCCGAGCCCCTAACTCTGTTTCCAAAGACGCGATCGCACGAGAAACAGAAGATGGATCCACATTGCGATCGCGCGCCACCGCCGCAAAGCTTCCCTGCCTCACCACCGCCACAAATAGCTCTAGCGCCGCAATATCCATAGCCGCATCACAAAACATCTATCCAACACTCCCACAAATAGCATGGCTATTCATGCAAAATACGCACGAGAGTTGTTCAAAAAATCATCTTTACTGCTCTATTTGCAGCGACTAAAGTCGTAGCAACGTTATTCACTCAGAATCATTACAAGAAGCCACTATGCAGACCACAAGAGTAGCCATCCTAGGACTTGGCGCAATGGGCTCGCGTATCGCGACAAATCTCCTCGGAGCTCAGTACCCTGTCACCGTATGGAATCGCTCAACCCAGCCCGTTGAAGCTCTCTCATCCTTAGGCGCAACCGTTGCTCACACACCCAAACAAGCCGCAGAAGAAACCGACGTTGTCATCAGCATAGTGACAGACAACGACGCCTCTAAAGCTGTTTGGGCTGCCCCAGACACAGGCGCAATATTCGGGCTCACCGCTGACAAAATCGCTATCGAAATGAGTACCCTCACCGCTAGCTGGGCAGAAGAACTCGCCCATACCATCAGCCAGCAAGGCAGCAAGTTTCTAGCCGCTCCAGTTGTCGGCTCACGTCCCCAGGCTGAAGCCCAAAAACTTATCAGCCTAGTAGGTGGCGATGCTAGCACCTTAGAGAAAGTAAGCGCTATTTTAGCCAGCAGCAGTGCCGCAATTCACTATATTGGCAGTGTCCCCCAGGCCATGACCATGAAGCTTGCAGTCAACGCCCTATTTGGGATTCAAGTAGCTGCGATCGCAGAGCTACTCGGCCTCCTAAAACAGCAGGGCATTATCCCGACAGCAGCAATGGACTGCTTGAGCCAGCTTCCCGTAACCAGCCCAGCCGCCAAAGGTGCAGGTACACTCATGACCGCTGAGAATCACACACCCATGTTCCCAATTCATCTTGTCGAAAAAGATTTTCGCTATGCCTGCGCTGGTGGAATAAACACACCAACAACGACTGCCATTAGACAGATTTTTCAAGCTGCGATCGCCCAAGGATACGGCAACGAGAATATCACTGCGATCGCTCATCTGTTTCTTTAACTCGTTCCTTAACTTTAAGGAGCGAAAAGCTCTTCTTATTGAGTATCAGAATATACTCATTCCTTACACAAGAAGTGATTCATAGAAACTGTGCAAGTGACAAGCGCAATAACAATGATCAAAATTCATCTTAATGGCTGTAGATCTAGGCTAATACTGCGCCATTTGGCGTAAGCATCGGCTCAAATCATAAAAGGTTTCTGAAATATCTTGTATATACGCCGATTATCACCGGTGTATCGATTTATTCTCTGATAGTGTTGTGTTCACGGCTTGCCTAACTGTTGTCTTTGACAAGAACAGACAGGGAAGTAAGAAGAGATTCAACAGCAGCAGAAGTCTCTTAAAAAATGTTGAAAATCAAAACACATAAAACGGAATTATCGTCATGACACAGGAGACACAAGCGCCCGCATCACAAACAGCAAATATTGTCACAACAGGCAACCAGGACGACGTACTTCTCTATGGAGAAGGCGGCGTAGACGTTATCACCAGCCACGGGGGTGATGACTTTATATGGACGGGTGATGGTAACGATGTCATTATTGCTGGCAGCGGCAACGACACGGCCAGAGGTGGCAACGGTGACGACTTTATCGATGGCGGCAGCGGCAGTGACACGCTCAAAGGCGGCAGCGGTAATGACATCCTTGATGGTGGCAGCGACGACGACCTGCTCAATGGAGGCTCCGGCGACGATGTCCTCATCGGGGGTAATGGCAATGACATGCTCAGAGGCGGCGACGGCGACGACCTGATTCAAGGTGGCGTCGGTCAAGATACGGCGAAAGGCGGCAGCGGTAGTGACGTTTTTGAACTCACAAGAGGCGAAAACAACACGCTCACCATCAACGACTTTGAAGACGGCATAGACCGAATTTCTCTCGGTAGTACCGGGATCAGCTTTGATGCCCTTGACATCGTCACACAAAACAACAACACAACAACTATTAGCTTTGGTAATCAAGTTCTTGCGATCGCCAAGGGGATTACTAGCGAGCAGCTCACCGAAGTGGATTTCGTGTAGGGTCGCTCACTTCAATCACATACACAAAGAGTGATTTCATCGCAGCATCCTGACTGCTTCAGCATCACTCTTGTTCGTACAGCTTCAACGGTGCTCTCTGAAAAGTGCGGCGTTGAAGCTATTTTGTAGCTTCAGGGAAAAAGCAACCTTAAAGCTAGGTGAGCGTTATGGGCATGTCAAAACGTTCTTTTATACAGGCTCTACTTCCTCTATAGTCGTTTGCCTCGCTTCCCAATGTCGCCGCTGATAGCTTTTACTGATGCGGGTCCCAGCAGCCGAGAAGAAAAATGCACTCATTGGCGCAACCACCGGCACCCATCCGCCTAGCTGAAAACAAACCAAACTCACGATCCACGTCAGCGCTAACCCACTCACCCCGAAGAAAATCAAAACAGGTCCCCGCTGAGTCAACACCATCAGGCCGCTACCAATACCGGTGAGTGCAACAATCCACAGTATCTCCAATCCATCTGGCCAAGCCCAGGGTAATGGCTCACCATCTATCACCGCCGACAAAATTTGGCTAGCGACCTGCGCGTGTATTTCTACGCCGTACATTTTCTGAAGCGTCCCACCCTCTACAAAAGGTGTTACGAACAGATCTTTACTACTTTCAGTCGTAGAGCCAATCAGTACAATTTTGTCTTTGACTAATGCTGGATCGAAGCTGTTGTTTAGGATATCCGTAAAACTGACTCTCTCGGCGATATTATGCTGAGAACGATAACGTAAAAACATCTGGTATCCGCCAGCATCTATCGACTGATACCCACCAAACGTAGATTTTAGCGGCTCAAAGCGGACGTCGCCCAGCTGTAAAATCTCACCGCCCTCAGGCACAATATTTTCATACTTTTCTAGATAGTGAATCGCCGCTTCTGTACCAAACGAGAAAATAGGTTGTTCTACCGGATCGCTATCCAACACATTACCAATATCACCACCCAAGTTCTCGCCGCGGTCGCTTTCTATAACCGCCGCATCCAAGAAATCGAGCATTAAGGCCCGCCGCACCCGCAAATCACTATCTTCCACCACATTGCTAAAACTCAGCTGCTCAAGCATCATTCCCGGCGGTGGCAGCACTAAATTGTTACGGTTTGGATCGCTCAGGCGCATCACCGCTAGCACATTCGGGTCTTTTAAGTTTGCTTGCAGCGCTTCTTTGCCCTCTCCCTCCGCCTGAGAGCGTAAAAAATCAATGCCTATGCGCGCTGGCTGATGCGCTTGCAGGTTATCAATCGCTTGCGATAGCTCTGTATCCGAAGGGGTAAAGCTACCTGGCTGCGATAAATCATTCTCAGTCACACCCACAATGAGCAGCCGTGGATCGGGCCCTAAATCTTTCCGCGCATTTACCTGCTTATCCCATATCGCTAGCTCGGCTGGCACAAACACACCCACCTGACGCAACCCTACAATAACCGCACTGGTTATGAGCGTAGAGAGTGCAACGGTTAGCACTCGGGCCCGCTTTTTCATCCGCCATCGCACGATGACCGTTTTTGCTTCACTGGAAGCGAGGCCACCTGGCATGGATGTTTCAATACTGGTGACAGCTTCAGCGGCTTCGGCAGGCAACTCCTCCAAGCGGCCCAAATCATGCAAAACATCTTTTACGCTTTGATAGCGCTGGTGGATATAGTGGCGCGTCATTTTATCGAGCACAATTGCCAAGCCGGGGCTGACCTCTGCGTAATATCGCCACTGCGGCTCCAAACTTCCCAGCGATTCTGGTAAGTCCGTGGGCGATTGCCCGGTCAACGCATGAATCACCGTCATCCCCAGCGCGTAGATATCGCTGCTGTAGCGCGGCTTTCCTGAAAGCTGCTCACTGGGCGTATAGCCTTGGGTGCCAATGCCGATGGTGAGCCCTGTCCTTTCACCAGTAATTAAATGCGTACGAATTTCCTTCACCGCACCGAAATCGATGAGCACCACCTCGCCGTTGCTGTGCCGACGAATTAAGTTGTCGGGCTTGAGATCACGATGAACAACGTGATTGTCATGGATAAAGTCGAGAACTGGAAGAACGTCTTTGAGGAGTGCGATCGCCTGCTCCTCAGTAAACTTACCAGTTTGCTTAATTTCGTCTTCTAACGACTGACCATCAATATATTCTTGAACCAGATAGAACTCACTGTCTTCTTCAAAAAAGTCGAGCGAGGTCGGAATCTGAGAATGATTGCCCAGCTTCTTCAGCGTATTGGATTCTGTATCAAACAGCCGCCTTGCCACAGATAAAAAAGTTTTATCCTGGCTAGCTGGCCTGAGCTGCTTCACAACACACTGAGGCCGAGTGCTCTGCTGAAGATCAACCGCTAGGTAGGTTTGGCCAAAGCCGCCTGCCCCTAGAATGCGCGTCAGCTTGTAGCGGTCTTTGAGCGTTCGTCCCAGCATGTTTCCCTAATGCACCCCGCTCTCATTTTACCCAGCTGCGAATCGCAGACGCAGTTGCACATCAGATTTTTGAGAGACAGCGGCGCCTCATTGAGGTGCTGCCGGTTAAGTAACAATTGAGTAACAGAAGATAACTTGCTTTTACGTATCAGTAGCGAATCTCTAGCGTCACCTGGGCATTAACCACTTGTGATCGCCCTTCCACTGGCGTACTCGCATCCGCTTCCACCAAGCTAGCCTGCCTGGCCCGCGCAAAAACAGGTGGGGGAAGACTAACCGAACCAATCGTAATCCCCACAATTTCCTCTTGAGAAAGGCCCAACGCACCGAGGACCGTATCCGCTTGCTGCTGTGCATCAGCCACGGCTAGTACCAAAGCTTCTTGACGAGCAGCCGTAATCGCGTCGTCTTCTGCGACAAAGCTAACCCTATCGATCCGCGTTGCGCCCGCCGAAATAGCACCATCAATCACAGTACCGGCCTGCTCAGTCGCGATGCGAAAGCTCACCGTATTCGTCGCTTGATACCCTCTTAGCACCTGCCGATCGTTGATGTAGTCATAGCGAGGATTCAGCGAAATACCAGTCGTTTCTAGCTTTTCTACATTTTGAGACCGCAACCATTCAATCACCGCCGTCTGCCGCTGCGCCACTTGCTGCTGTGCGGCGTCTGCCGTATCAGCTTCTATAACCACACCCAAATTCACCTGAGTCAGCGTCGTCGGGATAGACTGCCTGCCTGACCCCGTCACAGTCAACACCCGCTCAAGCGATCGCACAGCAGATGGAGCGCTTTGCTGGGCAAAAACCGGTTTCGGCCAGACCCCTTCTGCAAGTGCGACCGAGAGTCCCACTAGCGAAGCTAAGAGTACGGGGGCTAATCGTGATCGTAAACGCTGCTCAGCTGGGGCATGCAAACATTTGGGCATGCCCAATTTTGGGTTAGGTCGTTTCAACATCAGCACATTACCAACGCTACGAATACACCCATAGCCTACCTGGACTTTGAGCAAGGCTAGAGCAGCGTTCATTTTTGGTAACGCAAAAGCAGCGCCGCATTAAACCTGCTTCGAGGGCGCTGCGCTGTTAAACCAGAAAATTTTTACGGGTAAATTTTTACAGACAAACTCGTACGGGCAAAACTATCGTCGCCTGGAAGCACGAGCGCGATGAGCCACTAGCAGTGCCACGTAATATGCCAACACGCCAGCTATCGTACCAATCACTAAAGAGCCCAGCAGTAATGCTGACGTTACCGTCATCCCTAGGCTCATCCACGCGTTGATACCTGCCGAAGAATCCGGGAGAGACACAGTCAGTTTTGGCAATCCCAAAAGAAGACGTCCCACGTACAGATTAAGGGCAAAGATCGGCAGGTACGTCAGCGGATTACTAATCCAAGTGCTAACCGCAGCCATTACTTTATTGCCTCGCACTATAGCTGCGATCGCAATCCCAATCAGCGTTTGAAATCCTAAAAAGGGAAAGCAGCCCGCAAACACACCCGCTGAAACCCCACGTGCGATCGCCTCCGGGCTTCCCTGCATCCGCAAGAAGCGAATGTACAGATAGCGCAGAAGCCGTTTCCAGTAAAGTGCGTCAAATAGTCTCAAGAAAAAATTCTCAGGAATAGCCCGACGTTTAGTCGCCGCTTTAGTCGGCTGCAATGGCCGTTCCATCAGCGCATATGAGCATGACTCAGTCTTTGACTTTTCACGGGCTGCCGTCTGCTTGGTGCTAGGCTTCTTCGCATCGTTAGCGTCTGAAATTGGATTTCCCATGATGTCTAACGACCGCATCTGTATCTCTTTGGGCATAGCCTAGTCATCTAACTTTATCGATTGTTACATCTTGTTCCTGCTTTTGGCAGGCGTCCAAAGAGATATCTGTCTACCTTGATTGTTATTCTATAGCACTGCTTCCAAGCATCCGAGATGACCACCACAAGTTTGTGTTCAGATCACATAGCATCGACTTTGGCTTTATATTCTTCCCTTGTAGCGATGAGATTTTGACGCTACATCTTTAACCGTAAGACGCTGATTCTGGAAGTTTGCAAGTCTCTTAGAGATAAATGAGTAAACACCCACCGCATTTATCTATCCCATTTACCCTCTCAATTCACGCTAACGTAAAAGAAATTGTCACAGTCGCTAGTTAGTCATTAAGTTGCCCCAGCCCGTTCAGCAACCCATCCAGCAAGCAGAAACAATCGCTGCGATCGCCACTGCCATCATCCCGCAGCAGGGCAGCGTTGGTATCGTGAGGCTCTCTGGCATAGATGCGATCGCTATTGCCCAGCAGCTATTCCACGCCCCCGGCAACCAACCGTGGGAAAGCCACCGCATCCTCTACGGCACCATTCAGCCGCCGCAGGACATCGACCCCATCGACGAAGCCCTGTTGCTTCTGATGAAATCGCCTCGCTCCTACACCCGCGAAGACGTCGTAGAATTCCACTGCCACGGCGGCATCATGGCGGTACAACAAGTCCTCCAGTGCTGCATCCAGCAGGGAGCCCGCCTCGCCCAGCCTGGCGAATTCACCTTACGAGCCTTCCTCAACGGCAGACTAGACCTTACCCAAGCTGAGGGCATTGCCGCCCTCGTCGGTGCCCCGTCTCCCCAAGCGGCGCAAAACGCCCTCGTGGGCATCCGTGGCAAACTTGCAGACGTTATCCGCGAGCTACGTAGCCAATGTCTAGATGTGCTGGCCGAAGTCGAAGCCCGGGTCGACTTTGAAGATGATTTGCCGCCTATTGATGAAGCAGAGGTGCGATCGCAGATCCAATCCATTCACCACCGCATCACCGAAGTCCTGTCTACCGCGCACCAAGGCGAACTCCTGCGCACCGGGCTTAAGATTGCCATTATCGGACAGCCGAACGTCGGCAAGTCTAGCTTGCTGAACGCCTGGAGTCAGAGCGATCGTGCTATCGTCACCGACCTCCCTGGCACCACCCGCGACGTCGTCGAATCCCAGCTCATCGTCGGCGGCATCCCCATCCAGGTCCTCGACACCGCCGGCATCCGCGACGCCACCAACGAAGTTGAAAAAATCGGCATCGAGCGTTCCCTCACCGCTGCCAAAGAAGCCGACCTCATTCTTCTCACCATCGACGCCACTACGGGGTGGACCGAAGCAGAACAGCTTCTCTATGAACAGATAAAAGATAAACCCCACATTATCGTCATCAACAAGGTCGACCTACTAGAAGATAAAGCCAACCTTAACCAAACACACATCCCCCACTCCCACACGCCCCTACAAGACAGCCCTTCTACACTGTCCACCGACAGCACAGTGTGTTCTCCCATTCCCCATTCCCCAAAAGAAACGGCAATAAATTACCCACTGGCGACAGACAGCGTTTCCCCCATCATCCAAACCGCCGCCGCCAAAAACCTCGGCATCTCCGACCTCGAAACCGCCATCCTCACTACTGCCCGCACCGGCAACCTCACCGCCGCCAACACCGACGTCGCCATCAACCAGAGACAAGCCGCCGCTCTGTCAAGAGCAGAAACAGCGCTCACTGAAGTTCAAGCGACTATCGCTAATGAGCTTCCCCTCGATTTCTGGACCATCGACCTACGAGCCGCCATCCATGCCCTCGGAGAAGTCACTGGCGAAGAAATGACCGAGTCAATGCTAGACGAAATCTTCAGCCGCTTCTGCATCGGCAAGTAAGCTATCAGGCAAGTAAGTAGTCTAGATTAAGATAGCAGAGCAGTTTTTCTAAGTCTGAAGGAAAGCATCAATCGGTTCAGACTTACTAATTGGACTAGCTAGAATACAGCCAGCATGACCGACCCAAACTCAAAGAAGGACAATACATCTACTAATGATTTATTAGACCTCTTAGATGACTTTCGATTGGGAGAGTACACAACCCCAGAACTTATAGAACGAGCTGATGACTGGATAGAGTCTACTTTTCACTATTTCCTAAAGTTCGGCTTCTTCAACAAATATTCCTTTCTCTCAAAGAAGGAGATGATCTCTTCAATGAAAGAGAAGATGCTGAGATGTTGTGGAGAGATGAACACAATAAACACAAAGCTCGATACACTTCATAGTTTTCATACAGAGTTTGCGGATCTTGAAAATCCACTACGCACCGATTTCAACTTCCCGTACAAAAGTGTCTTTCTTTCTTCTTCCGTGCTGAAGGCTGATCGCTCAAGAGTATGGACAGGATCTGAGGGTTTTCATTCGAACGAAACAATACAGCATTACTTTAGTATATTGAGTCGATGGACAGAAATCTCTAGAGGAGCTTTCTCTTTTACAGACTTAACGATAAAAGACAGCTCTAATGAGCGCTTAGAAATCGAATTTATCGCCAATGGCGAAACTCTTAAGTGTGGTGGCGATAGCTTCAATCCTCGATTCGACATTCCAGTCATCTCAAAGATAAATAGCGTTCTATCAAAAACTAAGACAGAGTATCTTCTCTCAGTGGTCCCCGTCTTTATCTTTGACGATTGTGCAGTCATTTCGTTTTCCGAGCAGGAAAAAATACAGCTAAGACAAGATAGTGTTCTGTACGTCTAACCAACATAAATTAGTTGCCCAACCCTCTATACGTTTAGCGAGACCATTAAGTCAGTCAACTACTTCTTATGCCTTTTACCCTTGCCCATCCTATTGCAACCATTCCTTTGTGGCATGTCACGCGCCGTCGCCTCGACTTACCGGCTTTAGCAATCGGCTCAACAGTCCCCGACATCTCCTATTTCATTGCCCTACGCCCAGTTCCCAATATTGGGCACAGCCCACTCGGTATAGTGATACAAGGCATTCCTAGCGGGCTCATTTTGCTATTCATTTGGCGCTATTTACTGTGGGATGTGATCTTGGCCCTACTACCGAGTGAGCGATTCGCTGGAACATCTGTGGAGACGTTGCACGAGGAAGAAGTTTCACCACCCAGTCATCGCAATTCATTTCTCATCACCCTTGCCCACAGAATCCCACCCAGCAGTCATTACAGCTTCTGGTCAGTTCCTCGTCTAATCACCATCATTCTCTCCATCGCAATCGGTGCGCTCACCCATGTCGTTTGGGATAGTGCTACCCATATTTATGGCTGGACCGTTGTCAGGGTCAGCTGGCTTTCTGCTTTTGTTGGACCATTACCAGTGTACAAATGGCTACAGCACGGTGGAGGCGTGATTGGACTCGCGCTACTGTTTGTCTTGTCTATCAAGACACTGCATAAACGCGAGCCACAGTACCCACCACTTCAATTATCTATCCGTCATAAGAGAACCGCTTGGCTGGCAGTTAGCATTTCAACAGCATTGGTCATTTGGCAAGCCGTTAGCTTACTTCCTCCAGAGCATGGCTTCAGTTCACTTATCGTTGCGGGTGTTATTGGATTAATCTCTGGCAGCTTTGTGGGCCTGTGTCTTTACGCAATATGGTTCTGGAGCAGACGACTTGTCTCTACAGAATGACGCCATACCGATATTAATGGCAAAGTCGTCATACCATTCACCATTAATTGATTAAATAAAGCTATCAGGCAGAAGATATTCCCATAACCGAAGATAGGCTATGTAAGTTAGTTTTGCCGATTTTGCGCTGCGATCATCCCTAACGTCCGTGGCGACGCTGCGCGAAGGAGGGGCTTCGCTATCGCAGCAGCCTGCCCTAGCCCTTTGTCACCTATGCTTCGCCTTAAAGAACTCAAGCTCCCCCTAGATCACACAGAAGCAGATCTCAAGGCAGCCATTCTCCAAAAGCTCAAAATCTCCGAAGCAGATCTCACTAGCTATTCTGTCTTCAAGCGCAGCTACGACGCTCGCAAGAAAAACAACATTTCGCTGGTATACGCCCTCGATATCGAAACCCCTAAGCAAAAGCAACTCTTAAAACAGTTCAAGAAAAACGGGCGCGTTTCACCCACGCCCAACATGAGCTATCGCTACGTTGCGCAGGCCCCCCCAGACTTAAGTAACCGTCCCATCGTCATTGGCATCGGTCCCTGTGGCATGTTTTGCGCGCTGCTCTTGGCTCAAATGGGCTTCAAGCCGATTGTGCTAGAGCGAGGAAAAGCGGTGCACGAGCGATCACAAGACACCTTCGGCTTCTGGGTCAAGCGCAAATTCAACCCCGAATCGAACGCGCAGTTTGGCGAAGGCGGCGCAGGCACCTTTTCTGATGGCAAGCTTTACAGCCGAATCAAAGATAACGACCACCACGGGCGCAAAGTATTGCAGGAATTAGTTAATGCAGGCGCAGTCCCCGAAATCCTTTACATCAGCAAACCCCATATTGGCACCTATCGCCTCGTTAAGATCGTTGAGAATATCCGCAATCAAGTCATTGCCCTCGGCGGAGAGATCCGCTTTCAGCACAAAGTAGACACCGTCGAAATAGACAGCAAAGGCCAAAGCCAAGACCATAGGAAGATTAAAGGCGTCACCCTAGAGAATGGGGAATTCATCGCCAGCAACCACGTCGTACTCGCTGTGGGACACAGCGCTCGCGACACCTTCGAGATGATCCACCACCAAGGCGTCTACATCGAGCCCAAGCCCTTTTCCGTTGGCTTTCGCATTGAGCATCCACAACTCCTAATCGACGAGCGTCGCTATGGGCTAAACGCTGGCCATCCCATTTTGGGTGCTGCCGACTACAAGCTGGTCCATCACTGTACGCAAGGCATCGCAGCGGGTCGCAGCGTCTACAGCTTTTGCATGTGCCCAGGCGGCCAAGTCGTCGCGGCCACTTCCGAATCTGGCAGAGTCGTCACCAATGGCATGAGCCAGTACGAGCGCAGCGGCAGAAACGCCAACAGCGGTATCGTTGTCGGCATCACGCCCGAAGTTGATTATCCAGATGATCCACTCGGTGGCATGAAGCTCCAGCGGCAGCTAGAAGCCAAAGCGTTTGAATTAGGGGGTGGGACCTACGAGGCGCCAGGTCAGCTAGTGGGTGACTTTTTAGCTGGCGTACCCTCTGCTGAGTTTGGGAGCGTGAAGCCCACTTATCGGCCCGGTGTGCATCTGTGTGATTTGTCAGAAAGTTTACCGGAGTATGCGATCGCAGCCATTCGCGAAGCCCTCCCCGCCTTCGACAAAAAGATCAAAGGATTCGCCATGTCCGACGCTGTTCTCACAGGCGTCGAAACCCGCACGTCCTCCCCTATCCGCATCAAACGTGACGAACACTTTCAAAGCTTAAATACTCAAGGACTCTATCCTGCTGGAGAAGGCGCAGGCTATGCAGGTGGCATTCTCTCCGCTGCCGTAGATGGCATTAAGGTTGCTGAGGCTGTGGCGTTAAGCATGGTGACAGCCGCAAACTAATCTCAATAGCAATGGTTAAGAGCCTCTTAGACAAACCATTTCAGCTTTTCCTGTAATAAATATTTACGGATTTGATTCCCCTATCTGCGTGAGTTAGATCCTTTTATTGTCGTTAGCCCCGTACACTTTAAACAGTTTTTGCAGGACTTCTACGGTGGGCGATCGCATCCAATCCTTGTTGCAAAACCGTGTTAACAAAACAGTTCAGCAGGCCGTTCAAAAAACACCTGCTGTCACAACGATTAATGGCCTAGTGCCCCCGTCTTTAACCACACTCAACAGCCTGCTCACACAGATCAATCAGCTCCCGCCACCACTACCTTGTCAGCAAGCGGTACACAAGGCTTTGAGTAAGGCGATTCAACTATGGCAAGCAGATCCTGACATCGCAAATAACAGTTTGGTGATACTGGGGCGGCCCGTCGAAGATGTAGCCAAGATCATAAAAACAAGCTTACAGACCTGGCCAACAGACGAGTACTTTCCAATAGCCACAGACTTTCATTTAGGAGGCTATCAGCGTCCGAACGATCCTCTAGAAATGAATACGCACATTCGCAAAGAGTTCACGCTAACGAAAGCGTCTAGCGCTAATAGCTCATCGGCAACAATACCCCAAACAGCTGAGGAAACGACTGATGACAACGTGCCTACTCTTGTGGTGATAACTCATTTAGAACAGTTATTTTTACGTTGCATCCAGGGCTGGGAAGGCGTCGAGTATTTACAAAATCTGACAACCCGTGACACCTCCCGCTTTTGGGTATTTGGCTGCAATCACTGGGCATGTTTTTTTTTAGATAGGGTGTGCCAGGTAAGCGCATACTTGGAGCAGCCATTGCGATTACCAGAACTCAGCGGAGACGCACTACAACACTGGTTAAATCCGCTATTTGAGCAGGCACTCACAATCCCAGACGGTGCGGCAGCAAGCCATGACTGTGCTGTGCAGCTGGCATTACCGAGTGACCAAGTATGGAATAGTTTGAGTAGCGCATCTTCTGGTATTGGGGCAACGGCTGCCAGGCTATGGTTGGCAGCGCTGCAAGTAACCGAGTCAACAACAGACGGGTCGCCAACAGACGAATCAACGACAGACAAGAAAATCACAACACTGCTGACAGAGAAGCCGACATTGCCACCGCTTAAGGCGCTAGATGAGATGGAGCGCTACATTCTACATACATTGCTCATTCATGGGGAAATGACGCGGGCACATGTAGCGCTGAGCCTAGGCGCGGCCGAACGAAAAATTCGTTCACGCCTGCAGGTGCTGCGCCGAGAGGGCATCATTCTTCAGCGGGGACGACGACTTAGCGTGAACCCGGCTCACTACCCAAAACTCTACAGCGCACTGAAGAACAACAACTTTTTGATTGGAGAGATTTGAGTATGGCTGTATCATCCGACGACGTTGATACCTTGACAGAGGTCGTCACGGATTTTTTGTCATTTTTTCGTGACAACATCTATTTACTCTTTTTGAGCGTTTTGATTTTTGTTGTGACTTATGGGGTGCTGTCTTCTATTCAAAGAATCGCCCAAAATATCTCAGAAAGAGTACCTCGCCGCCGCCGCTTATTGATTAAGCAGTTAATTCCCTTTTTGCAGGGGTTTATTTGGTTCGTGGTAGGCATCTCATGGGTAGCCTTCTTGGTACAAAAGGCCGAAAACGTAGATCCATCCAACTTAGCAGCGGCACTATTTCTTGGTTTGGGCTTTGCCTTCAAAGACTATGTCAGCTCGATTGTGGCAGGCATTGTCAACTTAATTGAGCGGCCGTTCCGAATGGGCGATCGCATTCAGATTGGCGAACATTATGGCGAAGTCGTGAACTACGGCTTGCGAGGCCTACAGCTGCAAACCCCTGATGACAACGCAGTCACCATTCCCCACAGTGCTACCTGGACGGACCCTATTTCCAATGCCAACAGTGGTCAGCTAGAAGCCCAAGTCGTAACCACATTTTACGTTGCGCACAATGCTGATATTAACCTCGTCATCGACATCTTGTATCAAGCAGCGTACAGCAGTCGCTACACCCAGCTAAAGAACGCAGTAGAGGTCATTGTCTCCGAAGAACGCTGGGCGACACAGCTACAGCTAAAGGCCTATCCGATGGATGCTCGCAATGAATTTGTGTATAAGACAGATTTGGTGCTACGGGTGAAGGAAGCCTGCAAACAGCAACAAATACCCTATCCTCAGCTACCCGTAGCGGAATCACAGCTAGCAGAATCATAAACCTATCCGCATCTTAGCCTTAGGGCATGTGCTCCTCCGATTTTCAATGAGGCGTATTACTTCATAAAACAAAGACTCAAGCGGGCAGTTTGTTTAGATACGTATAAACTCTGAGTTAAAACATCTATTTTATACAAAACAAAGTCATGATGAATAAGTACTTAAGTGTATTCTCTGACTTGATATGCTCTCTAGGAAATCCCAGGCTAGAAGATCACAGACTCAAAGATCACAGAATCATCTTCGAAGTCCTCATGATGGCTCACGAACGGCCCTACGGACAGCTTTACGGTGGAGCAACAGGTTCACAGCGGCCTTTCTATTTTCAGCACTGCTCCTAGGAACGACGTTCAGCCTCAACAACAAACGGCTCACACCAGCCGCTACGGCGACCGCCTACGGTGTTCCTGGCAGAATCAGTCAGCTAAAAGCCTCCCCCAGCAGCCGCTGGATAGAAGTTCAGCTAAATGAACAACAAATCTTGGTATGGGAAGGGAATCAAGTTGTTTATAGCTCTGTAATTTCTTCAGGGTCGGCTGATCGCCCTACCCGTGAAGGTACGTTTGAAATTCAGAGCATGCACATTAGCGCTCGTATGCGTGGTGGCGACTACGACGTCCCCGACGTCCCCTACACCATGTACTATTCCGGGCACTACGCATTACACGGGGCGTACTGGCACAGCAACTTTGGAACCCCCGTCAGCCACGGCTGTATAAACCTCCCTATCGTCGCCGCAGATTGGATATTTAGCTGGGCTCACGTAGGTACACCCGTCATTGTTCACTAGAATCACCTGCACTAGAATCACACACACTA